>Ga0082212_10001772_pt1 | contig 30451 bp, 27 predicted proteins | sample TergutNt197P3_FD_71548 | JGI IMG/M metagenome (GOLD analysis project Ga0082212, IMG submission 71548) | Neocapritermes taracua P3 segment gut microbial communities from Petit-Saut dam, French Guiana - Nt197 P3 | ecosystem: Host-associated > Arthropoda: Insects > Digestive system > Gut ...
GGGGTTCTCCCGCAACCTAATGGTGAATGGAGATGGATATTATGTGGGCTCGTAACAGTCCCGAGGTAGGGTTTGGTGAGCGGGAGACTCCAAAAGCCCGCGAACTCTTTTCGCCTTTTGAGGATACGTCAGGCAGAGAGGCGCTTGGAGTCTCCCGCTCACCAAACCCTACCTCGTGCCTCATTGAACTGTATACATATGCCCCATGAATACCCCCGAATAGCAGATTTTTTGGAGCAAATAAAAGACCGTTCCACTCTTGAGATTGTATGAACAGTCTCTTTATTCATGTTAACAACATGTGGTAAGAATCTTATAGTCGCTTGAGGGATCGGGAGTGATCATGACGCGCGCTTTCAAAATATGCACCCGTGACTGAGCAGATGGGATCAGGGGTTAGGAGAAGGGGTTAGGGGTTAGGGGTTAGGGAGGGTAACTATCAGCGGTGCTGATAGTCGGGAGTTTGAAGATGAAGGCAAAAGTTGTAGTGAAGGCGAAGTCTTTCCCCCAATGTCCGTTGGAACATGAAAAGCATTGATCAACAGGCCCTAATCAAATCACACTTTCTCAGCAATAATTCCCAACTATCAGCACCGCTGATAGTCACCATCCCTAACCCCTAGCCCCTAACCCCTGATCTCTTCTCCTAGCCCCTTCTCCCAACCTCTAACCTCTTCTCCTAATCCTGCTTGGCTACTTTTTGTAAATATGCACTTTGAAAATATGCACCCTTCGCATAATAACTGGTCACCGCATCACCAGTTACAGATCAGACCCCAGCCGGAGGGGCTGGAGGGGGCGGTGGGGCACAGGGCGGAGCCTTTTCGGGAGTGGCGGCAGCGGGTCTTAGGCCTTGGAGCGGAAAAAAGCGCAGGCTGCCTTATTTGCGCTTTTCGTGTAAAGGCCTTAGACCCCGCGCCGCCACGAAGAACGGCTCCGCCCTGTGCCCCACCGCCCCCTCCGGCCCCTCCGGCTGGGGTCTGATCTGTAACGATCTGTAACATCTGATGTATTCTGTTCTCCTTGACAGACAAGGCATTGTACTGTATGATTCGGCTTGATCGGCAAAATTAAGCACGAAAAGTAAGCACGAAAACAGGCAGGCCCTCTTCTACGTGTGATATTGTTCGCAGCTCGGTGCAACCTGCCGTCTTCGGAACCTGACTTTAGCGCTGTGTCATTTGTTGTTGTACAGGATATTTATAGGAGGGTCTTGTCTGTGAAAAAAGCAGTATTGACAATAGGTGTTGCGTTTGTGTTGGGATTATTATTGACGTCATGTGGCGTTAACGCGGGGACAACAAAAAACGCGCGGGTCGTTGGCGGTGATTCAATAAAATTCGACGCGGCTGAAATACAAGCCGCTCAGGAATGTGTTCTTAACAAGTTCAAGGATTTTGAGGGATGTGATTTGCAGAAGCTGTGGTATGATGAGGAGATTTCAGGCGCCATGTATGGAGTGGATAATGTGAATGGAATTGTTATCCTTTCAAATTTTCATGTTAACGCAAAAGGCGGAGACGGCAGTTTCAACCCAAACTCAGATTATTCCGGCTGGAAATGGCTTCTCACCAGGGATAGCAGAACAGGTAGTTGGGATATAAAGGATTGGGGTTATGGTTGATTAATCCATATTCTCAAGGCGGGAGGGAAAGGGAAGAGGAGGGTCGACTAAACCGGCCCTCCTCTCCCTTTCTGCCTTGAGCCGCCTTGAGCCGCTGAGGGCCGTCCTCGGCATATTTACAAAGAAGCACTTGTATTGTAGAGAATCCTCGGATATTATTGAATATGAGAGCGCGAAAAACGAGGACAGAAGGAGGTGCGGTTATGGCGCAAACGCTTTGGAAAGACCGAAAACGGACAATCTTCGGATTGCCTTGGTCTTTCACTAAATACACGTTGACGGAGGAGAAGTTCTTCCTGCGCAAGGGTTTTTGGAACACGACGGAGGATGAGGTGCGTCTTTATCGCATTTTGGATGTGTCTCTTAGCCGGTCTTTCCGGGAGAAATTGTTTGGGCTTGGTTCGATCAAAGTGAGTTCGGCGGATAAGAGCATGGGCGATTTTCTGATCAAACGGGTTAAGAAGTCGAAAAAAGTGCGGGATCTTCTATCGCATGTTGTGGAAGATCAGCGCAATGTCAAGGGAATTATCGGTCGAGAGTTTCTGGAGGGGGTGAATTATGACTGAAAATTTGTACCTTCGGGAATGTCTATGGTATGATGGTGATAAATGACGCGCCATCAGGGTAGATCTTGTTCTGAGGGTGTTTCATGTCAAAAGTCTGGCGAAAATGGGTTGCTTATGTCGATGTCCCTTTGTTAGGCCTGTTGCTCTTGATTTTGGCGGCGAGTCTGTTCGTTTTGAGTACGGCGGCGTACTCGCTTGTGCCCGGCGATCCCTATTATTATGTCAAGACGAACGCGGTTTGGATGGTTGGGGGTCTCGGCCTGGCTTTGACAGTCGCCTGCGTTGACTATAAACACACGCGTTATGCTTATGGGGCACTTTATGTTTTGAATGTGGTTATGCTCTTGCTGGTTCTGTTTCTGGGCGTTTCCTCCCGTGGCGCCCAGCGTTGGCTGGAGGTATGGGGGGGGATAGCTTTTCAGCCGTCCGAGTTTGCGAAGATCATTGTTGTTGTGTCTCTGGCTTGTTTTCTTGCGAGAAGACCTAAGGGGCTGAGCCGTTACAAGGATTTTGTTGTGCCGTTTCTTTTTGTCCTTTTGCCAATGGCCCTGGTGTTCGCGCAGCCGGATTTGGGAACGTCGCTGGTTTTTTTGGCGATTTTTGCCGGGATGATGTTTGCGGCGGGTGCCCATCCGATCAAGTTTGCTTCGGTGTTTGTGGGTGTGGCGGTTATGGGTGCGGCGGTTGTTTATCTGAGCTTGGCCGCGCCGGAGTCTTTGCCGGTTTTGCTTAAACCTTTGGCGCATGTGCCTTTGCCGCTCCATGATTATCAGATTGGCCGTATTCTTGTTTTCTTGAATCCTGAGGTTGATGTGGCCGGCGAGGGGTACCAGGTTATGCAGTCTCTTTGGGCAATTGGGTCGGGAGGGCTTTGGGGCAAGGGCTACCAAATGGGGACCCAAAGCCAGCATAATTTTGTTCCTGATAATCATACGGATTTTGTTTTTTCTGTGGTGGGTGAGGAGTTTGGTTTTCTGGGTACTTCGATTCTGTTGATTTTGTTTTGTGGATTCTTGCTGCGGTGTGTTTCTGTGGCGATGAAATCGCGGGACCTGTTGGGATTGCTTATTGTGGCCGGGTTGGTTTCTATGTGGGCGTTTCAGTTTGTTGTCAATGTCGGAATGGCTTCGGGCATGATGCCTGTAACGGGGATGCCGTTGCCTTTTATGACATCAGGGGGGAGTTCTATGGGAGCGAACCTCGTTGGAGCGGGCTTGGTTTTTGGTGTTTACGCGCGCCGGGAGCGGACTATGTTTTAGGGATGGGGAGTGTGTGAAATGGATAAAAAAGATGCCGGAGCCATTAAGCGCAAGATTATTTTGCAGATGTTGATTTTTACTGTTTGTGTTCTGGGTGTCGGCTTGACGCTGTATATGCTCTGCACGTCGGCGGGGGTTGCCGCGTTTTTCCGGGATACGCTGAGTGTTGACCTGACTGGGTTCCAGTCTTCAGTGGGATCGCTTCTGGCGCCCGGGTCGATGGGTATGGTGTTGTTTATTGTTGTCCTAACGCTGTTGTTGGTTTTTCTTTTGTACTTAGGGTTTTCTTCGCGCGTGCTGCGGTATCTTAGGGGTGTTGGCGCCGGTGTTGACAGGATGCTGGGTGTCGACGCGCTGCTGGATGGAGAGGCGTTGTTTGGCGGCGGCGATCATAGTGACGTGGGGCCGCGTCTGCCGAAGGAGATGTTCTCTGTGGGGAAGAAGCTGGAGATGCTTCAAAAGTCTCTTTCCAGCCGTGAGCAAGCCGTGCGGACGGCCCATCAGCGCAAGAACCGTCTCGTTGTTAATCTGGCGGCAGAGGTGAGAGTTCCTTTGGCTAATTTGACCGATTGTTTGGCTATGGTCAACGACGAGCCTTATATGCCTTATGAACGTAAGGCGGAATGCACCGCTGCTGCCATAGAGAAAGCCTATGAACTGGACGAGCTGATTGATGATTTCTTTGAGCTGACCCGCTACAATATGGGAAAGACAGAGCTATCATCAAAGCTTGTTGATTTGAACCAGATGTTTGCCCAAATCATTGATCTTATCCGGCCGCTGCTTGTTAAGCAGGGGAAGGATGTGGTTGTGAACGCCGGGGAGGGCAGCGCTGTTTTTGGTGATCCGGAAAAAATAGCGCGGGCTTTTTATGGGATTTTGAAAAAGGCGCTGGCGTTCAGCAACGCAAAAAGCGTGATCTATGTTGAGGCTTCTGTCAGGGACGGCAGAACGAATGTTGACGTTACCTGCTATGGGGAGACGGTTTCCCAGGAAATGCTGGATGCTCTTCTTGAGAATTTTTATAGAGCTCAGGAGAAACCTCTTTTGCCTGGAAAGACGGGATTGGGGTTATCTGTTGCTCATGAGATTGTTTTGCTGCATCGAGGCGGCATGATGGCCCAAAGTGCAGAGGGTAAGACCGTGTTCACTGTGAGCTTGCCGATGGCTCCAGCTATGGGCCGAGGTTTTGAGGTGAGTGATGTTTCTGAGTATGTGGCTTCTATGGCGAAGGGGTTGTCGATTTCTCGCAGCGCCCAGCGCAATGAGGGCCGGAAGAATAAGCTTGCGCTCATGTCTGGTGGCCAAGGCAGGACGTTAGGTCCCGTGCCGAGTTCGGGGTTGGGCGCCGAGTTGGACGCCGGATTGGGTGCGGGGCTAGACGCTGGGTTGAGCGCGTCGCCGGGTGTTCTGCCATATGTCGCTTCGGGTTCACGGCAGAATGATACGTATGCCTCGTTGGGCGCCGCCGGGTTTAACGACACGCCGTATACCTCGCCGGGCGGCGGTCAGAATGATACGTCGTATGCCTCGTTGGGCGCCGCCGGGTTTAACGACACGCCGTATACCCCGCCGGGCGGCGGTCAGAATGATACGTCGTATGCCTCGTTGGGTGTCGCCGGGTTTAACGATACGCCGTATACCCCGCCGGGCGGCGGTCAGAATGATACGTCGTATGCCTCGTTGGGTGTCGCCGGGTTTAACGATACGCCGTATACCCCGCCGGGCGGCGGTCAGAATGATACGTCGTATGCCTCGTTGGGCGCCGCCGGGTTTAACGACACGCCGTATACCTCGCCGGGCGGCGGTCAGAATGATACGCCGTATGCCTCGTTGGGTGTCGCCGGGTTTAACGATACGCCGTATACCCCGTCGGGCGACGGGCAGAATGATTCGCCGTATGTCTCGCCTGGTTTTGGATCGAACGATATGGTGTTTACGGCCGGGGGGTTGAGTGACGCGCTGGGGCAGGAACTGTCTCCGGCTATCAATGGTTCTATAGGTCTGGATAGGGACAGTTATGATCGAACATTGTCTTTTGACGACGTGCCTACCCCTTCGGAGTACGGTCGGAATAATGTCCCTGAGGTTATGCCGTTCGCTCCCGGGTACCCGTCCAAAGATAACCATGATATGACTTTAACAGGTTCCGTGCCTTACCCTCAGTATGAAGGGCCCAATATTGTGCCGTTTGTGCCGGGGTATGGGGACGTGGATTTGGAGATCACTTATTTTGAGCCGGAGGACCCGCAATGGGCGATGAATGAAGATCAATGGGCCGTGAATGATGACCAATCGGCAGCGGAAAGCATACACCGGCTTCTGGAAGATCCTGATGTTAAGTTTTTTGACCTGGAGCATCCGCCGGTGGATGTTTTTGATGCCGGCAGTATCAAAGTCCAAGGTGATGGGATTGAGATGGACGCTGCTTTGGGGATGGATGACGCTTTGTTTGTGGCTGAGCCGGCGCAAGCCGATATTTCCAGAACCATGGCCTTAGAATCAGAGCCGATGATTACCGGGGCAGGGAATCCGGGCAACGGGTTGGAGTTTCAGTGGGGAGAGACCGATTCTGGCGCGGCGATGCACGGTGAGACATATACCGAGTTGTTTGACGAAGCCCGCGAGCCGGGATATGACCGGCGTTCCGCGATGGCGCCGCCGGAACGGCAAGAAGCCGCGGGAACGGAAAGGCCGGATGTGATGGCGCAGGAACGACAAGATGCTGAGGTTTCGCAGGATGCGGCGGCAAACCCGTATCGCATCCCGGCATACCATCATAAACACAGTTGCGTGTCCCGGAGCGCTTACGAAACCATTTTGATACAGAGAGGTCATGAGGCTGCGCATGTGGCTCGTAGCTCATAATCACGTATCACGAATCACGTATCACGAGCCACGAACACGGGGAAAAAGGGGTTTGCATGGGATATTTTTCTGGAACGGGACTGCTGATGACGCCCGGTCCTACAATGGTTAGAGAAAATGTGCGTATGGCCCGGGCCTGTGAAATGATAAACCCGGATCTTGATCCGGAATTTTTCCGGTTTTACCGGAAGACTTGCGATAAAATCGCGCGGATTCTAAGAACCCGAAACGACGTTCGGATTCTTAGCGGAGAAGGGATTCTGGGTCTGGAGGCGGCTTGTGCTTCTTTGTGTGAGCCGGGGGATCGCGTGCTTGTGCTGGAGAATGGGATTTTTGGTGAGGGGTTTGCGGATTTTGTCCGTATGTATGGCGGCGAGGCCGTGTTTTTTCACGGCGACCGCCGGCGAGGTCTGGACGCGGAGGCACTGCGGGGTTTTCTGGAGGCGGATTTGGCGGGGATCGGCGCCGGGATCGGCACTGGCGTTGGTGCCGGCAACGGCAACGGGGCGCGCGGGTTCAAGTTCGCGACTTTCGTGCATTGTGATACCCCTTCGGGGGTGCTTAATGATATGGCGGCTTTGTGCCCGTTGCTGCATGAGTACGGGATTTTGACGGTGGCGGATTGTGTTTCTTCACTGGCCGGGCATGTGATTGAGACGGATGCGTGGCATGCGGATATTGTGCTGGGAGCATCACAGAAGGCTTTTTCCGCGCCGCCGGGGTTAACGTTTATGAGTATCAGTGATGCGGCGTTCCGGGCGATAAGAGCCAGAAAGGCGCCGATCGCGTCCTATTACGCTAATCTGGCTTTGTGGGAGGATTATGAGGAAAAGATGTGGTTTCCTTATACCATGCCGGCTGCCGACATCCAAGGGTTGAGCGTCGCCGCGGACAACATTTTGGCGGACGCGGATATTTTCGCGCGCCATGCCCAGGTTGGCGCCGCTGTGCGCGAGGCTGTGCGGCAGGCGGGTTTGAATCTGTTTTTGACCCAAGATTTCAGTGATACGGTGACGGTTGTGGAAGCACCGGCGGGGGTTGATGTTGAGGCTGTCCGGCGGATTATGCTGGAGGATTACGGCGTCATGATTGCCGGGTCTTTCGGGTTCCTGGCGGGGAAGGTTTTCCGGATCGCCCATATGGGCGAGAGCGCCCGGCCGGAATTGGCGCGGATAACGACCCATGCGTTTCTGGAAGCGATCCGACATTGGACAGGTGACAGGTGACAGGTGTCTATTTATCAATCGCCAACAGACAATTGGCAAGCGCTAAGGGTTTCTTTGCTTTCCCTTGGCTGTAAGGTTAACCAGACGGAGACAGAGGGTCTGGCGGAGCTTTTCCGCGAGGCTGGGTACGACATTGTGGAACCTCCGGCACAGCCGCGGGTTTGGGTGATCAACACCTGCGCGGTGACGGCGGCGGCGGAGGGGAAGTCCCGGCGGCTGATCCGCCGGATTGTCCGGGATCATCCGGAAAGCGTTGTGGCGGTGATGGGCTGTTTCAGCCAGATGGCGGCTGAGGAGGTCAGGGCACTGGGCGCTCATGTTGTTGTGGGGACGCGGGAGCGACGCTCTTTGCCTGTTTATGTGGAGAAGTATCTGGCCGATATGGCCATAGCTGCCAGGCTTTCTGGAGCGGTTGCGGATGAAGTAAAAGCTGCTGCCGGCGATAAGATGATGGTGGAAGGCGGGACGGTCACAGACGCGGCTGATGCTGCGGGTGAAACCGGCAACCCCGAGATTTTCGAGGAATTGCCACGGCTGAACCGGGAAAAACGTGTGCGCGCTACGGTTAAGGTTCAGGACGGCTGCGATCATGGGTGTTCCTATTGCCTTGTTCCCAACCTCCGCGGACCTTCGCGGAGCCGGCAACCGGCGCGGGTGCTGGAGGAAGTGCGGAGCCTTGTTGGGAACGGCTATAAGGAGATTGTTCTGACCGGCATCCACCTGGGGTGTTATGGGCGTGATTTGGGACAAACCTTGGCCGGGCTGATTGAACGCGTTGCGGATGTTCCGGGGCTTGCGCGGCTGAGGCTGAGTTCTCTGGAATCTGTGGAGATTGTGGGGGCGGGTGCCGCGGCTGCTGGTGGCGCCACCGCCGCCGGTGGCGGGTTGTTGGATGTTTTGGCGGCCCATAGGGATATCGTTTGCCCCCATTTCCATATTCCGCTGCAAAGCGGTTCCGACAGGATTCTGGCGGGTATGGGGAGACCGTATTCCCGGGCGGATTATCTGGAGGTGCTGAGAGCGGTGCGCCGGTGTTTTCCGGACGCGGCTGTTACAACAGATATTATGGCAGGATTTCCGGGAGAAACGAACGAAGATGCCAAAGAGACCCTGGAGATGATCGCGGTGTGCGCTTTTGCCGATGTGCACGCTTTTGGGTTTTCGCCGCGGCCGGGGACGCCGGCGGCCGCCATGTCGGGGCAGGTTGGGCCAAAAGTTAAAGCCGCTCGGGTTAAGGCCCTGATCGAGGCCGGGCGCAAAAGCCGCGCCGGGTATCTGGAACGGTTTTTCGGACAAAGGATGGAGGTGCTGCTGGAACATGTGGACGGGTCAGGCGCACGGGGCCATACGCGCAATTATATTGCCGTGTCTGTGCCGGCTCAGGCGTGTCTCGATTCCTGGCGAAGCGGGGATTTGGTTGAAGTCATTCTTCAAGAACATTATGTTTGACCGGCAGACGGCGGGCGGCGGACAGCCGCGAACTGTGTTATAAGGGGGAAGTCCCTAACGCAAAAAACCTGGGAGGAAGAAAAAAGTATGGATAATTGTCTTTTTTGCAAGATTGTGCGCAAGGAGATTCCGGCGAAGATTTGCTACGAGGACGAGAGAGTTATGGCGTTTCATGATATTAATCCTGTGGCGCCGGTGCATATTCTGGTGATTCCGAAAGAACACATCCCTTCGATGAATGAGGTGGCGCCGGAAAATGCCGGGCTTTTCGGGCATATGGCGCTGGTCGCGAAACAGGTAAGCGAGGAGGCCGGGGTGGCCGAGTCGGGATACCGCGTTGTGATCAATAATGGTCCGGACAGCGGTCAGGTTGTTTTTCATGTTCACGCTCATGTGATTGGCGGCAGGGCTTTGTCGAACCTTTGTTAGGATGAGACACGCTTTAGAATTAAGGTGGAAGTCGCGGCCAAAGGAGCGTATCTTCAAATAAAAATCTCCGAAAGCCCCCTTGTCAGGATCTGCCGGCAGGGGGTATTTGTCATTTGCTGTCGAAAAAGCCACTATTTATCAATAGTACAAGAACTTTACTTCATCATGGTTACCTCTTTACATGAGAGGTTTATTATGGGTTTATACACAGAATTGTGTATAAAAATCTGATGAAGAGAGGTATTCCAGGATGAAAAGAGCAGCAACCAAAGTGATTTCCACATTGGTAGCGGCAGTGCTGTGTTTGACAATGATGAACCTCACAGCATTTGCGGCCCCTGCCGCCAAAGGAACCATCGGCCTTACCTTTGGCGAAACCTCCTCCGTTCTTTTCGGGGGAACCGTTGCCGGAACAGTCTACACATACGACATCGGCGGCACGGATACGTTCCAGGCAAGCTTCAGCTATGACGCGGCCGCCTTCTCGGATCTGAAAGTGGAAGCAGGCCAAGGCGTGACCATTCTCGCCAGCAAAGAGAACGACAACATTGTTAGCGTGGTCTTCATGGTAGACTCGGCGACGGCCGATTACAGCAAGCTGCTGACGGTTTGCGCCACAGCCGGTCATCAGGAAACCACAGGCAGCATCTCCCTTGTTTCCTGTGAAGCCGCTATGCTGGGGTCTGCCGTGGAAGTCGCTATTGCCGGCAGCAATACCGGTATCAGCATTATTGATGATTCACCCATCACCGAATTCACGGTGGAAACTCTATCCAAAGCTTTGACTTTTTTCATGGCGGACACAAACCACCCCAACTGGGCGGCAGCCTCCCGATATGACCTGAACGGCGACGGCGTCATTGACCTAGCCGACTATGTCATGATCGCCAACAGAATCCTTGACGCCCAGAAGATAAAACAGCTTACTTTCAGTGCGGACGGAACTTTCAAGATTATGCAGATGTCCGATTTCCAGGATTATATTAACTCAACGAACAAAACAACCGTCAACCAGAAATCCGTTGCGTTGATGGGTGCCGCCCTGGATGCAGAGAAGCCTGATCTGGTTGTTATGACGGGCGATATGCTCGGCGGCAACATGAATGCGGATAATCTGCAGGAATATATCCGACAGATGGTCGCGCCCATGGAAGAAAGAGGCATCCCTTGGATGATCACCTACGGTAACCATGATGAAGATGCCACGACGGCTCTCAACGACGGCTGGAACAAAATCCGCCAGCTCGCTTATTATCGCAGCTTTGCTTACAACGTGAACCGGGCGACCATGAGCGGCGCCCAGGATTACGAACCCAACGGCAGAAACACTTATGGTGTAGGCGATATGTACCAGCTTATTTATGATGCTGCCGGCACGACGCCGCTCTACAATGTCTGGGCTTTCGATTCCAACAGATATGATGTCAGTGGCAAAGGGATCGGTGGCTACGACTGGATCCGGCCTCAGCAGATTCAGTGGTATTCCAAAGCTTCTGCCGCGCTGGAAGCCAAATACGGCAAAAAGATTCCTTCTCTGATGTTCTACCATATTCCAACGCCGGAATGGGGTCTTATGTGGGCTAACAGAAGCAAATTCAATGTTGTCGGCGAGAAGAATGAGGCCGAATGTCCCGCCAACGTCAACAGCGGTTTGTTCACTGCCGTTCTTGAACGCGGTGATGTTAAGGGTATGTTCGTTGGACACGATCATGTTAACGATTATGTCGGGAATTACTATGGCGTTATGCTCGGTTATGACGCTAACGTGGGGTACCAGACTTACGGTTTGGGCGGCGCCAACAATGACCGTATGAGAGGTGTCCGTGTCTTTGAACTTGATCAGACAGATTTAAGCACCTTTAAAACAAAAATGGTCTACGCCGGCGAGCTTGGCCTGTAAACACAGATGGACTAGCAGATACGTTTCGTAACAATAGACAGAGGTTTTGGATATCTTCCGATTCTGTTGCTTCTTCGCATCTTCGGATGCGGGGAAGCAACGGTATAATTTTGAGTGAGAGGTCTGTGATTGATTATGAAAAAGACGGTTTTGTGCGCCCTCGCAGTGTTTCTTTTGTTCTGCTTTGCCCTACCCTCTCATGCCGCCGATGATTCTTTCGGCCCACCTCCTGTTCCGGCGGAATCTCAGCTGAAGCCCGGCGATAGTCCTGCAGGTGTTTCTGATGATGATCTGTCTGGCTATCCTCCCGGAGAAGAGCCTGAAGGTTCGGTGCCGCTCAAGCAACCGGCAATCAACTGTTCGCTTTCAGAGCCTGTTGTTTCATCAGATTTCGGACATACCAAGTATACCACGACGCTTACAATCAACACTATTTCCGAATTTTACGGGTATCAGATTGAAATCGTTGCTGAGGACGAAAACGCTGTCACGATCACTGATAAAGCCAACGGTGTCGTCACCCCCGCAGTCTACAAAGACGGCAAGCTTTATTTGGCGGTTATGGTAAGCGGGGGCTTGAGCGGAGACATTGAAATTTGCGAGATCACCGGGCGGTATCCCTTTGCCGACACGGATCAGAACCTTACGCTGGTTATTGATAAACTGAAAATTGTTACAAGCATCATAGGAGAACAAATCGTGACGCTGGGGCCTCCGGCGCTGACTTTGGCGCTTCCCCATCAGAATCCGCCGCTTTATGTCAACATCCTGTTTTATATCTTGTTGTTGTTTCTGCTGTTGGCAGGTGGAGCGGGTTTTTATTTTCGGAAAGAAATTGCCAGGTTTCTCAGATCCAAAAGGATTAAATCTCCGGGAGAGACTTTTGAGAAGAGCGAAATGCAGACAGCAGAAACTCTCTGACGCCAGTGACTTGGGAAGATGTTTGCTTAGAATGCAGTATCTATAACGATTAACCCCCGTCAAAACCGCTGACGGGGGTTCGGCATTATTCTGATCTCTGTTTTTAGCAGGGATTAGGATTCGTGCTGGGATTTCTCCGGTACAGTCGCAGATCAAATGAGAGGGGCATCTCGAGGGATAAAAAAGCATTTAAAATTAAATGGGAAAGATGGTAAATAGTAGTAAATTATTGCCTGTCCAAAACTTGACGTGTTCGGTCTGATCCAGTATAATTGTTTCAGATCCTTGACGGTTTTCGTTTTGTGTTCGGGTTGAAGGATTATTTCGGAGCAATCCAGTGGAGGGAGGGATAAAAGTGAGTGAAGTACGAGTTGGCAAGAACGAATCCCTGGATTCTGCTCTCCGCAGGTTTAAGCGAAATTGCCAGCGTTCGGGCGTTTTGTCTGAAGCGCGCAAGCATGAGCATTATGAGAAACCCAGCGTCAAGAGAAAGAAGAAGTCAGAGGCTGCGCGGAAGCGCAAGTCAAAATAGATTTGTTTCGTATATCGGACAATCTGCAAGGAAGGGAAACTGAACGGCAGTTCGGTTTTTCTTTTACCTAATAGGATTCCTTTAAACCAGAAAAAATATTTTTTGGTCAATTCCGGCATTGGGTTGACAACTTGGAAGAGCTTTCTTATAATACGAGTAATTTATTGCTGGCTGTTGGAGTGGATTGTTCCGAATCGTCAAGAATCTTGGTGAATCACAGCGCTGGTTCGTGTTGGGCGGTTTCTGTTTTTTGTGAGGGAGTATATTTTCAAGGACGATGAGCATAATGTTTTGCATGATTATATCAGATGGCTAATGAGGCCATCACTTGGAGGAAAGAGGAGGTTCCGGTATGGTTGATGAAAAGGAAGTTATTTTGACCCGCGACGGGTTACTCAAGCTTGAAGAGGAACTGGAGTTTCTGAAAACGCAAAAGCGGCGTGAGGTGGCGGATCGTATCAAGCAGGCTATTGAGTTCGGTGATATTTCGGAGAACTCCGAATATGAGGACGCCAAAAACGAGCAGGCCTTTATTGAGGGCCGGATTATTTCTTTGGAGAAGATGCTGCGCAATGTCAGGGTGATCGACGAGAGCGAGTGCGCGGCTCATGACCAGGTGTCTTTGGGCAGCACAGTTGTGATTAAGGATGTGGAGGATTCAGTGGAGGTTCAGTATACCATCGTAGGGTCGGCGGAAGCGGATCCGGCTTCGAGCCGGATTTCCAATGAGTCGCCTGTGGGCATGGCGGTGTTGGGTAAGAGCAAGGGCAGCATTGTTGAGGTTGCGGTTCCGGTTGGTGTGCTTCGGTATGAGATTATAGATATCCGATGAGTCGGGTGTTCGGGATTCGTGCCGCGGGGTTCGTGTTGTGAGATTCGGGATCTGAATTATACCTGAGAAGCGGCCATGGGTCGGTTCTGCAGTGGAGAATGGGATGGCTGATCATATGGGAATGGAAACAGCGGACGGTGCAAAACAAACTGGCGAGCCGGCGGGCAATGATTATTTCGGTATTCGGTTGGAGAAGTTGAAGCGGCTGGAGGAGCTTGGCGTGGAGGCCTACGCCGAACGGTTTGAGCGAACCCATGGGGCTGATGAAATTGTGGCGGGGTTTGAAGCGCTGGAGGAGCAGGATGTGTCTGTGGCTGGCCGGATTATGTCAAAGCGGGATAGCGGTAAGGTTGTTTTTGCCCATATCCAGGATGCTTCGGGGCGGTTGCAGATTTATGCCCGGAAGGATGATCTGGCGGAGACGGATTTTGCCGTACTGAAACTGGCGGATATCGGCGACTATATCGGTGTGGCCGGCAAGGTTTTTCGTACCAGAATGGGGGAGGTCTCTGTCCGTTCTCTGAGCCTTGTTATGCTGGCGAAGTCGCTGCGACCGCTGCCGGAGAAGTTTCACGGGCTGACCGATGTTGAAACCCGTTATCGGCAGAGGTATTTGGATCTTATGATGAATCCTGAGGTGCGGCAGACTTTTATGACTCGCAGCAAGGTGATTCGCTTGATCCGTCTTTATTTGGAGGAGCGGGGGTTCGTTGAGGTGGAAACGCCGACGTTGATGGGGATTCCCAGTGGCGCGGCGGCGCGGCCTTTTGTGACCCATCATAACGCGTTGGATATGGATCTTTTTTTGCGGATCGCGTTGGAGCTGCCCTTGAAAAGGTTGATTGTCGGCGGCTTTGAGAAGGTTTTCGAGATTGGTCGGATTTTTCGCAATGAAGGGATTTCGATTAAGCATAATCCGGAGTTTACGATGATGGAGTGGTATGAGGCGTACGCCGATTACATACAGACCATGGAGCGTTTGGAGGGGCTGCTGGCGTTTGTGGTTCGGGAGGTGTGCGGGAGCGAGCGTCTTGTGTATCAGGGGGAGAGCCTTGATTTTGCCAGACCTTGGCGGCGGGTGACGATGATTGACGCTGTTCGGGAGTATACCGGGCTGGATTTTGAGGTGATGACGGATGATGGCGCGGCGCGGGACGCGGCGCGGGCTAAAGGCCTTGAGATTAATGGCGATGAGAGCCGGTGGATGGTTTTGAATCTGGTTTTTGAGGCGTTTGTTGAGGAAAAGCTGATTCAGCCGACTTTTGTGATTGGGCATCCGGTGGAGATTTCACCGCTGGCCCGGCGCAACGCGGAACGGCCGGAGTTAACGAACCGGTTTGAGTTGTTTATTTATGGCCGGGAAATGGCCAACGCCTTTTCAGAGTTGAATAACCCGCTGGATCAGCGCCGGCGGTTTGAGGAGCAGGGGCTGCAGCGCGCCAAGGGGGACGATGAAGCCCATATGATGGATGAGGATTTTGTGCAGGCCCTTGAGTATGGGCTGCCGCCCACGGGAGGGCTGGGGCTGGGGATTGACCGCCTTGTTATGCTGCTGACGGATTCGCCTTCCATCCGGGATGTTATCTTGTTTCCAACGATGCGGCAAGGGGATAAGTGAATTTCATGGAATGGGGTACGAGGACTCATTAGGGGCGTTTTTCGTCGGGGGTATCCTTTTCGATTCAATTCGTCTGAATACCTCATTCTTTTTTATTGTAAGGTGTTTTTGCTTGTTCTATAATTGATTTAGCAGAAAAAGCTGGTCGGAGAGAGGAAAAGCGGGACAAACATGAAGATTGCGATGATTCGTAACCTTGCCGGTCGTGAATTGGATTTTGAAAAGTTTAAGCATGTGGTCGGCGTGGAAGCGGTTGTCAAAGAGGTTGCGCCTCTATACGGAATCGACGCTGATGCGGCCTGTCTCGCCGCTGTCGCTCATGATTTGGCGAAGTCTTTGCCTTTCCCGGAACAAATTCGGCAAGCCAAGGATTTGGGGCTGATTGAATTTGCCGAGGATATTACATCACCGCAGGTTTTGCATGGACGGCTGGCGGCTGATATCGTCCGCAAACAATTTGGGATTGACGATCATGATGTTTTAAACGCGATCTCGTATCATACGACAGGACGGCCGGGGATGACCCCTTTGGAGATGCTGATTTATACAGCGGATTGTGTGGAACCGGAGCGGGATTATCCGGGGGTGGGCGCGATGCGCAAGTTGTTGTACCGAGATCTTTTTGAAGCGACTGTGGCTTGTATGGATATGACGATAAGCTTTTTGGAGGCGAAGGGAAAACCGCTTCATCCGTTGACACTGATGGCTCGGACGAGTCTTGTTGATTGGAAAACGAAGCAGGCCTGACCTGCAGCCTTTTGAAGGTTACAGATCAGACCGATCAGACCCCAGCCGGAGGCAGGAGGGGGCGGTGGACAATGGACAATGGACAATGGACAATGGACAATGAGGAACACAAGATGGTAGGATGGACAACGGACAATGGTGAAGGCTCTCCTCTCATAAATAAGGGACTTCATGATATGAAGCCATTGTGTCATCGGCTGAATTCTCACATTGTCCATTGTCCATTGTCCATTGTCCATTGTCCACCGCCCCCTCCTGCCTCCGGCTGGGGCCTGATCGGTCTGATCTGTAACTTTTGAAGCCCTTAAAATGCCTATCGTATCGTTTTGTGGTAGACATTTCGCGAAAAAAACGGTATCATAGTCTTAATGAGGTTGACTCTTAGTTCTAATCGAACATCGAACATCGAACATCGAACCAGCGAGAAGGGAGGTCTGTTGGTTGCCTATTGATCAAGATTGTTTGGAGAAGGTCGTCAGGTTCGTTGAGGAGAAAAAGGGAAGAGATGTGCTTTTGCTTGATCTTAGAGATATTTCGGTTGTGACCGACTATTTTTTGTTGGTCACAGGCAATTCCCGGACTCAAACCAGAGCTGTGGCGGAATATTTGCATGAGGAAATGGAAGCGTTGGGGGTGCGGTTGCTCCGCACAGAGGGATTGGCTGACGCTAATTGGATTTTGTTGGATTGCGGCGATCTTGTGATTCATATTATGACGCCGGAAACCAGGGCTTTTTATAACCTGGAACGTCTTTGGGGGGACGCGGTCCGATGTTCGTGACTCAAACATGTGATTAAGGAGACGTTATGATCAAGGAACGGTATGATTTCGCGAGGATTGAAAGCAAATGGCAGGAGCGCTGGCGGGAGAGCGGGGCTAATCGTGTCCGGGAGGATGAGGCCGGGGAAAAGTTTTACGCGCTGGCGATGTTTCCTTATCCGTCCGGGCGGTTACATATGGGTCATGTGCGCAATTATTCGATTGTAGATGTTATTGCGCGCTTTAAGAGGATGCAGGGATACAATGTGCTGCATCCAATCGGGTGGGATGCTTTTGGGCTGCCCGCGGAGAACGCCGCGATCAAGAATCAGAGGCCGCCGGCTGAATGGACGAGGGATAATATCGCTCACATGCGTAGCCAGTTGGCGGGGCTGGGGCTTTCCTATGATTGGGGAAGGGAAGTGACGACGTGTTCGCCTGAGTATTATCGCTGGACCCAGTGGATTTTTCTGGAGTTGTATAAGCGTGGGTTGGTGTACCGAAAGGAAGCCAATGTCAACTGGTGCCCGTCTTGTGCTACGGTTCTGGCTAATGAGCAGGCTGAGGGTGGCGTGTGCGAGCGATGTGCCGCGGCGGTGGAACTGCGCAGCCTAGAGCAGTGGTTCCTTAAGATTACGAACTATTCTGAGCAGCTTTTGAATGATCTTGATGGGCTGACGGGTTGGCCGGAGAAGGTTAAAACCATGCAGCGCAATTGGATTGGCCGTTCTGAAGGTGTTCAGGTGGAGTTTAGTCAATGGACAATTGGAGACAATGGAGACAATGGAGTCCGGACGGCGAATATCGAAGAGCCAACGTCGAACCAGCGAGCAGGGATTGCGGTGTTTACGACCCGAGTTGATACGCTTTTTGGCGTGAGTTATCTTGTTTTGGCGCCGGAGCATCCTTTGGTTGCGGAGTTGGTGGAGGGGACGGCTTATCAAGAGAGCGTGACGGCCTTTGTCCGTGAGTTTAATGGGTTGAATGAGGAGGCGCGCACAGCTGACGACGCGGAGAAGGTGGGTATGTTTATCGGGCGGTATTGCCTGAATCCGCTGAGCGGGGAACGTGTGCCGATTTGGATTGCGAATTATGTGCTGCCGCAGTATGGGACAGGGGCGGTGATGGGTGTGCCCGCTCATGACAGCCGCGATTTTTCGTTTGCGGTTAAGTATGGGCTGGATATCCGCTGCGTGATTCTGGAGCCGGGGAAGGCGCCTGAGGATGCCGATCTGATGGGTGAGGCTTATACCGGGGAAGGGGTTATGATTAATTCGGGCCGTTTCAGCGGGATGAGCTCCGGCGAGGCTTGGGGGGCTATGGCTGATGAGGTGGAGCGGTTGGGTATGGGATCGCGCAAGGTGAATTACCGGCTGCGGGATTGGCTGATTTCGCGCCAGCGTTATTGGGGCGCGCCTATTCCTATGCTGATGTGCCCCAAGTGCGGCCTGACGCCTGTGCCGGAGGATCAGCTGCCTGTGTTGCTGCCTGATGATATTGTGTTTGAGGCGGGGGAAAACCCGCTCCGCTCTTCGCCGTCTTTCCGGGAGGCGGTGTGCCCGCTTTGCGGCGGCGCGGCTGTGCGGGAGACGGATACGATGGATACTTTTATGTGTTCTTCGTGGTATTTTTTGCGGTATTGCGATCCTTGCAGCGAGACGGCGGCTTTTGACAGGGAGAAGACCGATTATTGGATGGGTGTTGATCAGTATGTGGGGGGCGTTGAGCACGCGATTCTACATTTGCTGTACGCGCGGTTTTTGGTAAAGGCGCTGCGAGATTGCGGGCATCTGAGCGTTGGAGAGCCTTTTGAGAATTTATTGACCCAGGGTATGGTTTGCCTGAATGGGGCTAAAATGCAGAAGAGGCTGGGTAATATTGTCAGCCCCGAGGATATTGTGGAGCGGTTCGGCGCGGATACGGCGCGGCTTTTTATTCTTTTTGCCGCTCCTCCTGAGCGGGATTTGGAGTGGAATGATCATGGGGTTGAGGGGTGTTATCGTTTTCTGAACCGTGTTTGGCGGCTTGCCTGGCAGGTGCTGAAGCGTGTCTCTGGGGACGAGCTTGGTGGTGGCGCCATAGGTGGGACTGCGGTTCCGTGGGATGATTGTGCCGGTCGGGATGGTTTTGACCGTTGGAACGGTGACAACAAGGATATGCTGCGGCGTGTTCATGTGACAATAAAAAGAGTCACCCACGATGTGGGTGTGCGCTTTAATTTCAATACGGCGATCAGCGCTGTTATGGAGTTGGTGAACGAGCTTTATCTTTTTAAGGAAAAACCAGAGGCTGATACAGGTGTGCTGAGGCAGGGTCTGCGGGCTGTGTTGCTGCTATTGGCACCTTTTGTACCCCATTTGGCGGAGGAGCTTTGGCAAGCGATGGGGTATGAGGATTCAATTTTTCTGCAAGGGTGGCCGCAGTATCAGGAGGCGTTTCTGGAGATGGAGATGGTGACCGTCGTTCTCCAAATCAACGGAAAAGTGCGGGACCGTTTACAACTGCCGGCGGAGACGGCAGCATCGCAGGAGGCGTTGAAGGAGTATGTGGCCGGCCTGCCGAAAGTTACACAGTATCTTGATGGAAAATCTGTTGTCAAGATGGTTGTTGTGCCGGGAAAACTTGTCAATATTGTCGTTGGATAGAGTCTTTTTTGATTTTTGAATAGAGTGTGGGGGAGTCAGGATGAGTTCGATGAATCAAAGCAAAAATCCACTGAAAGCCTTGGGGCGTCTTTTGTTGAAAGCCTTCAAAGGGATCGGTCTCGCTATCAGACGGAGGAGGAGGATCAACGCGGAGAAAGCCAAGGACAGACGCGAGGTGAAGCAGCTAAAGGCTGACATTGAGACGGAGCAAGCTCGTATGAAGTCTCTCAAATTGGAGATTGGTGAGCATTATTGGGAAAGATGTGAGTCCGGCGCTATGCATTGGGATGAGGAGATTAATGAGGTTTGCTGCGCTTTGTTGGTGAGCCAAGGGAGTGTGGCGGCCAACCTTACACAGATTAAGGAGTTGCAGGAGAAGGTCTATAAACCGGAAAAACACGAGGGTGTTCGTTCGAATGATCACATTGCGGTCGGCGATGAGGATATGACGACGGTTGACGCTGTGTTCGCGCAATATGGAGGGCTGCTTGGGCCTGGGGACGATGAAGGATCTGCGCGGTTCAGAATTACGTACGCGCAAATCGATTCGCCCCCTTCCCGCGATGATGTTGAACCCGAAGAAACGGAACAGCATTTTGATGAGGAGCTCGGTGTTGCGTACGAAGACGAAAGGCGACCGGACAGTGGCCTGGCAGGAGATGTTGGCTGGCGCTTGCTCGAGGATGCTGACTTGCCGGAGAACGGCGGTATGCCGGATGAAGTTGGCTTGCCGGGTGATGCCGCGGAAAATGCCGGCTGGTGTTTGGTTGAGGAGCCCGTTGTCCAAGGTGATATGGACTTAAGGGAGGATAATGGTTCGACGCTAAGTGAACGGATGTCTCGGCTGAGGGAGCAAGCAGCCGATGGAGGGTTCCTGCAGCCGCTGAGAGAGGATGCGTTTGAAGAGGGGTTGCGCGAGGACTATCTTGACGGGGAATATTGTGATGAGGATTATCCTGAGGATTATGATGAGGGCAAGTATCGCGCCATGAGTGATGAAACACTGCACGAACTTGATGATGTGTATCTCGAAGAACTTGACGAAGCAATCGATGAAGAACTCTATGATGGTGAACAGGCAGCCGTTGGGGAGAAGGGTGACGGCTATCAATTTCGTGATGTGAGATATGAGGATATGGGAGATGAGGATGGGCGATACGGAGATATCGCGCAGGAGGCCATGGCGCCTGATGTTGATGCGGCGATATATGATGTTGTGGAGTATGAAGACGAGGTAGGGTATGACGATGTTGAGTTTGCTGCTGAACTTGATGACGTGGAACGCGGCGCCGGGGTTGACAATGTTAAGACTGATTTCGTTGGGCTTGATGAAAGGCTCGATGGTTTTGAGCCGGTTCATGTTGAGCCGGTTCGAGCTGCATTTGATCAAGTGACGTTTGATGATGTCGGCCTTGATAGGACAATTCTTAGAGATGATGAAAAAGCACTGACATTTTCGGAATTCTTTGAAGCGACGCAGTCTGCTAAGAAGGATGGGTCAGAGCCGGTAGATTTGTTCATGAACAGCCGGATTGATCGCGATAATGTGTCTAATAACAATATAGATGATGCGCCGGATAATCGGTCTGCGGAGAGATATGTTGCTGACGATCTGGAGGGTTCTGTTGGTCTGGAGGATTCTGACAGACCGGAGGATCTTGATAGTCTGAATGATGCTGGTGAACTGGAGGATTTTGATGAGTCGGCGGATTTTTATAATTCGGAGGACTTTGACAACCTGGAGGACTTTGATGAGTTGGAAGAGTTTGATGATCTGGTAGAATTTGATCTGGGGGATCTTGATGCTGATGATCTGGAGGATGTAGGGGCTGATGATCTGAGGGACGCTGTTGAATCGCAGGGATCTGATGAGCCGGAGAGGTCTGATGATCTTGAAGAGGGTGTTGAGCCGGAGGGATCTGATGATCTGAGGGACGCTGATGAGCCGGAGAGGTTTGATAATCTCGGAGATGTTGAGCCAAGAGGGTTTGATATTTTAAGGGATGTTGGCGACCTTTTGGATGAATTGAGGGATGATCTGAAAAGTTCTCGTGATTTGGCGGCTGAGGATGATGAAGTATTTGAGGGATCTGGAGACTCTGCTAGTGACGAAGATGGCGCGGGACAGGAGTCCGGCGAGGTTGATCCCTATGCGCCGTTGCGTTTTGAGGATCTCTATGTGCCGTATAACAGGAATCATAATGAAGGCGATACCATGAGCGATGATAGAAAAATAAGTGGTGATGACAGCAGGGGCGAAGATAGAGGCAAGGGCGGAGGCCCGAATAAGAGCAACCCCAAATAGTAATGAAATAAGCAGACAACGTAGACCAGCCATTCATTTAGAGAGGCTGGTTTTTTGTTCGTCTAAAAACGAGACCGGGGACATACCTTTAAAGGGATGGAAGGGGTGGCGCCGATGGGGTTGAAAGTGGCGGAAAAATGGTTCGGTCATGATTTGTGGGATTGCCTTGTTAAGGCGGAAGCTCATTTAGTCAAAACCAATGAGAACCCGGAGGAAATACGGTTGAGAATCGGCTGTCCGCTGCTTGTGCGTACAGCATCGCAAGATTTTTTTGTGGCGGCGAATGGGCGGCTTGTTGAGCCTGAGGCAGCTTATCGTGTGAAAGAGTCTGATATCAGCCAGGTGATGGAACGGGTGACGCTGAGTTCGATGCACGCGGCGGAGGAAAGTTTGCGTCAGGGGTTTGTTACTTTGCCCGGCGGTCATCGTGTCGGCCTGGCAGGCGAAGCGGTGTTGGAGCAGGGGTGCATCCGCACACAAAAAAATATTGCGGCGGTCAATTTTCGTATTGCCAGGGACCCTCAGTCGGATATTTCGTTTCTGTTACGGCAAGTTGCTCTCAACAGCCAAGGGTTTCCTCATACGTTGATTGTTTCGCCGCCACGGGCGGGGAAGACGACATTGTTGCGGTTGTTGGTCAGGAGTCTGAGCAATGGAGCGCCGGAGGTGGCATTGCCGCCTCATCGGGTGGGTGTTGTTGATGAGCGCAGTGAAATTGCCGGGATGTGGCAGGGAGCAGCGTCTTTTGACTTGGGTTGGCGTACGGATGTGCTTGACAAGTGTCCGAAGAAGTTGGGTATTGAGATGATGGTGCGAACGATGTCGCCGGATATCATCGCGGTTGATGAGTTGGGCGGTGTGGAGGAAGTGGAAGCGGTCAAGGAGGCGGCCCGGTGTGGCGTTAAAATGTTGGCGACATGTCACGCGGATTCCATAGGTGATTTGACGGCGCGAAGCGTGATTAAGCCGTTGCTGGATACGGGAGTTTTTCAGAAGGCGGTGGTTTTGAGCCGGCGTCGGGGGCCGGGGACACTGGAGAAGGTGCATCGGTTGGGGAATGGGCAGTTCGAGGTTCGCGGTTCGCTGGTCCGTGATTCGAAGTGTCCCTGAGATACAGCTGTAGAATCCTTTGCATAGCGAATAGTGAACAGCGACCAGTAGGGATGTGATGAAAGTATGGCGCTGATTAGATATGCGGTTATTATTATTGGATTGGGTTGGCTTGGTCTTTGGCGCGCTTCGACTATCCGAAAAAGACTGAAGCAACTGGAGCTGTTTGAGCACGCGCTTTCGTTGCTGGATACGGAGATTTTTTGGGGGATGACGCCTTTACCTGTGGCTTTCCGCCGTCTGCAGCGCATTGGGTTTCCATGGGGAAATTTTTTTCTGAGCGTGGCTGAAGGTTTAGAAGCTGGTGGGCAAATTGAGGAGACGTGGCGTGAAGTTGTGGCAGCACAGAAGAGTTATTTTTGTTTGACGGCTGAGGATTGGGAGTTGGTGAACCGCTTGGGAGGCTGTGCCGGCCGGTCGGACAGACATGAACAACATAAACAGTTGATGTTGATCCGCAATCAGATCCAAGGGACGGAGGAAACCCAGCGTGTGGATGCCGAGCGGCAGGCGCGCATGTGGAGTTATTTTGGGTTCCTGGGGGGGATCGCGGTGGTGATTGCGATACTTTGAGGCAATGGACAATGCAATGGACAATGGACAATGGACAATGGCAGAAGGCAGAAGGCAGAAGGCAGAAGGCAGAAGGCAGAAGGCAGAGTGCAATGAGTAAGGAACAGAAATCGAGTATTACAAGGATCATAGGGCAAAAGTTAAGTTTGATTGGTGGTTGGGTTTGTTATTTGGCTGACGGTGGTTCATTGTCCATTGTCCATTGTCCATTGTCCATTGCCCTTGTCCATTGTCCATTGTCCATTGCTAAAGGGGGTGAATAGGTAATGAGTCTGGATTTTATTCTGAAGGTTGCCGGGATTGGCTTGCTGGTTGCGATTCTGGCTATGGTGCTGAGCGAGGCGGGAAAAAAGGAGCAGGCACAATTGCTGACGATTGCTGGTGTGGTGGTCGTGTTGACCATGGTTATGCAGAAGATTGATGAGCTGTTTACCGTGGTACGGACAGTCTTCAAACTTTTCTAAAACTCGCGTTAAGCTCGTTTCGGAAAAGTCTTGCAGTTTTAAAGCTTCGCTTTCAAACTGCTTGTTCTATTTTACATGGCAGGGGATGGAATCGATGGATATTATTCAAATTGTGGGTATTGCGCTGGTGGTTTCTAGCATTGGGGCTATTCTTAAGCAGTTTAGGCCGGAAATGGCTGTGCAGCTAACTATCGTTGCCAGTGTGGCCCTTTTTATTGTGGTGATGGACAAGGTTAAGGTGGTTGTTGAACTGCTGGAGTCTTTGGCTAATCAGGCGAATATTAGTTCGTTTTATCTTCTTATTGTGCTGAAAGTGGTGGGGGTGGCTTTTGTCGCTGAGTTGGGCAGCCAGATCTGCCGCGATGCCGGCGATAGCGCATTGGCGACGAAGGTGGAAATTGCTGCCAAGGTTACGGTTATTGTTATGGCGACACCTATTGTGACAGCAATTATTCAGTCGATGATGACTCTGCTGGCGTAAGAGCTTTATTGGGTGCAGGGGTTAGGAGATTAGGGGTTAGTGGGCGTTGGGAAGGGGCAGGGTTCATGCCAAAGGCTGGAAACCGAAAACCGAAAACCGAATTCCTCGGGCCGTATACCGAAAACCGAGTACCGTATACCGAAAACCAGCGGGGGGTTAGGACATACTTTTTTAGGGTTTTGTTCTGGGCTTGTGTGTGTTTGGGGGTGTGCGGGATGACGGGATTTTGCGAAACGTGCGGGCTGGGGGTTGCCTGGGGTGTTGATCGGGTTGAGGTCGCTCCTGTGGAGGTTCTGCCGGTGGAGTTGTCCCGGTCTGATGCGGGGACGGACAATCCTTATTTGGCGGAGTCGCCTGTGGATGCTTTGCAGAATGAGATTCTTCATGATTTGCAGGAGGAGTTTCATTTGGATGAGGCTTTTGATCTCTTTGCCAATTATGAGGCGGAGGTTAGGTCTATTTTGCCGGATTTTTCTTTTGATAGGTTTTTTCAGGATCTGTTGCGGGGTGAGGGGGGGTTGAGCTTTGGCGGGATTTTGCTGGGGATTTTGCGGTTTTGTGTGCAGACTTTTGTTGTGAATGGGCCGCTTATTGCTAAGCTTATTGTGCTGGCTGTTTTTTGCGCGATTCTGAATCAGCTGCAGTTGGCTTTTGGAGGCCAGGTGAGCCAGGTGGCGCGGTTGCTGAATGTTTTTGTGCTGATTGGGTTGGCGGTGGCGGCTTTTCGTGTGGCTTTGGAGTCGGCGGTTGAGGCCATTGATAATATGGTTTCGTTTATGCAGGCGATTATGCCGATTATGTTTACGGTGCTTTTGTCTATGGGTAATTTGACGAGTTCGGCGCTTTTTAAGCCGGTGGTTCTGGGGAGTTTGACGGTGCTGGCGACAATTCTGAAGACGGTGGTGTTGCCGCTGTTCTTTTTGGCCGTGGGATTGAGGTTGTTTAACAGCGTGTCGGCTCAGTTTAAGCTGGAAAGGCTGGCGGGATTGCTGGAAATGGGCGGCAAAGTTGGGATTGGGCTTGTTATGACGGTTTTTTTGGGGATTATGAGTGTTCAAGGGCTTACGGGCGGTGTGGCGGATGGGGTGGGGATGCGTACGGCGAAGTATTCGGTTGATCTGATTCCGGTTGTGGGGAAGTATTTTAAGGATGCTTTTGAGCTGGTGGTGACTTCGGGGCTGCTGTTAAAAAACGCTATTGGGATTATGGTATTGTTTGTGCTGGTTTTTATTACGCTGATTCCGGTGTTGAAGATCGCGGCAATGGCGCTGACATTCCATTTGACGGCGGCGCTGGTGGAACCGATCGGGGAGAAGGAGCTGGCCGGGGCTCTGCAGGATATGGGTAAGGGCATGCAATATATTTTTGCGACGGTGGCGGCGGTGGGGCTTATGTTTTTCTTGGCGGTGGTTATTGTGACGGGTGTGGGGAATTTGTCGTCTATGTTGTCAACGTGATTGGTGTCCGGCCTTCGGGGTGCGGGTGCGGTGTTCGGGGTTCGGGGTGGGGGTACGGGATACGGGATACGGGATACGGGATACAAGGTAAAGGTGAAGGGGTCGGGTCATGAATTGGGGGAACGGTGAGGATGGAGACGCTTAAGCTTGTGATTGGGAATTTGGCGTTTATTCTGTTGCTGGCAGCTTTTTTGGAGATGTTGCTGCCGAACAGTTCTATGCGGGGATTTGTGCGGTTGATTATGGGATTTTTTGTGATTGCGGCGGTTTTGCAACCCATTACATCGTTGCTGCGGATGCCGGTTGATGAGGTTTTTCGTCCTTGGACCCAGATCATTTCTCAGGCACCGGCCGTGGTGCCGGATGGGCAGTCGGCGAATCCAGGGAAGGATGTCGTGCGGGAGCAGTATCGCAGGATCCTTCAGTCTCAGGTTCGTTCTGTGGCTGAGAGCGCGGCGTCAGTGGTGAAGGCCGAGGTTCGGGTTGAGTTGGGAAGGGACGGGGATGGGTATTTGGATTATCCACCGATTGTTCGGATTGATGTCGATTTGTATAAGTCGGCAGCCACAGTGGTGGAGGTCGATCCTGTAGTGAGGGTGGAGGTGATTGGAGGAGAGGGTGATGGCGGGGATGGTGGGGAGAGTTCGAAGCCTGTAAGCGAGTCTCTGACTGATTTGGAGCGGATGGTGCGAGATAAGGTGGCTGAGGCGCTGCAGGTGCCACGCGATGTTGTTGTCGTCAAGGAAAAGTGAAGTTAAACCATTGTCCATTGTCCATTGTCCATTGTCCATTGTTTTGTCCATTGCTGAAAGGATGTGATGTTATGCAGTTTCCGAAAATCCCCAAAATCCCGGAGAAGGCTGTTCCCCTTATTATTTTGCTTGTTGTTGTGGCGGCTGTTTTGTTGTTTGGCAATTCGGACCAGACGGACGATGAGCCGAAGGGTAATAATCTGGCGGTTTCTGGGACGGGCCTGGGGAACCAGCCGTCTTCGGGAGATGCTGTTGTGGAGGCGTTGTCGGGTTATGACGCGGAGGTGGATGCGGCTATGGACGCGGAGGAGCGGGTTTTGGAGAAAAAGGTCAAGGATGCTGTGGAAAAGATGGCGGGTGTGGGCAAGGTTCATGTGACGATTACTTTCGAGACAGGGGTTATGCGTGAATACGAGCGTGATATCAATTATGTGGAAAGGCAAACCCAGGAGACGGATTCTCAAGGTGGTACCAGAACGACAACAGAGTCATCGGGAAGTGAGACGGTGGTTGTTGCTGATAGTAAACCACTGTTAACTCAGATGCAGCGCGCGCAGATTGCCGGGGTTCTTGTGGTTGTTGAGGGCGGACAGGATTCGCAGGTGTTGACGAGGGTTCGGGACGCGGTGAGGACGTTGCTGAGGATTGACGGGGCGAAGGTGAGCGTTTCGGCGATGGGATAGTTGGAGTGCGGTGCGCGGTGTTCGAGGTTCGAGAATTGGGAATCCGCGAGTCCGGGATTTGAGGAGTTGGATCAAATATCGAATGGGTTAACGGGCGAATCGAGGCCTCAGTTCTTTATTGATGTTGAGTTCGCTAAATACATATTGATGATGTGCGGCGTGTGCAGACGGCTCATTGAAAAACACTCGTAAAATTGCTATAATCAACATAAAGAAGAGCCGGAGGCGTCATGAGCGGAAACAGGAATTTCAAGGCCACGCTGTTCACCCACATTTTCAATGAACCCGATAAAATCCTGGAGCTGTACAACGCGTTGTCCGGGAAAGAGCTTCCGCCTGAGACGCCTATCAAGCAGACGACCCTTGAGGATGTCCTGTTTATGGACCGAATCAACGATCTGGCTTTTGTTGTTGACGGCAGGCTTGTTGTCTTAATTGAGCATCAGTCAACGATTAATGAGAACATGCCCTTACGTGTGCTGATTTACCTCTCAAGAGTCTATGAAAGAATCGTTGATAACAAGACAATCTATCGGACGAGCTTGGTTGAAATCCCCAGACCGGAGTTTTGTGTCTTGTATAATGGTAAAGACGACTATGTTGACCGAACCACCCTGAAACTTTCTGACGCTTTCATGGAAAACCCTGACAGGACAGGATTCGGAAGCGCCCTTGAGCTGGAAGTCCCGATCATCAACATTAACAAAGGTCATAATGCTGACGTAATCCAAAAGAGTATCCACTTAAACGGCTATGTAACCTACGTCTCTAAAGTACGGGAATACCAGGCCGCGGGCCTTAAGTTTCAGGACGCCCTTGCCTCCGCGGTCAAGGATTGCATCAAGAATGATATCTTAATTGATATTTTGCCTAACCTATCATCGGAGGTGCTTAACATGCTTATGGTAGAATTCAACCTTGAGGACGCCCTGAGTGTCAGGATGGAAGAAGGGATTGAAAAGGGTATAAGGATTGGTGAGGCGCGGGGCGAGGCGCGGGGCGAGGCGCGGGGTGAGGCGCGGGGCGAGGCGCGGGGTATAGCGCAAGGCATAGCGCAGGGTGCAGAACAAAAAACCTTAGAACTTGCCGGAAAACTTCTCGCTCTTGGTATGGAGGCTGAACAGATCTCTGAAGTTACAGGGCTGTCTGTCGGTCAAGTCATGGCGTTGTGCTGAGGCGTTGCTGCTGCCTTGAGCACAGGGTTTGCGATAACCGCTCTCTTAATCCTTGGGGGCGGTGGAAAGGCAAACCCAGGAGACGGATTCTCAAGGTGGTACCAGAACGACAACAGAGTCATCGGGGAGTGAGACGGTGGTTGTTGCTGATAGTAAACCGCTGCTGACGCAGATGCAGCGCGCGCAGATTGCCGGGGCTCTTGTGGTTGTTGAGGGCGGACAGGATTCGGAGGTGTTGACGAGGGTTCGGGACGCGGTGAGGACGTTGCTGAGGATTGACGGGGCGAAGGTGAGCGTTTCGGCGATGGGATAGTTGGAGTGCGGTGCGCGGTGTTCGAGGTTCGAGAATTGGGAATCCGCGAGTCCGGGATTTGAGGAGTTGGATCAAATATCGAATGGGTTAACGGGCGAATCGAGGCCTCAGTTCTTTATTGATGTTGAGTTCGCTAAATACATATTGATGATGTGCGGCGTGTGCAGACGGCTCATTGAAAAACACTCGTAAAATTGCTATAATCAACATAAAGAAGAGCCGGAGGCGTCATGAGCGGAAACAGGAATTTCAAGGCCACGCTGTTCACCCACATTTTCAATGAACCCGATAAAATCCTGGAGCTGTACAACGCGTTGTCCGGGAAAGAGCTTCCGCCTGAGACGCCTATCAAGCAGACGACCCTTGAGGATGTCCTGTTTATGGACCGAATCAACGATCTGGCTTTTGTTGTTGACGGCAGGCTTGTTGTCTTAATTGAGCATCAGTCAACGATTAATGAGAACATGCCCTTACGTGTGCTGATTTACCTCTCAAGAGTCTATGAAAGAATCGTTGATAACAAGACAATCTATCGGACGAGCTTGGTTGAAATCCCCAGACCGGAGTTTTGTGTCTTGTATAATGGTAAAGACGACTATGTTGACCGAACCACCCTGAAACTTTCTGACGCTTTCATGGAAAACCCTGACAGGACAGGATTCGGAAGCGCCCTTGAGCTGGAAGTCCCGATCATCAACATTAACAAAGGTCATAATGCTGACGTAATCCAAAAGAGTATCCACTTAAACGGCTATGTAACCTACGTCTCTAAAGTACGGGAATACCAGGCCGCGGGCCTTAAGTTTCAGGACGCCCTTGCCTCCGCGGTCAAGGATTGCATCAAGAATGATATCTTAATTGATATTTTGCCTAACCTATCATCGGAGGTGCTTAACATGCTTATGGTAGAATTCAACCTTGAGGACGCCCTGAGTGTCAGGATGGAAGAAGGGATTGAAAAGGGTATAAGGATTGGTGAGGCGCGGGGCGAGGCGCGGGGCGAGGCGCGGGGTGAGGCGCGGGGCGAGGCGCGGGGTATAGCGCAAGGCATAGCGCAGGGTGCAGAACAAAAAACCTTAGAACTTGCCGGAAAACTTCTCGCTCTTGGTATGGAGGCTGAACAGATCTCTGAAGTTACAGGGCTGTCTGTCGGTCAAGTCATGGCGTTGCGCTGAGGCGTTGCTGCTGCCTTGAGCACAGGGTTTGACAAAACCGGATTCGGAAGCGCCCTTGAGCAGGAAGTCCCGATCATCAACATTAACAAAGGTCATAATGCTGACGTAATCCAAAAGAGTATCCACTTAAACGGCTATGTAACCTATGTCTCTAAAGTACGGGAATACCAGGCCGCGGGCCTAAAGTTTCAGGACGCCCTTGCCTCCGCGGCCAAGGATTGCATCAAGAATGATATCTTAATAGATATTCTGCCCAACCTATCATCGGAGGTGCTTAACATGCTTATGGTAGAATTCAACCTTGAGGACGCCCTGAGTGTCAGGATGGAAGAAGGGATTGAAAAGGGTATAAGGATTGGTGAGGCGCGGGGTGAGGTGCGGGGCGAGGCGCGGGGTGAGGTGCGGGGCGAGGCGCGGGGGATAGCGCAAGGCATAGCGCAGGGTGCAGAACAAAAAACCTTAGAACTTGCCGGAAAACTTCTTGCTCTTGGTATGGAGGCTGAACAGATCTCTGAAGTTACAGGGCTGTCTGTCGGTCAAGTCATGGCGTTGTGCTGAGGCGTTGCTGCTGCCTTGAGCACAAGGTTT
>Ga0082212_10001934_pt1 | contig 30450 bp, 23 predicted proteins | sample TergutNt197P3_FD_71548 | JGI IMG/M metagenome (GOLD analysis project Ga0082212, IMG submission 71548) | Neocapritermes taracua P3 segment gut microbial communities from Petit-Saut dam, French Guiana - Nt197 P3 | ecosystem: Host-associated > Arthropoda: Insects > Digestive system > Gut ...
TATGTATCCGCCGCCGGGCGCCAGGATGTCGATAAGGCGCTTCGCCTCGTCGATAACCTGCTGCTTCGTGCCATAATGCAGCAGGTACACAGGGAATATGCCCTGTATGCATGCGATATCGCCTAGTTCCTTTTTAACGTAAACCGGATCGACTTTCTCGAAGCTGTAAACCACCTTGCCCTTTGGAACCTCGGTAAGATGCTTGATTCTGGAATTGTACGGCCCCTCTGTATAAACAAACGGAACCATGCCGACGTCGATTATGTGGTTAATCATCCTCTGGAGATATTTCCAGTAAAAATCCTTATATTGCTGGTCGGACAGGAAAGTATCCATGCCCTTGTGCAGCGGCATAAACAGCCATTTTCCCGGAGCGGCCTTGGCCTGCCTCGTGATGTCTTCAAGAACATGCTCAATGTTTCTGTCCATAAAATGAAATATGACATCGGGATGCTCATACAGGTCGCTCATCGTATTGATTGTGCCCCTGTAAAAATCACTGTATCCGTCAAACGGAACCAGCGCCCCTCCGCCCGTGGTAACGGGAAAGCCGAGCGCGGCGAATTTTCCCATAAGCTCCATTTGTTTCTTAAAAAGCTCCGCCTGCATATCCGACGCTTTCCAGATGGTCTGCATCATTTCTCTCGACTCCGGAGTGGAGAGCATATTAATGAGGCCGTCTATATAGGCGTCAACTTTATGGCGGGCAAAATCCCATCCGGCCATCGGCTCAAGAAGCCCGGATATAGCGGGGTAGCCCTTTGAAAGCAGCCATCCCGTGTAATCCTTCATGAAAAAGTCCATGTCCTCTTCTTCGAGGGTTGCGTACTCAAGAAACTGCTGGGTTGAATTTTTGCTGATACGATTGTCGGGCGCACCCGGCCATACCAGATTCTTTGGTCGGAGAAGTTCGAAAATCGGGCCATGACCGGGAATGGTAAGTCCGCCTCCTGCGGCGTCAGGTTCGTATTGCGTAACGAACCTGATCGAAGCGTCCACGAATTTGTCGAAATCGTAGACGGCGTCGGCGACCGTGTAGCCCGCGTTATACATCGGATAACACTGCCCGTTTGATGTAATCGGCACGCGATCGGATTCCCGTATAGCGACGGCGTCGTCAATTCGTTTTTGTCTTTCATCGAGTAATGTCATAATTCCGTCTCCTTGTTAAGGCAACCTCTGAAAACCCCGAACTCTGCGTTACGCTCCCTCGACAAAATGCTCATTTTCCTATATGAAAACTCCGCTTTTGTCTCGGTCGCAAGCCTTGATTTCGGGGTTTTGGAGGTTGCCTAAAAATAATCGCGTTATTCAACCCAACCGGGCAGAGCGCCGTTTGAACGGGCCTCCTCACGCAACGATTGCAGTTCCTTGCGAGCCTGTTCCAGATCTCTTCTGCTTTGTTCAAGATTCTGTACGGTACTATCGAGTTCTTCCTTGATTGAACCACGCCTGGATCCGTTAGTCCTGTTATGCTGGAGTTGGAGAGCGTTGCGTCTTGATGTCAGTTCATCAACTTCATCTTCAAAACGTGCCAACCTGTTCCGGGCATCGGACATCGTATTACGCCAGTACGATTCAGTATTGCCATACAGATCCGTGTCTTCTTTTGGGGCGGGTTTTTCTGGGGAATCACCATCGTTTCCTTTTTTGGCGCTTTGCTGACTTCCATTTTCGTCGTCTTCGTTTTCCGCATCGGCGGCTGAAACTTTTTCGACGGGCAGCACAGGCGGCGTGTATTCAAGCGTGATTGTTCTGTCGCTGGAAATTGCGTCGCGCCGATTTTGCTCTTCTCTTGCAAAATCACCCAGAGACTGGGCGCATAACGCGATGCATGCCAAACAGATAATCGCAATCAGAAAAAATGTTAATTTTTTCATATAGCCGCCTTTCCTGAGTGAAAATAAGCAACGTATATTATGAAAATATTCTTATTTCACGTTCAAACTCAATTCCAAAAATCTTTCGTGTTACAGGATTCGGCCGGTCAGCCATGCCTGATATGGTAACGGCTACACGTCGAACTCTGCTCCCATCAATTGTAATATTTCCGTCGGCGTCATAATAGCGGAATTTTAGATTGATTATGCGATTGCAAACAATCTGGGCAGTTCCCCCCGAAACGATTTCCACCGATTGATTTGCCGGATTGAAACGAAGCGTTACATTTTCATCCGGCCCGGAGATGTCTCCGTTCGGGTCTCCTTTGTCGGAACCATGCGAGCCTTTAAGATCCGATCGAATCGTAACCGCCTGGTCGCTTACGATGGTGATACCCTGAAAGCCCGTGCCGTGAGGGTCGTTGCCCGCCTGCCTGATATATTTTTCCAGGGTTTCAATGGCAACGCGGATGTTGTCAAGCACTGCCTGCGTTTCGCTCAGGTAAGCTGTTTCACGCTGAAAATCATTCAACAGCGGAAACAGGGAAGCCGTCAGGATGCCAAGAATCAGTGTCGCCATAAGCAGTTCTACAATGGAAAATCCGGAGTCGGCGCCGAAAATAATTCCTGTGCTTTTGGCATTTTCGATATTCATTACGGTTCCGCGGCGATAACGGCGTTAAGTGTTATCGATTTATTTTTATGAGAATGTGGACTTTCCTCGTTTTCCGTCAGCATCGGTGTTGCCTGGACGCTTATAACTCTGCCATTCAGGCCCATTCCCGGCCGCGGATCAGGAATGCTGCCGACGAGCCACGTGATTTTGTACCTGTTAAGCACATTTTGGGTTATGGGATTCCGAATTTCCGTCAATTCCTCCGACTGGTGCGTTCCAATCGTCAATTCCTCCTCCGCCGGATTTCGCCGGTAGAGATCTGCCAGACGTTCGATTTCGTTTTGAGCCGCCAGCGCCGCCGTGCTTTTTGAACGGGCATGCGCTTCAAGCATCATCGCCATTGTAAGCAGCTGCGCTGCCGCCAGAAGACCTAAGGCCAAAATAAAAACGGCGACCATCACTTCAATCAGGCTGAATCCGTCAGCCGGCCCGGATATTTTTAGATTCGTATGTTTCATAAACCTGTCAATTCTTCTGAAAACGGATGCGTCCGCCGGGAGTGACAATAATCGAATAGGAGCCGGTCTCTCCCTCGACCCTGTAAGTTCCACTCGGCACGGCGTTTCCCCGTGGATAAAAACGCAGGGAAGTTTTCGGCGATGATACAATGCGCGAACCGCCGGTCATAAACCATGCGGACGCCGCGAATATATCCCCGGTTGACGGATCCCGCCACATAAACCGCCGCCCGTCTTCGGAAATTTCAAAAAGAACAGGCGAGTTGGTCGAAATCGCGCGCATCCTTCCCCATTGCAGCGAAGTTTCCACCATTCGCGCGCTGCCCCACAGCGACCATCCTTTTTGCATGCGCAAAAAACCCGGCGCTGCAAAAGTGATGATTATCGCCGCTATCGCAACCACGATCAGCAGTTCTGTAATTGTGAACCCTGTTTGTTGTTTCCGGTATATATTCCGCCGCTTCACAAAATATCTAATGAACGGCCGCGATTTTGGACAAAACTATTTTTCGGAATTCTGAAGGTGGGTTCTATTCCATTGCGCTTTTTTCGGTTTACCGAAAAAAGCGCAATGGAATAGAAATGCGTTACTACTTATGCGGCGACCGCCAGTGGCTCGTAAGCGGAGAAACCTCGCGCAATGATTTATACAGGTCGCCGAGTTTGTCCGGTGCGACACGCTTTCCGTCGATCAGTATATAGATGCCGTCGTCCGGATGCGATTCGCCTAAACGTATCGATCTCACCTCTAGAAATTCGTTCATCTTGAGCGCGTGCACACGCAGTTGAACGTCGTTATACAGGTCTTCAGATCCCTGCGCCATACATTTGTCACAGCAACAGATGTCAAGCCTGTGTATGACAAACACTGAATTGTCAGCGCGGTGCGGGCTTTTTTCCGACCCTTCGCGGAAAGGGACGTAGTGAGTATGGAGCAGTTCGTGCGCCCTCGGCGAATTGGGTTCGCCGTAATAATCCTTATAAAGATTCAGGATGTCGGGGTTTTCCTGCGAACGTCGCAATGGCGAATGGCTGTCGATTGTCACCAGCACTTTCTGACGTTCGTCAAGCGCGCCCGTCTTTTCAGGAATCGGATGACCGGCGCCGCAGATGCAGCCGCCCGGACATGCCATAACTTCGATAAGATCGTAGCCGCATTCCTCTCCGGCTAAAATACGCTCCACAACCGGCTCGGCGTTGTGCAGCCCTGAAATCACCGCCACGCGGACTTTCTCGCCGCCCGCCTCGACAACCGATTCTTTCACGCCCCTGAAACCGCGCACTTCCTCAAATTCGAGATGGTCTGGATGTGAGTCGCCGGTCATTTTTTCGACGGCCATGCGCAGCGCGGCCTCCGCGACTCCGCCGGAAGCGCCGAAAAGTACGCCCGCGGATGAAACGCGTTTATAAGGTTCGTCGAATTCTCGGGGAGCAATCTCGTCCGTATCAAGGCGCATCAGCCCGATCATGTCCAGCATCTCGACCGTAGTAAGCACCGCGTCAACGTCGCGAATGCCGCCGGGAGCAAATTCCGGCCGCTCGGCTTCAACCTTTTTTGCAAGACATGGAACGATAGATACCACAAAAAGTTTTTCGCGCGGCACGCCCGCGAGTTCGGCAAAGTGATTTTTGACCGTGGCGCCCATCATCTGCTGAGGCGATTTACAACTTGACAGATATGGAATCAAGCCCGGATAGCGTCGTTCGACGAGGTTGACCCACGCCGGACAGCATGATGTAAATTGCGGCAGTTTTCCCTTTTTGTAATGCGCCCGGTTGAGGAATTCCGTTGTTTCCTCCATGATCGTAAGATCGGCGGCGAAAGAAAAATCAAATATCTTATCGAAGCCGATAGAGTGCATGAGTCCGGCCATGCGGGCAGACGCGGCTTGGGGATCGACGCCGAATGTCTGCGCTATAACCGAGCGCACTGCGGGCGCGACAAAGCCGACTACCATGAGGTCTTTATTATGGATGGCGCGGAACACTCTTCCTTTTTCCTTACGGAACGCAAGCGCGCCGCAGGGGCAGGAATTTACGCATTGACCGCAGGAAACGCAGTCCGTATCCATGAGCGGCAGACCGCTCTTTGTCCCGACAAGCTGGCGGCCTTTTTTGAAGTACATCGCAAGCACGTCAGGCCCCTCTATTTCGGCGCATGCCGCCACACAGCGGCCGCAGGAAATACATTTGTTATGGTCGCGCGTTATAAGCGGATGATCGTGAACCAGCGGCAGGCCGGGCCGCACGTGAAGCGGCTTTTGATACGCAACGCCGTGAATGGTCGCCTCTTTTCGCAGCGTACAGTCATAACGTTCGCCGCAGCCGCATTTGAGGCAGCGTTTCGCCTCAACCCTGGCGTCTTCCTCGGCGTATCCAAGTTCGACTTCATTGAACCCGCCAAGCCTCTCTTCTTTCGCTATAAAACGCGAAGCCGATCTCGGAATGCGCGGTATCTCCTCAAATTCCCAGCGTGGAAGGTCTTCAAGAGTACCGCGGTTGCAGGTATACGCATCGTTTTCTTCCGGTACGTAGCCTTTTATAATAAACGAATGCATGGCGGCGGCGGCGTGCCGTCCCGCGGCGACGCCCTGAATAACGGTCGCCGGGCCGGTCACGCAGTCGCCTCCGGCGAAAACCTTGTCAACGGAACACTGAAACGTTCTGGAATTCACATCGATGTCGCCCCATTTGTTGAGACGCACGGGAAGGTCGTTATAAAGAAATTGAACGTTTGTGCTCTGACCGATGGCGCCGATAACCGTATCAGCCTGGAGAATGAATTCCGACCCGTCGATTGGAACCGGCTTTCGGCGTCCCGAACGGTCTTTCTCTCCCAATTCCATTCTCAGGAAATGCACTTCCTTGCGGCCCTCGGCATTAAGCGTTATCCGCACCGGCGAAGCCAGGAACACCATTTCGACGCCTTCATGAAGCGCTTCTTTGACCTCGAATTCCTCGGCTGGCATCTGGTCATAAGTTCGGCGGTAAACCAGGCGCACCTTTTCAGCGCCGCGCCGCAGCGCCGTGCGTGCGCAGTCGATTGCCGTGTTGCCGCCGCCGAGTACGACCACCGCTTTGCCGGGATGAGCGTCGATGCCCTTTGTCACCTGTTCGAGATAATGAATTCCGAGCCGAACGCCGTCGATATTTTCACCCTCAATATGCAGCGGCGTGGCAATCCATGATCCGATGGCGAGATACACCGCGTCGAAATCCCTTTGTAGATCTTCAAGGCGCAGATGCGTGCCGAGCGCCTTGCCCGTGACAATACGCACGCCCAGACTGCGAATAATGTCGATTTCCTTGTCCAGCGTCGCCTTGGGCAGTCTGTATTCCGGGATGCCGTACCGCATCATTCCTCCGGCGTGGGGCTGACGCTCAAAAACAGTGATATCGTGTCCGTTCAGCGCCGAATAATATGCAGCGGAAAGTCCGGAAGGCCCGGCGCCTACCACGGCAATTTTTTTGCCGCTGGGTTCGCTTTTTTTCGGAATCCAGGGCGTTGCGCGCGCCATATCCCAGTCGGCGGCGAAACGCTTTACATGGTTGATGGCTACGGGCGTATCAACCAGATTACGGCGGCATGCGGCTTCGCAGGGGTGCGGACAAACGCGCCCGCAGACGATAGGAAACGGGTTGCTGTCTTTGATTATTTTGACGGCGGTTTCATAATTTCCGTCGCCTACCTGGCGGAGATAGCCCTGTATATCGACGTTAGCCGGACAGGTTGTCACACAGGGCGCAACACAGTCGGCATTGTGATCCGAAAGCAGTTGTTCAAGGCGAATCTTCCGGTACATTTCCAGCTTTGAACTTTGTGTCGTGATATTCATTCCCGGAAGTATCGGAGTCTGGCACGCCTTGACTTCGCGCTTGTCGTTCAGCTCCACATCGACCACACAAAGCCCGCAGCTGCCGTTTGATCGTTCCACGCGGATATCGTAACAAAGATGGGGTACGTAAATATTTTCCTGGAGAAGCGCCTGAAGTATAGTCAGCCCTTCCGTCACCTGGATTTTCCTGTCATTTACCGTTACTTCGATCCTTCCGCCCGCGCCGCCTGTTTCCATGTTCCCTCCGGTTTGTGATAAATGCCGCCAACCGCATATCATATCGGCAATACGTAACTGGTAAAGTTAGATAAAAAACGCGACTAATCACTGTCCACTTATTATTGGAACGTATTTCCCGGTTTTCCGTTAATGGTTTTCGAAGATATTAATTTTTATATTCGAAGGAGAGAGGAATATGAGTTTTTCAAAATATCGAATTGCGATTCCGGCGGCGCTTTTCGCATGCCTTTTAGCCGCATCATCGGCCGTGGCGCAAAACAGGTCAATTATCCAGGTTCAGAATAATTCCGGAGACGCTTTTCTGGGAATTTCGATGGAAGACGTAACTGCTTCCAATATGTCCGAATACAAACTCAGGGACGAAAAAGGAGTGATCGTCCGTTCGGTGCAGGATGGAAGCCCCGCCGAAGAAGCCGGATTTCGTGAAAACGACGTCATCCTGGAATTTGCAGGACAACCCGTCTGGTCAACCCGGCAATTTTCACGGCTTGTGAGCGAAACACCGGTTGGACGCAAAGTGGCTATTACCGTAAACCGCGACGGTAAAACGGTAAATCTTACGGCGACTCTCAGGGCGCGGACGGAAAGCGGCGCCATGCAGCGTTTTGAAATGCTGCCCGGCCAGATGGAACGCTTTCTTGAATCGCTTCCACGGGGCGGCCAGATTGAGCGTTTTTTTGAATCACGACCGGACGGTCAGTCGCGTCCTCCGCGCAGTACGGGGCCGACACGGCCTGACGCGCAGGGGGAACTGCAGAACACGGAACGTTCCGGCAACAGGCCCGAACTTGGAGTGGAAATCCAGCCGCTGACTGAACAGATGGCGGGGTTTCTGGGCGTGTCCGGCCAAAAAGGCGTTTTGGTTGCTTCAGTAATAAGCGGATCCGCGAGCGACGGCAAACTGAAAGCGGGTGATGTTATTATCGGCGTGGATGATCGTGAAGTAACGAGTCCCGCTGATTTGACGCGCTTTATCCGGGACGCTTCCAGAGAAATTACCGTAAAAGTCATCCGTGACAAAAAGCAGTTATCCGTCAAAATCAGCCTGCCTTTGGGAGAACCCCAGGGCGGCTATCGCCTTTAATTTTGGACTGGGAGCGCGGGCGTCCCTGGGAGCGCGGGCGTCCCCGCCGGCGTATAATTTAAAAAATAATCGCGGGCGAAGCCCGCTCCAATTGAAGCGCCTTCGGCGCGTTTTAATTTTACTTATACGCCGGCGAGGACGCCCGCGCTCCCGGTCCAACCTACGGTTTCGGTTTACCGCCACCGCCCGGTTTTGGTTTCGTGTATTCGGAACCTTTAGGCATAGGCCCCTGGAAACTGGATTGCAGAAGGTGCGTCAGTGTATGCACATAGCGCAGCTTGCCGTTTTCCACGCGGAACAGATGCGAATCCGGAGCGCCGCTGCCGCCGCCCGGGGTTCCCGCGCCAAAAGTACACATAACCAATACCGTGCCGGCTGCTTCATCAACGACAAATCTTCGGTTAACGATATTTACGCCGCTCGGAACTCCGACTTCGCATGATGATGTCGGAGTTTCGCCATCCCGTGCAGTGTAAGCGCCGCCTTCAATACGGACACATGGGAATCCCCACGGCACGATGTCGAGGTTTGCGTCAATGAACGCGTCAAGATATGAATTGGCGGCATACAACAGCGTTTCACGCGAATCACGTCTGTTGGCGGGAATTTCGCCCCAATTTTCCGGCTGCGAATATTTCAGATAGGCATCGGCGTCAAACAACCAGTGACCGGTTGTCTCCCAGATGGTTTCGAGTTCTGAAATCTTGTCAAGGACAACGCGCATGCGTACGCCGATAACATAAGGTTCTTCCTTGTTTGTCACTATAACTTCGGTAAATGTCTGACAGGTAGCCTCATCATAAAAACTGCGGTGAAAGTCAATTTTCACTGCCTTGTTGATAATGCCCTTGTTAATGTCGAAGTTCGCCACGTTTTCCTTGTAATCCAGGCCCGCGACAAACGGCATGCCGGATCTGTCGCCTTTGGTTTGCGCGGCAATATATAGATCGGTCATTTTCTTAAGACTGTCGCGCGAACACGATTTCTGTTTCTGAGCCAGAGCGCTTGCGGGCACTATTAATACCGCCGCCAGCGCAATCAATAAAAGTTTAAAACGTTTCATTCAATTCCTCCTTAGGTTGTTGACTGATGCTGCGTTAATCCTCCGGTTTAAAAAAACTGTTTGATATTAAACACCAATTATGCTCAAATTTGCAATTACCTCTTCAAAAACTTTTTTTTAATGTCCGGCCAGAATTCCGCAAAAACGTTTTTCGCGGACTGTATGCCAATTGACATAGCAATGCCCTGAAGGTAGTTCTCCGTGGTTTGGTATTTTTCCGGATGCCATTTTTTTCGTGAAATGTAAACGCTGGAAGCTGTGCTTGCAAACCATGAGTAATTTGGCCGCAAGCCGCCGGAGTCCTTATGCGCAATAAAAACTTCACCCACAGCGTGAAGCGTTCTATCTCCGACGCCTTGCCGTTCCGAATAAAAAAAACGAGGATCCTCACGCAAAAGTATTTTCAGGCCGGAACGTATCGTCTTATCAACCGTTTTCTGGCCGTACGAAGAGGCGAATCGTTTACCGTAGCCATCCATGCCCTGCCCCCATTCCGGAACGGAATCAATCGCCTGGTTGAATCCGGATGAAAAAACGCTGGCAGCCATCGAAACCGGATCAACGGTGGATTTCAGGTAAAAATGAAATTTTTCGCCCGGCGCCAGAGGGGAATACACGGACTTGACGTCTTCGCCGATTGCCGAAATGGGAATAAGAAACGTTATAAGTAATATTACAATTCGCAAAATTTGCCCTTGCGGCAATACTGCTAAAGATATGGAAAATCGATGAAATATCCGGGCTTTTCCGGATTTTTCATCGATGTTCCTTTAAAAAGAATCACCTGAACAGGAGATGATCTTCGGGCGTCGGTTTCACTTTCATCTTTTCGACGACGCGCGGCGCCGTTTCGGTATAGAAAATTGAAACAACCGCGACGACGATGCCCGCGAGCGCAGCCATCCACATCGGCGCGTAAAGGCCGATTTGGTCGCTGAGAATGCCCGCTATTGTCGGCATAAGAGCGGCGCCCAGCGTTTCCCCGGTCGCTGTCGGAATGGCAACCGCCATACCGGCTATCTGCGGCGGCACGGATTCGGAAGGAAGCGTTCCTACATACATCGGATACATTCCCGCTCCGAAAAGCCCGAACATGAAAAAGAACGCGCCGAAGATCAGCGGCGAGGTTCCCACGGGCAGCATGGCGACTGGAACACCGAAAGCCGTGCATAGCAGCGCGGAAATTATCAGAGCCTTTTTGCGGCCGATACTGTCTGAAATCGCCCCCATAATAAATTCGCCCAGGAAACCGCCCAGACCGGAGGCTGAGATGATATAGCCGATCTGCAGAATGCCGAAGTTATGTACGTCGGTGAGAAAGGAAGCCGCGAACGCCGTAAAAACATAGAGCCAGCCCATTACAGGGATGCTGTTTATGGCGGACAAAAGCACATTTTTATATTTTAACGCATCGGTCAGGCGGATTTTTTCTTTCGGATCCTGCTTAACGGCTTCTCCGCTTTTCCGCCGCCGGATGGCTTCCGCAACCGAAGGCGATTCTTTCATCACAACGAAAATAAGAATGCCGACAATGATGCCAGGAATCGACACAACGTAGAAAACCTTCCGCCAGTCGCCGAATTTTTCCAACAGAATGGCCGCCGCCTGCGAACCGATGCAAACTCCTATCAGCATGAACGCCCCTGTGACAAGTCCCGCGTTCATAGCTCGACGATGAGGCGGAGCTTCCTCTGAAAGCGTGCCGATGGCCGGGCCGAACGGCCCTCCCTCGAAAAGGCCCAGTCCGCCGCGCACAAACAGCATCTGTGCGAAACTGTGTACAAGACCTGTAACCCAGGAAAATACGCTGGCAAGAATCGTGCAGATCGCGACAATAGGGCGGCGTCCGAAACGATCGCCGAGCGCAGCGAAAAGGAGAGTTCCGAATGCCCAAACCAGACCTGTTATGGCGACAATCAGACCGAATTGCGTATATGAGAGTTCCAGATCCTCAATAATCGTCGGCCCGATAACGGAAATGATTACTCGCTGGATTCCTACAAAGCCCCACATCAAACAAAAAAGCAGAGTCAATTTCTGGTAATACTTCATGGTTTCACCCGCTGTGAAATAACGGCCTTATTTTTTCCTTGCCCTTACGTAAACACAAGACAAACAATATTATTTGCTTTTCTCATGGAAAGCCAGCACGAATATTACTATGGACGGAACGGAAAATTTATCGCGAATATCAATTAACGAACTCCGCAAACGGTTTCCGGACGCCGGAATTTTACCGTCTGACGAGATATTAAATGCGCTGGAAAACGATTCCCGCGCAGGCGCACGGCAAATAGCGCTAAATCTTCGCCGGCGGCGCGAGAAAGAGTTAAAGGAAGACGCTCGGCTCGAAAATCTTCTAGGTTTTGAAAAAGATCTGTGGAACAAAGGGGTTATTAATATCGCCGGAGTAGATGAAGCCGGCGTCGGCCCACTTGCCGGCCCCGTGGTCGCTGCCGCTGTCATTTTGCCTACTGGTTGTAAAATAAGGGGCATTAACGATTCAAAAAAAATTCCGCACCCCGGCGAGCGGGAGGAACTTGAAGACCGGGTAAAAAAAGAATCAACCTGCTGTGCCATTGGCCGCGCTGAAGTTGAGGAAATCGACCGTCTGAATATTTATCACGCCGGCCTTCTGGCGATGCGGCGCGCGGTGGAAGGGCTGAATATTCGTCCTGATTATCTGTTGGTGGACGCGCGCGCGATCCCGGAATGTTCCTGCCCGCAGCGCAGCATTATTCACGGCGACGCGCTTTCCATGAGCATAGCGGCGGCGTCCATATTGGCAAAGACATGCCGCGATCGATTTATGTTGGAAATGGACGCGCTTTATCCCGTATACGGCTTCGCGTCGCACAAGGGATATCCGACGCCGGAGCACATTGACGCACTCAAAAAATTTGGCCCGTCGCCGATTCACCGCTTGTCTTACGCCCCAGTAAAGGGAGCGCGAAAATACGAAAAACGTAAATAATCCCAATATCTGTTTTCTCCATTGATAAATCCAATAAAAAAAACTATGCTCAATGATTAATAAAGTTTTTGGAAAGTGATTTATGTGGCGTTATTTTGCATTACGCAGGATTGGCACTATTTTATTTGAAACGCTTTTTCTTGCGTGCTGCGGGCCGATCTCTTATTTCCTTCGCTACGCTGATTTTCCTCACGATATCGGCGGATTTTTTTACTATTTCAGCAGATCCCTGTTAGTCGCCGTTGCATTCCAGATTTCCCTGCATATAAACGACGTATATAGCTTTCAGAGACACAGGTTTTCGGCCAGGTTTCTCTGGCTGTTGTTGCGCGCCGTTGTTTTTGCGGTTCTGGCCGTGTTCGCCGTTTTTTACGTTTTTCCATGGATGACTGTCGGACGCGGTATTTTTGCATGGAATTTAATTCTGGTCACATCTTTTGTTTTTTTGTGGCACACAGCGCTCAGTATTTATAAGCGAAGGAGGCCGCCGGAAATAAATCTGCTTGCTCTCGGAGCCAGCGGCCTTGCCATTGCCACCGTAAAAGAGATACTGGATCATCCGGATATGGGTATTAGAGTTGTCGGCTTTGTGGCCGACTACGACGAAGATGTTTCAGGCATCGACGCGGAGATTATCGGTAATTACGACGATCTTAAGAACATCGTATATAATCATGACGTAAACCACATTATCGTTGGTTTATCTGATAGCCGAAAAAAACTTCCAATAGACGAACTGCTGAATTTTAAGACAAAGGGAATGTTGATTGAAACCGTCGAGGATTTTTACGAACGTGTTACCGGAAAAATCCCGATAGAAAATCTCAGGCCTAGCTGGCTGGTCTTTAACAGCGGATTTAACATATCGAAAGACGTTTTTCTGCAGAAGCGTATTTTTTCAATCCTGCTTTCCATCGTACTGTTGATTCTGACCTCGCCGATTTTATTGCTGACCATCGTTGCGATCAAACTTGATTCAAAGGGGCCGGTTTTTTACAAACAGAAGCGCGTGGGCCGTAATGGCATGGTGTTTAAGCTCGTAAAATTTCGTTCCATGCGGCAGGACGCTGAAAAGGAAACCGGGCCTGTCTGGAGTACACAGGGGAACGATACCCGCGTTACCCGTGTTGGACGATTTCTTCGCCGGACGCGCATAGACGAACTGCCTCAGATATACAATATTTTGCGGGGCGACATGGATATGATCGGCCCGCGGCCGGAACGCCCGTTCTTTGTCGAGCAGCTTTCCAAGGAAATCCCATATTATCCGTTGCGTCATGTCGTCAAACCGGGAGTTACCGGATGGGCGCAGGTTAACTATGGATATGCCAACCAGCTGGAGCAAACTGTTGAAAAATTGCAATATGATCTTTTTTATATAAAAAACCTGTCTCTGGCGCTGGACATAATGATTATTTTTGAAACCATCAAGACTGTCCTTGTCCGCAAAGGATCATGATTTTTTGATTGTGGAATGTGAATTGTGGATTGTGGATTGCAGTGGTGAACCTATGTGTTCGCCCACGTAACAAACACGTTGCCCAATTAGTGCGAACACATAGGTTGGCCCTTACAGTATTAATGGCAACCTCCGAAAACCCCGAACTCTGCGTTACGCTCCCTCGACAAAATGCTCATTTACCTATATGTAAACTCCGCTTTTGTCTCGGTCGCAAGCCTTGATTTCGGGGTTTTCGGAGGTTGCCTAATGATTTCCCAGTCATTTCTTTTGGCTGTGGAATTCCCGCCATTTCAAGCAGCGTGGGCGCGATATCGCACAGCCGCCCGTCGGTGCGCAGAGATGCGCCATCACGCGCCGGATCGCACAAAATAAGCGGCACGGGATTTGTCGTATGCGCGGTATGCGGCTCTCCGGTTTCGGCATCAATCATCTGTTCGGCGTTGCCGTGATCGGCTGTTACGATGCAGCGGCCGCCGCTTCGCAGAATCGCTTCAACCACCCTTCCTGTTTCAATATCGACGGCGCGCGCGGCTTCAATCGCCGCTGGAATTATCCCCGTATGCCCTACCATGTCGCAGTTGGCGAAGTTCAGGATCATGAAGTCATAAGCTCCTGATTCAATACGCGCGATGGCTTCGTCGGCGATTTCGCGGGCGCTCATTTCCGGAGCGAGGTCGAAAGTCGCCACTTTCAGGGACGGAATAAGCACGCGGTCTTCCCCGGCGTTAGGCGCTTCCACGCCGCCGTTGAAGAAAAACGTAACATGCGCGTATTTTTGCGTCTCCGCGATACGCAGTTGGGTTTTTCCAAGCGCGCTCAGATATTCTCCGAGGGTGTTGTTAAGAGTTTCCGGTTCGTTTACGACGCGCAGATTGGTAAAAGTTTCGTCATACTGCGTCATTGTAACGTACCTGAGCGGGAAATAACCTTCCCGGCGTTCGAAACCGTCGAATTCTTCAAAAATAAAGGCCCTGGTCAACTGGCGCGCGCGATCGGGACGAAAGTTGAAAAATACGACGCTGTCGTTCGGACTGACGCGCCCGACGGGATTGCCGTCTTTTTGCACAACCGTCGGCTGGACAAATTCGTCAGTTTCATGAATGGCGTATGATTTTTCAACCGCTTCCACAGCGCCTGATGCCGTAAGCCCTTCTCCCAGAACTATGGCGTCATACGCTCGCTTGACGCGATCCCATATATTATCGCGGTCCATCGCCCAGTAGCGTCCCATCACTGTAGCTATTTCGCCTGCGCCGATGCCGCTTATTTCTGATTCCAGTTCTTTTATATATCCGAGGCCGCTTGACGGCGGCGTATCGCGTCCGTCAAGAAAGCAGTGTATGTAAACGCGCGACACGCCTTGATCTTTCGCCATTTTAAGCAGCGCGTAAAGATGCGTGTTATGGCTGTGAACGCCGCCGTCGGATACGAGGCCCATCAGATGGAGCGCCGCGCCATGAGCCTTCGCGCCGTCCATCGCCCAAAGGAGAGCTTCATTTTTGAATAACGCGCCTTCGCGGATTTCCTTGTCGATGTGCGTGAGTTCCTGATAAACAATCCGCCCGGCGCCGATATTCAGATGCCCTACTTCGCTGTTGCCCATCTGGCCGTCAGGCAGTCCGACATCCAGGCCGCTTGCTCCGATCGTCGTGTGCGCAAATCGCGTCATGAGCGCGTCAAGGTTCGGCGTTCCGGCTTCAAGAATTGCGTTGCGGCAGCTGTCGTCGGCAATGCCGAATCCGTCCATGATAATCAGCGCGGTCATCTGTTTTTTCATAGTATTTCCTTTTTGACATGGGAGCGCAGACCCTGGGAGTGCGAGCCCTGGGAGCGCGGGCGTCCCCGCCGGCGTATAAAATAATAAAATAATAAAACGCGCGCATTCGCGCGTTTCACTTGTATGGGCGCGATGAATCGCGCAACAATTTCCGGACAATCAAAAATCGGCAATCAAAAATCAAAAATTCTAAAGCGTTTTATTGTTCTTCCAGTATTCGTCTTCCACCAGCTTCATGATTTTTCCGCGCTGATCGTACAGTCTCTTGAGCTTCCGCGGTCTGCATTTCGCCATCGCGTAATGCGCGAGCAAAGGGAACGCGACCGTCGAATCCACGTAGCAGACGGCGGTATCAGGCAACTGGGATGGATCGACTTTTCCCCATGTCACCGCTTCCTGCGGCGTCGCTCCGGAAAGACCGCCCGTGTCGGGACGCGCGTCCGTAAATTGGATAAAGTAATCGTGTCCTTCTTCCTTTACGCGCAGTATTTCCTGAATCTGCGGCTCGGTCTGTAGCGTGAAATTCTTGGGAGAACCGCCGCCGACAAGCAGGACGCCGGTTTTATTTTTCGCCCGCTTCGCCGCCAGCACTATGCCGGTAGTTTCGTTAACGTCGATTGAAGGATTAATGCGCAGGGCGTTTTTCCGCAATTCCAGTCCGGCTATATTCATGCCTATTGTTGAGTCGCCCGGAGACGAACAATAACATGGCACGCCGGCGCGATAAGCCGCCGCCAGCATAGAGCTGTCCTTGCGGCCTGTCTGTTCCTCAAATTCCGCGCAGTATTTACCTATAAGGTAGTGCAGTTCGGCGGTTCCCATATCTTTCTGGAATTCCGGCTGCATTAGTATCTGTCGCAGCACATGATCGGTCGCCATCAATACGTCGTTGTAATCGAGCAGAACATCGTAAATACGCACAACGCCAAGTTTGCGTAATTCCTGGTCGGGCGTAAACGGCGTTCCCCGAAAGAGCGGCATATTCATCGCGTGGTGCATGTCGTGATAAAGATTCGCTCCGGTGGCGACAATCCAGTCCACAAAACCGGCTTTAATCAGGGGAATCACGGCCGACGACCCAAGACCGGCCGGAGTCAGCGCGCCCGCAAGGCTCATTCCGACGGTTACGTTCGGTTTAAGCATCTTCTGTGTGAAAAGCCCGCATGCCTCCTGCAAACGCCCGCCATTGTATGCCAGAAACGTATTGTCAATCAGATCGGTCAACGATTCCTTTCCCGTAATCGGATTTGGCAGTATGCGTTTTCCCCGCAGGAACTGCTGCTTACCCCTGGAAAACTTATGCGGATATTTGCTCACAAACTTACGCGGTAATTTTATTTCACCCATTCTTTTCTCCTATATTTTACAGACGCGTCACAATGCTCCATCAAAGTATGTTTCATAAAGACCAATATTCGGGTGATTCATTAATGAATCACCCGAATATTTAGCCTTTACGCGATAACAATATGCAGGAAAACAGCTTATATACAAGTTTCGCCGCCAGGAAATCAGCGGCGCGGTATCCGGGCAGCGGCGCAAGCTCAACTACGTCGAATACCGGTACTGACGCCGCGTTTGACGAAACAACGCGAGCTACATCCAACATCCTGTCCCAGGAAATTCCTCCCGGTTCCGGCGTTCCCACCGCCGGCATTATTGACGGATCGAGTCCGTCTAAATCGACGGTCAGATACACATTCTTATTTCTGACAAACTTCGCAAGATCCTTTAAAAAGCCGCCGCGAGTATCCGTCGATTCTTCTGAAAAAACGGTGCGCGCCTTTTTGCAGGATCGCAAAAAATCCGCTTCGCCCAGTGAGAGATTGCGAATTCCTATCTGAAAGACCGGACATGTTTCGACAATCCGCCTGGCGGCGCATGCGTGACTGTACGGCGAACCTTCGTATTCATCGCGCATGTCGGCATGCGCATCCACATGCACGGCAACAAGATTTTTTGCGGATTGAGCGCGGGCAATACCACGAACCACGCCGGCGGATATGGAATGTTCGCCCCCAAGAATTCCCAGAACCTCCGGAGGTTTTTTGCCGGAAAGCAGATCCGCCACGACATTCTCAATCGCCTGAATCATGGCTTCGGGAGAACTGACGACAGGGTTCATCGGCGCGAGAGTATGAATTCCATAATCCATTGCCGGTTCGCAACCGTATTCATGGTCGTAAAGTTCCACCTGCCGCGACGCGGTTAGAATAGCCGCCGGGCCTTCGCGCGTACCAGCGCCATAGGAAGTCGTGGCCTCGTATGGAATGGATAGAAGCCATCCGCGCGCCCGCTCGGGTAAGGCAATTTCATCAGGCAAACCAAGAAAATTCCACGAGGGCTGAAAGTAGTCATTACATTTTGGATTTTGGATTTTGGATTTTGGATTTTGTTGTTTCAAGAATCGTTCCTTCGATGTTTTTTAAATTGATGATTTATTACATGGGAGCCGCCTGTCGGCGGCACGCCGAGAACCATCACTGGCATAACACAAATATGAAGCGGGCAGCCTTGGGATCGTTGGCGTCCTCGCCGGCGTGTAATAAAAGATGCGGGCGAAAACCGCTCCCATCATCTATACCCACTTCATATTTATGTTACTGGTGAGCGTAAGCGTCCCGCCGCCCATTCAATAAATGCGGGCGGTTCGCAAACCGCCCATACATTTTCCAATCAACAATCGGCAATCAAAAATCCAAAATTAATTTACGGCTCTGCCCTTAACGCCTTTGGCGGTCGCCGCGTTCTTTTTCGCCGCTTCTTTCGGGCGCAGCGTCCGGGTTGTTTTTCCGGCCTGCCACATTTCGGAATCGGCAATGACTTTCAGCTCTTTGGCAAGCTGTATCTGGTAGTCTGCTTTGCCACAGGAATTAAGCACACGGCGGGTTTCCGTGCCATCCGCCACTTTTGCGTATAGTTCTTTAAATACAGGCTCGACGGCCTTTTTAAACTTCGGTTTCCAGTCGAGCGCTCCGCGCTGCGCCGTCGCCGAGCAGTTAGAATACATCCAATCCATTCCATTTTCCGCGACAAGACGAATCAAACTTTCCGTGAGCTCCTCGACCGTTTCGTTGAACGCTTCGCTGGGGCTGTGGCCGTTCTTGCGCAGCACGTCATACTGGGCTTCCATGACGCCCGCGAGCGCTCCCATGAGGATGCCGCGTTCGCCCGTCAGATCGCTGTAAACTTCTTTTTTGAATGTCGTTTCAAACAGATACCCGGAACCGACGGCGATGCCGAGCGCCAGACATTTTTCGCGGGCCTTGCCGGTGGCGTCCTGTTCAACGGCGAAGCTGGAATTGATACCCGCGCCGGAAAGGAAATTACGCCGGAGCGACGTGCCCGACCCTTTGGGCGCAACCATTACGACATCCACGCCTTCAGGCGGAACTACCTTTGTCAGGTCTTTGTACGCAATCGAAAAACCGTGTGAAAAATAAAGCGTCTTTCCGGCTGTAAGATGTTTTTTCACTTCAGGCCAGATCGCGCGCTGCGCAGCGTCGGAAACCAGCATTTCTATAACGGTTCCTCTTTTGCACGCTTCGTCGATTTCAAAAAGAGTTTTCCCCGGAATCCATCCGTCTTTTTTCGCCCGATCCCAGTCTTTCGCGTATTTTTTAGACTGTCCGACTATGACATTAAAGCCGTTGTCCTTCATGTTCAGCGCCTGCGCGGGGCCCTGAACGCCGTAGCCTATCACGGCGATAACTTCATATTTAAGCGCCTTGCGCGCCTTTGCCATAGGAAATTCTTTTCGTGTAACAACCTGTTCCCTAACGCCTCCAAATTCGATAAGCGCCATAATCATATGCCTCCAGTTAAGGTGATTTCAGTCATATTACATGAGACCAGAAATAAAAGATTATTTATAAGTTATTTAGGAGCGGTGTTCAAGGCGATAATGCCTTCAGGCGTTGGTTTTACACGTATATTTCACGGAAGAGATCTTTACTGTTTCACGGAATTAACCGTTTTCGCTATACTTTCGCCCGTACTTTCGTTGAGGGAAATATGCCGGCCTTTTTTTTCATGTTTATTTCGGTTTTCGGATTAATAAATTTTTATGTTTTTATTCGCGGCTGGCAGGTTCTCTCTTCCAGCCCGGGTTTTCGCCCGACTTATGCCGTTTTGTACTGGCTTATAGCGTTGTCTTTTATTATCAGCCGCGCCCTGGAAAACATTCTGCCATCAATTCTCACGAACATTCTGACGTGGGTCGGGTCATTCTGGATAGGCGCGCTTCTTTATCTGTTCCTTTCCGTACTTGTTCTGGACGCGCTTCGCGTAGTTAATCATTTCATGCCGTTTTTCCCCGGCATCGTTACGGAAAATTACGCGCGGGCAAAGTGCGCGACGGCTGGCGTCGTTCTTGCGGCGGTTGCGTTGACGCTGCTGTGCGGATTCATTAATTCCCGTTTCCCGCGCGTCAGGGAACTTGAACTTTCCGTAAACAAACAAGCCGGAGAACTGAAAAATCTTAACATCGTCATGGTTTCCGATATTCATATCGGAACGATTATCGGACGTTCCTGGCTCGAACCGTTCATTGATAAAATCAACGCTCTCTCGCCCGACATAGTTTTGATGCCGGGCGATATCGTGGATGGTCAGGCAGGGCTGCTCGTCCGGGAAAATCCTGCCGAAGCCCTGAGCCGCATTCAGGCGCGCTACGGCGTTTTCGCCGCTCCCGGAAACCACGAGTATATCGGAAGCTCTGTACCTGTGAATCGTTTTCTGGCCGATCAAAACATCACCCTTCTGCGCGATCAACAGGTCAAAATCGGAGATTCATTTTTCGTTGTCGGAAGGGACGACCGTTCGATGGGCTGGCGCGCCGGAAGGACGCGGAAAGATTTGAAAGTCCTGATGGACGAAGTTGATAAAAGTCTTCCGGTTATTCTGTTGGATCATCAGCCTTATAATCTGCATGAGGCGGCGGAAAACGGCGTGGATTTGCAACTGTCGGGACACACTCACAACGGGCAGTTGTGGCCTATCAACTACATAGTCAAAGCGATGTACGAAATTGCCTGGGGATATAAGCGCATCGGCGACACGCACTATTACGTGTCAAACGGCGCGGGAACATGGGGGCCGCCCGTGCGTGTGGGCAGCCGCCCTGAAATAGTTTTAATTCGCCTGAACTTTGAGGATTGGTAAATTAAGACGTTGTTGGACTGTGTTGGGCTTTGATTTGGTCGGGCGCCCGGTATTGAATTAAGCCCATAAGTCCTTTTGTTTCCATTGCTTATATTTTCAAAAAAATGACATACCCCGAAATGTACCCCTGATTTTTGTGGCTTTACATGGACTTCAATGGACGATATTGGACAGATTATTGTGCAATTTTACGCAGCAATGCAATCAGCTAGCGCATTTCACAATTTCCCGCTAATTAACTCATGCATGTACCGGACGAGGATGCACGTAAAGTTCGATTTCCACCCTCGTGGGAAGCGTTTTAAGGTCATAATTTGCCTGTAATGCTAACCATGAAGCGGCATCTCCGCCAAAATAACGAGCCAACCGCTCCGCGGTATCAGCGGTCACGGTGCGTCGCTCTTTAACTACTTCATGAATACGCGTAGCCGGTACGCCCAATTCCTTTGCCAGCGCATGGATGGAAATTCCAAGCGGAACGATGAAATCTTCGCGCAACACCTCTCCGGGATGAACCGCGCGCATACGGTTAATGGGGCGAGTCATATTCAATCCTCAATGATAATCAACGATTTCTACATCCTTAGGGCCATGTTCAGACCATACGAAACAAACGCGCCACTGTTCATTGATGCGGATGCTCCACTGTCCTTGCCGGTCACCGGAGAGTTTTTCGAGCCGGTTGCCGGGCGGCGAACTTAAAAAATCTAGCGTCTGTGCTGCTTCAAGTTGTGCCAGCTTACGCTCGGCCACAGACCGAATGAAACGAAAACGCCGAGGGCATTTGCCCTCGAACAACGCTTGCGTGTCTTTGCATGAGAACGACTGAATCACAGCAAAGATGATATTACGCGAAACGTAACACGTCAAGCTGTAGTATGGGTAGGCAACCAATAGATCATTGGGAACCGCTTGACCTAAAATGCAGTGTAAAAGCGGATCACGCGTTCCTATGCCATGCGTAATTCATACCGCCGCTGTAAATTTTCTGTAAAATATCAGTTTACGGAAAGCAGGGATATTTACATGAAACTGTCGTGGGATGAAATACAGGCTAACGCTGTTGCCTTTTCAAAACGCTGGAAAGACGCGCACAACGAAGAAGCCGAAGCGCAAGCCTTTGAAATGGACTTTCTGCGCGTATTCGGTGTTGAAGACCCCGCGTTGACAGGCGATTTCGAGTTCAAAGTTCCTTTGACAGCCGGAAAGACCGGATACATTGATTATCTATGTAAAGGGCAAATAGCCATTGAAATGAAATCGCGCGGCAAAGACCTGAAAACCGCGTTCAGTCAACTTCAAAACTACATGCAACATCTTTCGGAAGATGAAATTCCCGATTTATGGATGGTCTGCGATTTCGCCAATATCCGCTTATGCCGCCGATCCACAAACGAAATGATGTCCGCGCGAAGAAATCTCTGCTATCCGACGAGTTAAAGCAATTTCGTTATATCAACGGCGGGCTTTTTGAGAAAATCCTACCAAAGGCCGATTTCAACGCGAAAATGCGTCAAATCCTTTTGGAGTGCCGTGAATTTGATTGGAGTAAAATCAGCCCAGCGATATTCGGCGCGATGTTTCAGGGCGTCATGGACAAGAACCAGCGGCGTGAGTTGGGCGCGCATTACACCAGCGAAGAAAATATCCTGAAATTGATAAACCCGCTTTTCATGGACGAACTCTGGGAAGAGTTCGTCCGCGTGAAAACCGACGCAACCGCGCTTGACATTTTCCATGACAAAATCAGCCGTTGATGTAACTAAAAGTATGAAGTGGGCATTTTTGATGGAAGCGGGCTTTGATTTGGTCGGGGCGCCCGGATTTGAACCGGGGACTTCCTGCGCCCAAGGCAGGCGCGCTACCAGGCTGCGCTACGCCCCGACGATTATTCAGACTGGATAAATAAGGCATTTTAGCTTAATGTTGCCGTTGGTACAATTCCAAAGATTGTTTAAACTATCGAGAGACGTTGCAGTGTGATTGAATCTGTCGGACCAACAAGTATTAAACCCATGTCTGAACGAAAAAAGGAGTAGTACGTGAAAAAAGGAACAATTCTTCTATTTATTCTTACCTGCGCGTTTTTTGTCGCTGCATGCGGACAAAAGAACGCGGAAAACGCGATTTCGTCACTTCCCGACCGCGATCCGCTTGTCAGGCTGATGGATCAGTATCTTGAAGCCCTGGTAAAACACGATCCGTCAGGGTTGCCGCTTGCCTCCGACGTTAAACTGGTGGAAAACATTACCCCGACGCCCATTGGCGAGGGGTTTTGGAAAACCGCCACGGGCGGCCCTACAGAATTTAAAATCTATGTGTCCGACCCGGTTGAAAATCAGGTCGGTTTTTTGGGCATGATGGAAGACGCCGGCAAGCCTGTGCTGGTCGCCGCGCGCCTCCAGGTCGCAAACGGCCGGATTACGGAAATCACCCACATGGTATCGTCGCTGTCGATGGACAATGGCACGCCCGACACGCTTATAACGCCTCGCTCCGGCCTTGTCACAAAACTCGCTCCTTCGGAACGAGTTTCGCGCGAACAGATGACAAAAGCAGCGTTTGCATACTATGATGCTATTCAATTCAACGACGGGACTATCGCGCCTTTTGCCGACGACTGCCAGCGGCGTGAAAACGGCGGCACTGCGGCAAACAATCAAACGCCGCCGCCGGCCGAAGGGGAAGGCGAAACGTCTTTCGGCGCCATGGCCGCTTATGGTCGGATGAAATGCGGCGAACAACTTTCGACCGGCATCATGGGATACATTACTCATATCAATCAGCGGCGTCTTGCCGCCGTGGATGAAGAAATGGGATTGGTGATGATCTATTCCATGTTCAATCACGACGGCGAGCCAAATCCGCTTCCAATCAGGAATAAACCGGGCATAACGACAAGTTCGAATGATTGGGGACAATTTTCCGTTCCAGCCGTACACATTTACAAAATCAAAAACGGTCAGATTTATGAAATCGAGGCGGGGGCAATTGTCGGCGTGCCCTACCAGGCGAGCGACGGCTGGACGTGCAACCGCAAATGCCTGACGGACATGATGGACAATTACCTTACAGCCCTGCCGAAACATGACGCGTCATCTCTGCCTCTGGCGGCCAACGTCAAGATGGTTGAAAACGGCGAAGCGATAGACACGACGAAAGGACTCTGGCAGACTGCGACCAGCGGCCCTACGGCGTTTAAAATCTATACGGCCGACCCGGATCGGGGCGAAGTAGGTTTTATGGGTGTGATTGGAGAAAACAAAAGACCCACGCTCGCGGCGGTGCGCCTGAAAATCGCCAACGGACGGATGGACGGCAAAATCACGGAAATCGACCATCTGGTTATTCATGGCGACCAGCCGCTGAACGCGAATTTATCAAAACCGCGGCCCGCGTTCCTTGAACGCCTGCCCAAGCTGCAGCGTATCCATCGAGACAAAATGCAGGAAATAGCAAATTTGTATTACGAATCCATACTTAAAAACGACGGCAATGTCGCTCCGTTCGCCGATAGCTGCCAGCGCAGGGAAAACGGCGGCATCACAGCCGGCAATCCTTCGCCGGATCCCAATAGCGATTTTGCCGTTTTTGAAAAAATGAAATGCGGCGAGCAGCTTACGACCCACGTTATGAGTTATATCAAGGACATAAGCGACCGTCGCATTTTCGCAGTGGATGAAGACCTTGGACTTGTCATGGCGTTTTCCGTTTTTCGGCATGACGGCGAACCTAAGGTGATGCAGATAGTCGGCGTCCCCGGAGTGACGGAACGAAAGAACGATTACGGTCCGTTTGACCTGCCCGCGGCGCACGTATATAAAATCCGCGACGGAAAACTGGATGAAATCGAAGCCATCGGTTACATAACGGACGCGGGGTACAAAACCGGCTGGTAGGCTCTGCGAACATCCGGCTGAAAAAGTTCCAGCCATGGGAGCGCCCTTTTTCAGCCGGATGTTTTCTTTTTGCAGCAGTATGATGATATATCAGGGTATGTACCGAAGCTATTGACACATCTTAAAAACACGGGATATAGTGAAACCTGCTTAATGTTATGAACAATATAGGCTTGGACATTGGATCCACAACCCTGAAAGCCGTTATGCTTAATGCGGGCGGCGCCCCGGTCTTTAGCCGTTACCTTAGGCATAATGCCGACGTTTCCGGCGTCCTTCGTAATGTGCTGCGGGAAGCGGCCGAACAGTCAGACGGTGATCCCGTCCGCCTGACTGTTACAGGTTCGGTCGGCATGGGGCTGGCACAAAGCCTTGGTCTGCCTTTCGTCCAGGAAGTCGTATCCTCGCTGACTTTCGTTCGACGGAAACATCCGGATATTTCCACGCTCATAGACATCGGCGGAGAAGACGCCAAGATCATATATCTGAAACGTGACGGCGGCGTTGACATGCGGATGAACGGCGCATGCGCGGGCGGAACCGGCGCGTTCCTCGATCAGATGGCCATCCTGCTCGGCGTCTGTCTCGATGATATGAACGCGCTGGCGCTGGCGTCAAAAACCGTTCATCCAATAGCTTCGCGCTGCGGCGTTTTTTCCAAAACCGACGTGCAAAACCTTATAAGCGCAAATATTCCACGTGAGGAAATAGCCGCTTCAATCTTTCATGCCGTAGCTTTGCAGGTAACATCCGCTCTCTCACGCGGCTGCGAAATCTCGCCCGCAGTTTTTTTTTGCGGAGGTCCGCTGACATTTCTTCCCGCGTTAAGGCGATCGTTTGCGGATTGTCTCGGTCTCGCGCCGGAAAAATTTATCACGCCTGTTCACGCCCACCTGGTTCCCGCCTGGGGCGCGGCGCTCGAAGCGGCGAATAACGCGGACGAAGCTGGGATTTTTACGCTGACGGATTTGGCGCGCGCGGCGGAAAACATCATTCTGAAGGAAAAGGAAACATCTTCGCTCCCGCCGCTTTTTTCAGGATCCGATGAATACAAAAAATGGCAGCAGGGGAAAAACGACGCTCTTCCAAAAGCTTCATCTTCGGAGTTATGTAAAGAAGCGTACCTGGGCATAGATTCCGGATCGACAACAACTAAAATCGTTGCGACAAACGATCGCGGCGAAATCCTGTTTGAAAGCTATGCGCCGAACGACGGCAGTCCGCTTGATGTCGTCCGCCGCGGGCTTGCGGCGCTGGCCGGCGAGCGGCCCGGATTGCAAATCGCCGCTGCTTCAGCCACAGGTTACGGCGAGGAACTTATCAAAGCTGCGTTTGGACTGGACTTCGGATTGATTGAAACGGTCGCTCACTACCTGGCGGCAAAACGGCTTTATCCCGGCGTATCGTTCATTCTGGATATCGGCGGGCAGGACATGAAAGCCATTTTCATTTCCGAAGGCGCTCTTGTTCGCACTGAAATAAACGAGGCGTGTTCGTCGGGCTGCGGATCGTTCACCGAAACGTTCGCCCGGTCGCTCGGATTTACGGCGTCGGAGTTTGCCCGTTTGGCATCCCTGGCCGAAGCCCCGGCCGATCTCGGCACACGTTGCACGGTGTTCATGAACTCGAAAGTAAAACAGGCATTGCGCGAAGGTTCGGGCGCCTGCGATATAGCGGCCGGGTTAGCGTATTCGGTCGCAAAAAACTGTCTTTTCAAAGTGCTTAAAATGCGCCATACAGAGGAGCTGGGGAAAGAAATCGTCGTCCAGGGCGGCGCTATGCGCAGCGACGCTGTTGTGGCTGCCTTTGAACGGCTGACCGGATGCGTCGTCCATCGCCCGGACAAGCCGGAGTTGATGGGCGCGTATGGAGCGGCAATTCGTGCTGCCGAACTCGCCAACACCGCAGTTGATAAAATGGCGCGCCCGCTGACGGAATTGATTGATATTCCCCCGCCCGAATGTTCCTCCCTGCGGTGCCGGGGCTGCGAGAACCAATGCACTGTTACAAAATATGCCTTTGACGGAGGCAGAACTTACGTTTCAGGAAACAAATGCGAAAAGGTTTTCCATAATCGCGGAACGTCGTCCGCTCCCGGCGTAAACATTTACTCCGAAAAGCGCCGCCTGTTGTTCGATCGCGTTCAAACAACGAAACCGGCCGGAGCGCCGGTAATAGGCATTCCGCGCGTGTTGAACATGTACGAGGAATATCCCTTCTGGCATGCCATGTTTAACGCATGCGGCATAAAAACCGTTCTTTCGGAACCATCTACATTTGCTATATATGAATCAGGCGCGCGTTGCGTCATGTCCGACAACCTGTGTTTTCCCGCGAAACTCACGCATGGCCATATCATGAACTTAATCGCGCAAGGCGTCGACCGCGTTTTTATACCCTACGTGGTGTATGAAAAACAGGATGGCGCGAACGAGGCAAACAGTTTTAACTGTCCAATCGTTTCAGGCTACAGCGATGTGATAAAAAGCGTGACCGACACGAAAACTCCAATAGACTCTCCAGAAATCTCGTTCAGGGATCGGAAACTGCTGTCTAAAGCATGCCGCCGCTATTTGCGCGGTCTTGGCGTGAAAGAATCCATTGCCGCACGGGCGTTCCGCGCGGCGGAGCGGGCGCATGTGGAATTTGAAACAAAGGCGCGGCAATTGAATATCGAGGCGTTCCGGAGTGCGGAAGAGGCCGGACGCCCGGTAATAATGCTTGCGGGGCGGCCTTACCATGCCGACGCGCTCATTCAGCATAAGGCCGCGGAAATGCTCGCTTCGCTAGGCGTGGATGTGCTGACCGACGATATAGCGCGCGGAGATAGCGTCTATGATGCCGAATGCGACGGCAGGCTGGTAAGACAATGGGCTTACGTGAACCGGATTTTGCGGGCTGCCGAATGGGCGGCCCAACAGAGCGGCCGCGTACAGTTCGCCGAATTAAATTCATTCGGATGCGGCCCGGACGCCTTTTTACAGGAAGAAGTCGCCGCCGTACTGCGGCGGCGCGGCAAATCGCTGACGCTGTTAAAAATCGACGACATGACAAGCGCGGGCGCTCTAAAACTCAGGGTGAGATCGCTGGTGGAAAGCAGCCGCGGCGTGAATGAAAGCGTCCAGTCTTCCGTCGTTCAAATGGAAAGGAGGCAGATCGCGGATGTAAGATTTTTTACCGCCTCTGACCGTGAACGCACTTTGCTTGTTCCTTTTATGAGCGAATATATTGCGCCGTTTTTGCCTCCTTTAGGCCGGATTGCCGGTTACCGCCTGGAATGCCTGCCGCAAAGCACAAAGGAGACCGCCGATACGGGTCTGCGTTACGCTAATAATGAAGTATGTTATCCGGCGACGCTTGTCATAGGAGACATCATCCACGCACTACAATCGGGCAAATACGACCTTGAAAAGACGGCGGTATTGATAAGCCAGACCGGGGGGCAGTGCCGCGCTTCAAACTATATCGCGCTTTTGCGCGGAGCGATGTCGGAGGCGGGCTTTGCCGACATTCCGGTACTGAGCATGGGTTTTGTGGAAAAGTCCAAAGGTCTGGGCATCAACTGGCGCAAACTCCTGCCCGCGGTGTTCGATGCCGTTTTGTACGCCGACAGCATTTCAAAATTTCATCACGCAGCCGTCGTCCGAGAAAAGACGCCCGGACAGTCCCGGAAGCTGACTGATAAATATTTGCGCCTTGCCGTGCCGTTCATTGAAAACCGCGACCGCGACGGTCTTTTCAAACTTCTAAATACGGCGGCGTTGGAGTACGACGCCGCCGTAACCGACGAGATATTGCCGAAAGTTGGCGTGGTCGGCGAAATTTATCTGAAACTCAATTCCTTCGCCAATAGATCGGCGGTGGAGTGGATGATGAATCACGGCGTGGAAATCGCTCCGCCCGGGCTGCTCCCGTTTTTCATGCAGACATTCGTCAACCGCCGCGCCAATGTCAACCTAAACCTGGCGCAGCCGACATTGACGGATTTTCTTATCACACAATTGTATCACTGGGCGGCGCGGCAAATCGTCAGGGCGAACGACGTATGCCGAAAATTCAGGTATTTTACGCCTTTTACGGATATTTATGACGAAGCCGCCGGAGGCGGGAAAATTGTCAGTCTTGCCGCGCAGTTTGGCGAGGGCTGGCTATTGCCCGCTGAAACCGTTTCGTTTGCCGAAAACGGCGTCAACAATGTACTCTGCCTACAACCCTTCGGCTGCATATCAAACCATGTTGTCGCAAAAGGCGTTGAAAAGAAAATCCGGACGCTCCACCCGGGCATCAATCTGCTGGCGCTGGATTACGACGGCGGAACAAGCCACGTTAATATAAACAACCGTCTGCTGCTTTTTATGAACGGTATTGAACGGCCAACCCCGCATGCATGAACTGGGCATTGCCGAAAACATTCTTGATATTGTGCGGCGGAATATTCCCGACGGCCGCGCGTCCTCGGTAAAGATCGTCCGGCTCCGCGTCGGGCCGTTTGCGGGCGTCGTCCCGGATTCGCTGAAATTCTGCTTTGACGCGCTTACGGGCGATGCCGGCATGACAAATGCCGCGCTTCAGATGGAACATACTCAGCTTGCCGCAAATTGCCGCGACTGCGGAAATAAAACAGAGGTGAAAAATTTCGCATTTCGCTGTACCGCATGCGGCGGTGTAAATCTTGAAATTATTTCCGGGAACGAGCTGGAAGTCGTTGAAATTGAACTAGGAGACTTATGAGCGTCATTACGGTTGAACGAAAGGTGTTGGAAAAAAACGACGATATCGCCCGCCTGAACCGCGCGGCTTTTTCAGAACGCGGAATCTTTGTACTGAACCTTGTCAGCTCTCCAGGTTCCGGCAAAACCAGCATTCTGGAAAAAACCTGCCAGGCGTTGCGCGAAAAAGTGAAGATCGCCGTCATAGAGGGAGATGTGCAAACCGACCTTGACGCGCAAAGGGTCGCGGCTTACGGAGTATCCGTAGTTCAAATCGTAACGCTGGGCGGCTGCCACCTAGACGCGGGACTGGTACGCGATGCCATGCAAAAACTCGATCTCGACCAGACGGAACTGCTCTTCATCGAAAACGTTGGAAACCTGGTCTGCCCGTCCGGCTATGATCTTGGAGAAGCGCTGAAGGTAGCGGTATTGAGCACGGCGGAAGGAGACGATAAGCCGCTGAAATATCCGGCGATGTTCCGCAACTCGTCCGTGCTGATTATCAACAAAACCGATTTGATTCCTTACACGGATTGCGACCTGGGCGAATTGAGAGGAAACGCGCTTAAAATCAATCCGTATTTAAAGATATTTGAAATGTCCTGCAAAACCGGCGCGGGAATTTCGCAATGGTGCGACTGGCTAATAAAGCGTACTCTTTGAAACAAACGGCGGCGTAAAGACATCTGCCGTTAGCGGTCTCTTTCAACAATATGGTCTGAAATGGCAAATAGAGCGCGGCCGGCATCGCCGACTTGGAAACCCGTAATGCAGTCTTTGGCTTTTCGCGCGTAATCGCGGGCTTTTTCCATTACATAATCGGCGGCGCCGCATTCCACTACCATCCGCGCGATCGTTCCTCTCACTGTGGCGTCCGAATTACGCGATTCGAGCGCGGTTCGCACAATTTCCTGATGACCGGGGTCGCCGCTTTCCAAAAGGCGAATAAGCGGCAGAGTTAATTTTCCTTCCTTGAGGTCGCTTTGCACGGGCTTGCCAAGCGTACGCTCGTCCGACGTAAGATCAAGGACATCGTCCACCAGTTGAAACGCAAGGCCGATATTCATGCCGTAGAGGCGCAGACATTCTTCATGGTCCGCGCTGACGCCGCCGAGAACGCCGCCGAGCTGCGCGGCGGCGGAAAACAGGAAAGCGGTTTTCCGCATGGAAATGTCAAGATGCTGTTCTTCCGTGATTTCCAGGCTGCCGTTGAACTCAAGCTGCAT
>Ga0082212_10001935_pt1 | contig 30446 bp, 32 predicted proteins | sample TergutNt197P3_FD_71548 | JGI IMG/M metagenome (GOLD analysis project Ga0082212, IMG submission 71548) | Neocapritermes taracua P3 segment gut microbial communities from Petit-Saut dam, French Guiana - Nt197 P3 | ecosystem: Host-associated > Arthropoda: Insects > Digestive system > Gut ...
GGAGTACAGATATATTGAGGATTTCGTAAGGAAGTATGTTGTTGGATATAACGAAATGGTCGCAACAATTAAACAGAAACTAAAGAAACTGGAAGGCAAAAAAGTAGTTGTATATGGAGTTGGTTTTAGCGGCGTCAATATTTATTCGGCTTTGCGAGATTCCTTATATTGTTTCTGTGACACATACAGCAAAAAAGAAGTTATCGCCATGCCTTTTGGCGATGTTCCTGTGATAAAACCGGATGAGTTGATTGCAAACAAACAAGAGTATGTGGTATTAGTTGGTACACTGTTTTACTACGATGAAGTGTGCGATTATCTTCGTTCCAATCAAGTAGATATGGTCGATATCAACGCACCTGTATTATTGGACAATTTAGCTGAACTTAATAGTCAGTATTTTGATAAAGAACTCATCCAATACACGGACAGTGAAGTATTCATCGATGCTGGTTGCAATGACTTTAGGACGAGTGAAATATTTTTGAGGAAATGCGGCGCCGTCAAAAAAATCCATGCATTTGAACCTGATACTGAAATGCACCGTGTGTGCGTTGAAAACTCAAAGGACATTAAGTTCGCAACTATCCATCCAATGGGATTGTGGTGCGAAAACACGAGCCTTTTGTTTTCGCGAATTGGTATAGATGGATATGGTTCTCGTATAAACCCAAGCGCTGTCAATAATGGAAGCGATACGTTTACTGTTGATGTTTGCAAACTGGACGATATATTAGAAGGTTCTGAAGCTACTTTCATTAAAATGGATATTGAAGGCTCAGAGTTGAATGCTTTGAAAGGCGCGGAGGAAACCATTAGAAAGTTCCGCCCAAAGCTGGCAATAAGCATTTACCACAAGAGTGAAGACATATTCGAAATCCCCTTGTATATTCATTCTGTACGAGCAGACTACAAGTTCTACATCAGGCATTATTCCGGAAGCAGAACAGAAACGATTTTATACGCTATCTGATGATCAACGCGATGGAAGGGAACACATGGTACAATCAAGTGACATCCAAATGGTACGACCTGAAATCAATTTCAGGGGGAGCAAGCACCACCCGTACTATATTTTATCTGAGGATTATTCGCAACACTCTTCTGGTTCTCGCGTAACGTATATACTGTGCCATATTTTGAACGAAATGGGATTTGAAGCCTATATCACATCGGCGTCATTAATTCCACATTTTCGCACCCCACAGCTTACATTCGATATACGCAAAAAACATCAAACAGAAGAAAGACATCCTATTGCCGTATACACAGAAATTGTCGAAGGAAATCCGCTTGATGGGGATGTCGTTGTCAGATGGGTCAATAATCGCATGGGGAATGTAGGCGTACAGATTGAATTTGATGAGAACGATCTAGTATTCTACTTTTCAACTGTATTCACATCAAGCAACACTATTGCAGACAACTCTGCGCTACTAACTGTTGCAGGAATAACAGACGAAAACATATTTAACACTGATAATACAAGTGAAGATGAGCGCAGTGGTTTTTGTTACTACGCACATAAGTATGTTCGCGATGGAAATGGTGCTATTGCATATAAACTAAAGGCCAATGGCATAAGTTTGTGTCAGGACATTCCACGAACACATGGAGAAATTGCTCACATACTCAAGAAATCAAAAGTATTATACACCTATGACCTCGGAGCGATAACGAGTGAAGCGCGGATGTGCGGTTGCCCGGTTGTTCTAGTGGGTACGGATTATCTTTATAGTAACTACACAGTCGCCGGTGGTTCATTTCTAGACTACTGGCATTGTGTGCGGAGTGAGCAGGACATAGACGTTACCGAAGTGTCGGAAGAAGCCAGGGTGAAGCAAGTAGAGTTTTTAGAGAAATATAAGCAAAAAACGTCTCTTTGTTATACGACAATAAATAACTTTGTGACCATAACACAAGAGGAAGCCCGGCGTAGTAGTCCGACAAAAGTATCGGGTTCAAAAGAGATCACGAACTTTAGCGCCACCCGTGACAATATCTTCATCTATGGTGGAGGTTCAATTGCCAGAAATTGCCACAGCGTTCTAATGTCGCTCGGTATCCAGAATGTCAAAGGATTTATTGTGTCGGATGGTGCGAAAACTGATGCCGAGACATTAGACAAACCGGTATATGAGTTTTCAAAGCTGCCATTTTCACCGAAAGAGAGCGGAATTATACTAGCCATGCGAATGTGTTTTCGTGAAGAAGTATTGCCCTCGCTTAAAGAAATGGGTTATGACTACCTGCATTATTGTGTTAAACCAAGATAGGATGTGAAATAATGAGTCATCACCGTGAGCTCGTTTTAGATTTCAAAAAAGTATATACTTTGTTCGAAGATGATTTATCAAGAAAAATATTCCTGAATCGTTTTCTATACAGCATTACAGATGAGTATAGCTATATGGATTCTATTGTAGGTGACAGTGTGAATGGGTATAAAGATATATTCCGTAATCCAAACAGCGATCTGAATAAAAAGTTGGGCGTTTTGCTGAGACAAAAGAAAAAACTCATAATATATGGGGCGGGGTACTGGGGGCGATGCATAAATTACGCGCTGCGCGAAATAATATTCGCTTTTTGCGATAGAAACAGCGAGTCGATAAAGCATGTCGCGACGCCTTGGCGGGTAATGGACGTCATGTCACCGAATGAGTTGATTGCAAATAAAAGTGAGTATATCGTATTGATTGGCACGCTTGATTATTATGATGAGGTGAATCGTTTTCTTGTACAAAATTGTATTGAAGTATTTGATATGAATTTACCGCAGTTGCTTGAAAAAATCCGACCATACGAAAATCACTATTTTGACGAGGAGTTGATCGTGTATACTGAAGATGAAGTGTTTGTTGACGCCGGGTGTTGGTGTTTTGAGACAAGCGCGATGCTCTTATCAAAATGTAGTTCTGTAAAAAAAATATACGCTTTTGAACCGGACGTCGTACAATACCCTATATGTGTAGAGAAGTCAAAGCATCTTGATTTTGTGTCTGTTTTGCCATTTGGGCTTTGGAATGAAAACACAAAGCTATCCTTTTTCGTAAACAACTCCAATCATGCGCTATCACGGGTTGTTAATGACGACGCAACGCGGGATGATTTGTTCACGATTGAAGTAAAAAGACTTGACGATATACTATGCTGCGAGAGAGTGACATTTATAAAAATGGATATTGAAGGCGCTGAGCTGAATGCGCTTAAGGGCGCGGCAGATACAATCAAAATGCATAAACCAAAACTTGCTATTTCTCTGTATCATAAACCCGAAGATATAATTGAGATACCCCTGTATTTGCATAATCTTGTCTCAGAGTACAAATTTTTCGTTCGACACTATTCGACCACATATGGCGAGACGATCCTCTACGCACTTTAAAGGAGTAGGATACTATGAAGGTTGTTATCCTTGCGGGCGGCTTCGGCACTCGTATAAGCGAAGAGTCGCACCTGCGGCCGAAGCCGATGATAGAAATAGGAGGCGCGCCTATTTTGTGGCATATTATGAAATACTATTCTTCATTCGGTATTTATGAGTTTATTATCTGCTGCGGTTATAAAGGTCATATGATCAAAGAGTATTTTGCCGACTATTACCTGCACCGCAGTGACGTGACGTTTGATTTTTCCGAAGGGAACAAAATGGTAGTACACTCGAACGTCGCGGAGCCATGGAAAGTCACAGTAGTGGACACTGGGCTACATACACAGACAGGCGGGCGAATCAAGCGGATATTACCTTATGTGGATGGCGAGCGGTTTATGATGACATACGGCGATGGCGTAAGCGATGTTGATTTGAATGAATTGGCGCGTATACATGAAGAGTCAGGCAAGACCGTCACACTTACTGCGATACAGCCTGGCGGACGTTTCGGCGTCTTAGATATTAACGACCGCGACGGTTCCATTATTGGTTTTCATGAAAAAGCGCGGGAGGATGGCTCTTGGATAAACGCCGGATTTATGGTAATTGAGCCAGATGTGTTCAAATATATCGATGGGGATGCATCGATTTTTGAGAGGAAGCCATTGGAGGCGCTCAGCGCGGAAGGCAAACTCGGGGTTTTCAGGCATTACGGATATTGGCAGTGTATGGACACGGCCCGTGATAAAGGCGCCCTTGAAGCCGCTTGGGCTGAGGGCAGCGCGAAATGGAAGGTATGGAAAGATTGAAAAAACCTGAAATCTCAGTCATCATGCTTACCTATAACCGTGAAACGCTTGTATCGCGGGCAGTGGAAAGCGTTCTCGCGCAGACTTTCAATGATTTCGAGTTTATCATTGTTGATAACGGATCATCCGACCGCAGCGGTATTATCGCTGACGAATACGCGGCAAAAGACCCGCGCATTCGAGTAATCCACCGCAAGCGAGGAAATATTGGCAGTGGACGCAACGCCGGGCTTGACGTCGCGAATGGTAAATACATCGCCTTCATCGACGATGACGACTGGTGCGAATCGGACTTCCTAGTATTTCTACATAGACTGGCAACAGAGAATGATGCGGATGTATCGATTTGCGGCGCGGCGGACAAAATCTATGATGAAAAACGCGTCATGTCTGCAGAGGAAGCGCTGATAGAACTGATGTGGAGAAAGCGATACAATATGGCATTCCCGACAAAACTGTTTTCGCGGGAACTTGCGGCTAAAATACGTTTCCCGGAAGATGATAAATACGACGATATCTCCCAGATGCACTGTCTACTTGCTTACGCGAACCGTATAGCGTATCACGGATTGCCAAAGTATACGTTTTTCAGACATGATAGTAATAATTCGGCGTGGACGACAAATCATAGTCTGCTTGATGCTGAAACCCTTGTAGAATATCTTAGAGCGTATCGTTCAAGGACAGAATGGTTATCAGAGTTGTTTCCGGGTAGTACGGATGCTTGGCGTTATTTCGAGTGGTCTTTCATGATAAGCATGGTGGAGAAAATCTATAGATTGAATATTCAAGACTGTGAAAATCATTTGAGTAAAATGAAAAATGAACTTAATGAGAACAAATCAATGTTTTTGGATAGTGCGTATATATTGGATTTTGAAAAGGACTGGATGAAGCGATATATATGATTATGAAATCTTTTAGGGAAGAATTCACTGATATAAAGCGGCTATGTGATAGTGGAAAATATAAAAACGAAATTGATGAGACATGGGAGCGGCTATCAGTAAACCCCATAATACTATACGGCGCGGGCGCTGTAGGGGTTGACGTCGCAAAAACATTTATGCACTATGGGATTAGGATCCTTTGCTTTTGTGATAAGTATAAAACAGGAATCCAAAAGGAGACAGGACTGCCAATCATATCGCCGCAAATGCTATTAACGGAGTATAAAAATGCCCTGATTATCATATCCACCATTAGTTTTGCTGATGAGATAAAGTATGAGCTGCGGGAATTAGGTGTATCGGAAACTCGTGTTTTTGCAGAGTTCTTTCTGAATATGCATACTTTATCTCCCGATACCGTTGAAGCACTTCTGGACGGATATGAACGAGTCTATGGCTTACTTGATGATAAGAAGTCAAAAAAAATTGTATTGGGTAGATTGCAATGCTATATGACATTGAAGCCGTTAATCCCGATGCATATGGCGCCGCTGGATATATCGCCCCTTGAAAACCAGTATTTTGAGAAAAAAATAGTAAAACTGCATAAGGATGAAGTGTTTGTCGACGGAGGTATGTATACAGGGGATACTGCGAAAGTATTCTTCGATGTTTCAAAGGGCGAGTATAGGCATTATTATGGTTTTGAGCCGGATAAAAAGAATTGCGCAGAAGCAATCAAACGTTTATCGGAAAAAGTAAATGTGACAGTCGTCGCGAAGGGGCTTTGGGGGCGTGAATGCCAGGTGAAGTTCAGCGGTGATTTGACGGCAAGCTCAAGGTTGGACGAGAATGACGGAAGTTTGCTTGTCGATGTGACTGCGCTGGACGTGTTTTTCAACGGTAGACCACCTCCAACACTTATTAAGATGGACATAGAGGGCGCCGAGCTTGAAGCGCTTAAAGGTTCAGAAGACATAATCCGTAAGCACAAACCTAAACTCGCGATTTGCGCTTATCATAAACCAGAGGATATCTACGCGTTACTTGAACTGATTTTGAGTTATTGTAGCGACTACAATTTCTATTTGCGGCACTATACGAGATCCATGAACGAGACTGTACTATATGCAGTCTGATAGTAAAAGATGAGACGAGCAAGGAACATGGAGTGTAGCTAATGGCTGAAATAAAACCTTCGTATGACAATAACCGCACACAACTTGGCGAGCAACTGCCTCTGTCTGCTCCATTTTCTGTAACTCTCAGTACGAGCGAACTGTGTAATTTTAAATGTAGTTATTGTTTTCGCTCGAGCCCGAAAGGCAGTAATTGGGGGTTTGCAGCTTCGGAAGAAATCATCAATAGAGATGTTTTCAATTTAGCGACAGAGCAACTGTCGGAATTTGACGGAAAGGTTAAAGTAGTATCATTATCCGGCCATGGCGAACCGCTGTGCAACCCGGAACTTGAAGATATGGCGAGTGTTTTACGTCAAAAAGTTATTGCAGAAAAGATTGAAATGCACACCAATGCATCACTACTGACATCTTCGCGTTCATTAAAGATCGTACAAGCGGGATTTACACGCATTGTTATATCACTGCAAGGTTTAAGCGCCGAAGACTATTTACGTGTCTGCGGAGCAAAAATCAACTGGGATGAGTTTTATGGAAACATAAAGATTCTGTACAATAGTAAACCGCATGATTTGAAAGTACATATAAAAATATCTGACGCGGCTATCACGCAAGGTGATGAAGATAAGTTTTATAATCTCTTTGATGGTATATCAGATTCGCTCTACGTAGAAAAAGCCGTACCTCTTTGGAAGGGCATGGGCTCACAAAGAGGCTTGAACACGAATAAGTATGGTGAGCAAACAGGAGAAATCAATTACTGCCCATTAGTTTTCTATACTTTACTAATATCACCCCATGGAGATATTTACCCTTGTACACGTCTGCCTTCCCCAGATAGCTTAGGAAATATTAGAGATGTGTCGCTGCTACAGGCGTGGAACAGTCCGGGGCGTACTGCATTCTTAAGAGAACATTTAGTTCATTCGAGGCACCACCATTTGCCTTGTAAAGGTTGCTTTATACCGATAAACTCGGTGACTTCAAGTTTAGATAATATTGACCCTTTTAAAGATGCTATAATAGAAAAGCTATAGCCACTTAATAAGTGAGGAATTCAACATTATGAGTGATAAAAGCAATTTTGCGTGGCCAGTAACTTCCGAGCACTCTATGGTGTTACAACACTTTGTTAATAAAACTGAAAGTATCAGGGATCAACTCGCTGGGATGCGAATCATTATTTTTGGCGCTGGTATTCGCGGATGTACTTTGGCATCTATCTTAGAACAAAGTGGACAAAGGGACATTCTGTTTTGCGATAACAATCCGGAAAAGCAAGGTAATCGAATTAATGAACATGATATTGTGTCATTAAATGAAACACTAAGCTTAGGCAATAATAAAATATATCTCGTTTCACCAGAAAATAGCGCTCCGATGTGCCAACAACTGGAGCAAACCGGACTGGTAGAAGAGAAAGATTATTTTTCGTTTGAAGTCTCTGCTTATGCTATTTATGTGGAAGAATATCTCCGGCAGCTTTCAAATCATATGTTGATTATAGGGGACTGTGCGTTCACTCATGTCGCTTTTATTGATAAATGTCTTGATTCACTAGGTGATATGCTCAAATCTCACTATGGAAGCAATCGCTGTAAAGTATTAGGAATGCATGGAATGGGCTGGCGCGCTTACTACCATATCGTAAAATCAATGTTGTCAAGAGGAGAAAAACCGGTACAGCTAGTAGTATTGTTGGCATTGGAAGCATTGACTTCAAAAGCGCACTTAATGCCACGGACACAGCATTCGCAACTAATCCAAAAGCTTGCGACAGCTATCGGGAATGCAGACTCGGAATTATCGGAATATGCACAACTGGCAGAAGAACGCTTTAGTCGTTTTCAGATAGAATCATTTGCGAATACCAAATCTGCGAAAGACGAACCAAGTGAAAAACTGTTTATGAAAATGAACTATCTATTTAATATCAAAGATACATCGGAAGGGGTCGTATACTTAATAAAAACAGTTAAATTCATGAATGAGAATAATATCCCTATAGTTTTTTACATACCACCTGTAAACTATATGCAAGGGGAAAAATACTTCGGTGATGAATTCAACCGAAAATACGAAGAAAATTTCAAAAAACTATTTAGCTTTCTTGATAGAGAGTTACTCGAATACCACGTGGTGGATGCGTCACGCTTACTAGACTCAAGTGAATTCGCAGCGACCAATACGATAGACGAAACATCGAACTATAGTGGACGGTTAAAGCAAATTCGGTTCTTAACAGAGCACGGGGAAATCCGATCTGCATTAGATTGTTAAGGTGATGCAATGATTTATAATGTAACTGAGTATCTAGATAACGCTGCTGAAAACTATCCTGATAAAGTAGCGTTTAGCGACAAACATACAGAGTTGACGTTTTCCATGCTAATGCATAGAAGTAGAATGTTGGCATATAGGATAAACCATGAGACGCAAGGTAAGACAAAGCAACCTGTTGCAGTGTTTTTGCCTAAGAGCGTGAACTGTATTGTTGCATTTTTTGCATCAGCGTATAGCGGGAATTATTACACACCTATTGACATTTCTATGCCTGGGTCGAGAATCGAGAAAATCATAGATACGCTGGATCCGGCAATAATAATAACAGATACCTCACACTATGATTTTACCAGCACATTGTCGGCAGAAATTATTATTGATATTGAAAAAATTGATGAAACTAATAGAGATGGTATTATTGATAGGGAGATAACGTTAGGGATTATTGATACCGACCCACTTTATATCATGTTTACTTCCGGCTCAACAGGAATACCAAAAGGAGTTGTAATAAGCCATCGCGCAGTCATTGATTATGTAGAGTGGCTTGCTAGCACTTTTAGGTTTTCAGAAAATACAGTATTTGGTAATCAAGCGGCTTTTTATTTTGACAATTCCGTGTTAGACATCTACAGCACAATAAAATGTGGTTGTGAAATGGTTATTATTCCCGAAGAATTATTTATATCGCCAAAACGGCTTTGCAATTATATTGATGAAAATAAAATCAATACGATTTTCTGGGTACCTTCCGCTCTGTCACTTGTTGCGAACTCGGGTGTTTTGGACAGCGCATGTCCTCGATATCTGGAAAATATCCTTTTTTGCGGCGAGGTTATGCCCACAAAACAGTTTAATATATGGAGACACGCAATCCCCCGCGCGAAGTATGCAAATCTATACGGACCTACTGAAATAACAGATGTTTGCACATATTATTTGATTGAAAGAGAGTTTGATGATAATGAGAGTTTACCCATAGGTGTTCCATGCCGAAACACAAGAGTTCTTGTGCTGAATGAAAATAATAAGGAAACCTTGGAAGGCGAACTTGGGGAACTGTGTATTTTAGGGACATGTTTGTCATATGGTTATTACGACAATCCAGGAAAAACTTCTGTTGCATTCGTTCAAAATCCGTTAAATGCGAAATACCCGGAAATGATGTACAGAACAGGGGATTTAGTAAAATATAACGAAAGAGGGGAACTGATTTTTGCTGGAAGGAAAGATTACCAAATTAAGCACTTGGGGTATCGAATTGAACTTGGCGAAATCGAGGTGACAGCAGGTAATTATGAAGGAGTTAATCAATGCTGTGCGCTTTATGATGACGAAAAGCAAACCATTATACTGTTTATTACGCCTTGTAGCATAAGCAAAACCAATCTCTATCAGTATATGAAAAATCAAATTCCTGTGTATATGCTCCCATCGTTAATAATTGCGGAAGATATTTTCCCCCTTAATGCGAATGGAAAGATTGACAGACTCAGGCTAAAAGAGAAATATAAGCAAATAAAAAATCATGGGGGTTGACTTCTTGATTGATAGAATTGTCTCACTAATAAAAGAGTTACGACCGTATGAGGATATTCTTCACGAAACGGAGTTGATAGAAAGCGGTATTTTAGATTCCCTTGCGGTGTTTAATTTAATGTCGCTTCTTGAAGACGAGTTCGATATAATTATCCCCGACGACGCAGTATCAGCAGTGAACTTCAAGACAGCAGTTTCAATAAATAATCTGATTACATTTGAAATGAATGGAGACAGCTCTATATGATAGTTAACCCAAGAGATCCGAAACAATTAAAGAATCTTCTAATAGCAAAACCTTTGGTTTTATTTGGAATGGGAGGCGCAGGGGCGCGCATTGCCGAATGGTGTAATGCGCAAGAAATACCTTATGTTTTTGCAGACAGTAACTCTGTGAAGAAGCAATCTGAAACGAAGGAGAATGTTCTATCTCCGGAGAGTTTAATAAGTGAACACCAAGATGCAAACATAGTTATTTCTTCAATTATATACTACAGAGAGATTGAAGATACACTAAGAAGCATGGGTATTGATGACAGTCGCATATTCTCATACAAAATGTTTATGCCGGAGCATATAACATGGAATGACCTTGAGACGGCTGCAAATTGGGATACTATGAAGAAAAGAGTCTATTACCTTTCCGAATGGATAGACAAAACTATAAAGTCAATCGCAGACTACGGTGCTGGGAAAATGTATATGAAAGAATGCATAGACTCGGATGTTTCATATTTTCCTATTGATTATATCCGAAGAACTGACGAGACAATTGTGTGTGATTTTAATAGAGGGGAATTTCCAAAACTGCAAACTGATGTTGCGTTGTGTCTTGGCATATTTGAGGTTCTTAATTCAGCTGAAACCTTGATGCAACATGTATGTGAGAATACAGATAAGGACATTATCGTGTCATATCCTACTACTGACAAGTTTCCAGATATTGAAGGACGCAGAACATCCGCTTACCTCAATGACCTAACAGAAGCTATGATACTCAGCACCATGGATAATCACGGGTTTAAGTTGCTAAATCAAGTTGAAGATCCTTGGAACGCTATATACTCGATATATCATTTTCGGAAAATAGTGGAGGTTTGAGCAAAAAAGAAGTAGGTTCTTTCTTTTGTGAAACCCAGTTTTCGAGTTACAGATGAGGTAGTGGAATAACATATACTGATTAAGCTATGGAGCAGCGTTTGGTAAAAAATCATCTTTATAATGTAAAGACTGTAATTAAGTGAGTGATTCCATGGAGGCGTATAGTATAACAAAAACAACTCCTGTTCTTATCTATAGCGGAGGATATGAAGGCAAGGGTTACGCGAAACGTTTGGCTGCCGCCGGCTTTAATGTAGTTGGAATACTTGATATCAAGCCCGAGAATGTTATAGACTCGCCTGTACCAGTTTTCTATCCTGAAGAGATCGTTTTCAAACGGTTTCCCAATGCTTTCGTATGGATTTGTCTGGGTGATAGTGTGCAACACATGAAAATTTCACGGCTGCTCAATGGTTTTGGATGTGAAAAACTGCTTATGCTTCCTCTTTATCTTGACGGAAAACGTTCAAAAGAGATGACCTTCGCTTTCAATGCTTTTTGCCTAGGTCATTTTACTATCGATATCCCCTATTATGGAGACTTATGGAAGATCAATGCGGCGGACTATGTTTTGGATGAAAATGCAGATCTAGTTACTGTAATGGTGCATAAGAACCACCTCTATGGACTAAAACCGACTATTGTACAAGACACAAAAAAAAGCAACCCATTTTCATTACTAAAAGTAACCGAAGACAACCCACTTTCCGATGATGATTTTGAATCATTATCCTTCAGCAAAGAGAAATACCAATCCATTTTCTATGGCATCAGGAATGATTTATATAGAATTTTTGAGTCGGCGCTATTCTCTGATCCCAGTTTTTTTGTACAATCAGCAGGATTTGCTCAGTATAGAGCAAGCGGTAAGTTTTGGTACGTGCTTGATGGCTATCACAGGTGTTCTTATTTACTTCTGAAGGGCTTTCGAGCTGTCCCACTACGTGTGAAACTTGATGAATGGGAATGCTACTTTAATGCAAGCAAAGCGCAGGCTCTTATGGACTATTGTAAAACAGTAGATAGTGTCCCCATAGAAATTGAGCACCCGGCATTTATGCGGTTTCCTGTCGACCCGCTGAAAACCGATGCCGTTTTCATGCAAAAATATTCAGAATTATTTGCATAGGAGTAAAGCCAGATTTTATGCTATGGACGAAAGAGACGCCGGTATACTTATATGGAGCTGCGGGCTTTGGGACTCAGGTTTATTCAAGTCTGCATAGCTGTTGTAATATTGTTGCGTTTATAGATAAGCGTTTTGACGAAATTAAAGACTACCTCGGTTTGCCTGTGTTGAGTGTTGATTCCGTGAGTGAAGCAGAAAAAGGCATGTCAGTCGTCATTGTTTGTATTAAAAACGTATTTGAACATGAGTCGGTCGCATTATTTTTAAATGAATGCGGTTTTAAACATATCCTTTTTTCCCCGGTAGACGGTTCATCATTTACTTATAGAAGCCAAGATGAGCGTCAGGCATTAGTGGTTTTATTTGAGAGTGCCAGAGGTGATACGCTAACACTTCCCGCTGAAATTCCAGCTTCCAATGGATTATTTAGACTCCAGTATTCTGATGCGGCAATCATCAATACCTCAAGCACAAGAAGCGACAATACTATAACAGCGCTTATACCTGCTTTTTTTGTTTGGAGTTCACCAAAGAGCGACGCACTCCTGTCTGATATTCCTGTTTTGTCATTATTTGCACACAGAGATGCTTTTAAGTATTTTTTGGGCGATGTAACCGCTGATATTAGCTGTTATTCTGATATTGTCGTGCGTGTTGCAAGCCAAGCCGGGCGGTTTGAGAGGACCCCAAGATGGAAGGAAAATATACTGGACGGACGCAGAATGATTTTTGAGCGAATGCGCATAGCTTCGCAGATTTCCCCAACATTCTTTATCGATCATGCAGTAGAAGCAAAATGGAATGACAAAGGGTGCTATTTTAATATGATGAGCGGAAAGCATAGGGCGTCATATCTTGTTTATAAGTACGAACTCTTTATTCCACTTAAAGTAACTCGAGAAGACTATAACAAATATATAGGCACGAAAGCAATTACGAAATTTGAGAGTTTTTTGATAGAAAACAGTATTTTTGAACTTCATTATCCTGTATTACATCCATACTTTATAAAAACACCATATGTACGAAAAAGCAACTTCTACAAACTGCTATATGATCTTGCACATTGGCTCTCAAAAGAGTTGTATTTGAAGCGGGGCATGCTTGGATTTGACGATTTCTATATGTTTGACGCAACGGGGCTTATGTACCCTTTACTACAATGTTTTCAAATACTAGGATGCAGGGTAGGTGGTACGACACTGGCCTCAGAATTTGAGAAAGCTGTTGACGAACTCTATCACATTGCTAACTATAAATACCGGCAGGAACCCCCGTCACGCTGCAACTTGGCTATAGCACTATTTGACCCGGAGGCAGAAGGTGAAATTATCCCGGAGAATGTGGAGTACATAGCCGTACTATTGAGCAGTTGCGATGCGTTGGAATGTGCAAGAAAAAGATACTCTGTTGATCTAACTGTAATTGGTTCATTTGCAATCAAGCAATGTGATTATGTCCTTGCTATTGGTGCAAAGTAAGTACATTTTCAAAGGAGAACAGGATGAATTATATTGAACGTCTGAGAGATGAATCGCAGTATTATTCTGTTTTAAAAGAGTCAGTTGAGTTTTTTGAAGAATCATTCCCTGTGCATGTAAATTTTGGCGGTATTATCGGGAGCATAGGTTATGGTTTAAATAACGCGACGTCAGATGTGGATGTTGTGTTATTTTTCAGCATGCACGAGGACGCATCTTTTTCAATGAAGCACGAAGTAAATAAAACAATTGAGCTTTCAGATACTGTTGGAATACTGCCGGTTAACATGGAGTTTTTTGACTATATGAATCTTGCTGAACAACAAATACCACCGGAGATTTTTCCGCGTCATATCTTGCCGAAACCAAATATCGACGATACCCTTCTGCCGGGAGTGCCTCACAGCAGGGCGAGAGCCATAATTACCGAGGTGCTATCTTACGGCAAAATATGGGATGACAGAAAATACTTAACACTGAATATGCATTCGTTAAAAAAGCATCTTTCAATTTATGACTTTCAAAAGAAGCAGTATACTTACGCGCAAGGTAGATTGGACAACTATCTCTGCGGAGATATCGTCAGAATACGCACATATTTATACACAGCAAGAGATATACTTGCGATACAATATGTGTTTTGCAATGAGGCGTTCCCGCCGATGGATTTTGAAATATTGCTAGATGGTTGCGATGACATGTATGTCAAGAGGTTTTTATCTGAATTATATGACATGAATCGTAAGTCAAAAAGTAACAAAGAAAGCGCCGCCATGAAGCCCAATCAAACTGTCAACGCTTACTTTTCGGATATGCTTGCTGCGATAAAAATCCGCTTGCATCGTTATTATTATGAAAATCCAAACTCTGTGTTTGATGTATGTGTTGTTTAGTTATTCTTCAGAAAGCATCTTTCGTGTCCTGAAAGAATGTTCAAATACCGAGTATCTGCTCGTTTTCCATAGCCTCAAATAGAGCCCTGAAGATGTAGTAGTCAGCCGGGGCGGTTATTTTCATGTTGTTTGGCGGGCTTTTTACTGTATGCATTTCAACGCTATAAATACTGCACAGGTGCGATGAGTCAATCGTTCGCTTACCTTCGCGCTGCGCGCGTTGGTAGAGATCCCAGATTAGCCCGTATCTGAATGACTGCGGAGCTTTTGCAGTGTACATCTCCGCTCTTGGCGGTACGTCCGCGATCCGCCCTTCGGAGTCAAGTCTCACAACACTTTCTGTTGCCGCTTCAACGGTTATTACAGCTCCGTATTCTTTTGCCATAGCGATATTTTCCGAAATCAATTCCGCGTTTATCAGCGGGCGCACTCCATCATGGATGAGGACTATATCGTCAGGCGCGCTTTCCCCTTCCATTGCTTTCAGCCCGTTATATATAGACATATCCCCGCCTTCGCCTCCGGTAACGATCCGGCTGACTTTTTCGAAAGCGTATTGTTTGAGCATAAGCCTGAGTTCCTGGATCCATCCTTCCAGGCACACAACTATTATACTGTCAATTTCAGGATGGGTCTCAAAATGCTCGAGCGTATAGATAATTATCGGTTTCCCGTGTAACTCAAGAAACTGCTTAGGTTTTGCGCGGGTGTTCATCCTCTGTCCGGAGCCGCCGGCGAAGATCAGGGCTGTGGTCATAGTATCCCCTCTTTCCAGTCAACAATAATTCGCCGGTACATATCCGCAAGCCCATATCGGGGTATCCACCCCAGCGCTTTCAATTTGTCGGTATTTAGCGAATGACTCACGACAGGCGCGTATCCGCGCTTATGGATATCCTCCGGTATACTGACGACGACCTTTATAGTGCCGCCGCAGACGTCGTCCGCTACAAGCTCCGCCATTTCGCGGATCGTAGTACTCGCGCCATGATTAGCTACATTGTACGCTTCTCCATACTTTCCATCAAGCATGATTAACAGCAGGGCCCTGATCGTGTCGGCAGTGTAGCAGTAGTTCCCTCGCGATTTGCCCTCAGTGTGGAGCTCTATATCTTGGTTGGCAATGGCGTTTCTCGCGAACTGCGCAAACACTCGCGTGTCGGAGCGAGAGGTTCCTGCTCCGAATGTCTGCGCCAGCCGCGCTACCTTTGCCGGCACTCCGTACTGCGCGGCATATGCCGCGCACATGTTTTCGCAGAGCCGTTTGCTTTCCGGGTAACTGCTGCGGATGTTTGATAAATCCAGATAGCCCAAATCCGACTCGGCGACTTCTTTCAGCTCAGTTTGCCCGTACACTTCCATCGACGAGAGATACACTAAGCTTTTACAGTGTCTTTCTTTTGCCTGTTCCAGGATATTCCTTGTTCCGTCGAATGCCGTTGTCATAACGCCAACGGGGTTTGCTACCATGTCAGCGGATTTCGTAACCGCGGCGCCGTGGACGATGTAGTCGATAGTTTCGGGCAATTCATCTGACAGCATTGGTTCGCGGATATCGCCGCTTATGAACCTGATTCCGCATTCACGGACTAACGCTTCACCTTTTTCGGCGTTTCTGCCATGGGCGATGATCCGCAGATTCAGCTTATGCTTATCGTTTGCCGCTGAGAGCGCGTGTACAAGCGCGTACCCGATCAGGCCTGTCGCTCCGGTTATAAGGACGGCAGAGTTTCTCATGTCCGTCCAGCGGATCTCATCGGAAGACGCGATATACTCTATATCCTCTAGGAATACCTTGCTTGTCATCAGCGTTCACAACCCATCGTTATCATTTCGGTATAATCGCTGGTTCCAGTATACAGCAGGTTGTAACTCCAGTACAGAATATATTCAGGGAATTCAATCGGCAAACACAGCTGTACTTAGTAGTATGCGGAATTAAATACGCAAACACGTTTACAATTACAGGTTTGCGGAGTATAATACGCACATCGACCGATTTAGGAGGTGTGCGTAAGTGATGAGAATCGAACGCCCCGGCTATCTGGATTTCCTGATCCGCTCCAAGGACAGGCAGATCATCAAGGCAGTGTCGGGCATACGCCGCAGTGGTAAGTCGACCCTCTTTGAAATCTATCGCGATTGGCTGTGTGGCAATGGCGTCGCCGCAGAACAGATCATCTCGATTGATTTCGAGGATATCGACAATGCGCATCTGACCGATTATCGCAAGCTATATGATCATATCAAACTGCGCCTGCTGCCCGACAGGATGAACTACATTTTTTTGGACGAAATACAACATGTCGAGCAGTTGTTTTTTGTCAAGCAAAAATCCCAGTAAAAATCTCCATTATTCCCTTTTTTCATCTTGGGAAATTCCCTGTTTTCAGCGGGCATGAAACTACATCTATCTACCTCCCCTCTAACGAAAATTTAAGCATAGAGATTATCAGAACGGAATCGCGTCATCCGCATCTGCACGGTCAGTATCAGAAACCGTATCGTTCCATACATAGTCCTCATAATGTTCACGCATTTCATTTCCTATCCGGAGCCCTTCGATGAAATCCATCGGCCCGCCAGAACCACAGTAAAGCGTATAAGGATTGTCGTATACACTGTGGCCGGACGCTACCCATTCGTATAGTTCCTTCTTTTCATCCTTGGTCAGTGGACCGATCCGTGCCAGATAGTCTTGCAGATCCCTGCGCAACATGGCTTTGTATTCCCGATCAAATTTTGCTGTTTTCATGACGCAATGACCTCTCTTTCCTCTGTCGGCCTTTTCGGCGGCGTGTCCTGGCGCATAAGGGCATGTTCCATGCGGTAGCTGCGCCCCTCAAAAATCAGCAGGTGCCCATGGTGGACAAGGCGGTCGATCATGGCGGCGGCCATCTGGTCGTCGGTAAATATGCCGCCCCATTTGGAAAACTCAAGGTTCGTCGTCAGAATCAGGCTCTTGCTTTCGTAGCTGTCGGAGATCACACGGAACAGGAGTTGGGAGCCGTCCTTGTCCACAGGGACGTAGCCCCACTCGTCCAGGATCAGGAGGTCAAGCTCCCGCAATTCGCGGAGCAGGCGCTCCAGCGTCGCGTTCTTCCTCGCCTCCGCCAGTTTGAGTACCAGCTCGGTGACGGTGTAGAATTTCGTCCGGTAGCCCATGGAGCAGGCCTTCACGCCGGCGGCGATCGCCATATGCGTCTTGCCTATCCCCACTGGACCATAGAGGACGAGGTTCCTCTTTTCCGGCACGAAGGAGAGATGCTCCAATCCGGGCCGGTCAAAAGCTGGCGGGAAACGGACGCAGTTGTACTCGTAGCCGTCAAAAGCCTTGTATGACGGGAACCCCGCCCGCTTGAACAGGCGGATCTTGCGGTTTTCCTCCCGCAGGGCAAGTTCGCTTTCCAAGAGGTCGAGGATAAACTCCATCTGCCTCTGGGTGGCCTCCTGAGTGCAGCGCTCGGCTATCCGCGTGGAAAGGAAGAGTTGGCGGCAAGCGTCGTGCATCCTGGCCCCGGCGGCCTCGCGCATCTTTGGCGTCATCATGACACAGCGCCCCCCTTCCCAAGGAATACCTGGTCATAGACGGAAAGCGGGGGGCCCGGCTCCGGCGGCGTGTCGATGCCGTAGCCGGTGATGCGGGCGGCGAGCACAGCGGCGTCGCACAGGTTCACTCCACCTCGGTCGGCAGCCATCCCCATGGCCGCGATAGCTGCAGCCCACCCATACTGGTTGGTCAGCTCGTTCATGATCCGCAGGCAATCCCTGCGTCTCTCCTTCGGCTGGCTGTCCATGTAGTCCCGCAACAGTTCTGGCGTCTGCTGGCGCAGGCCGCTGTTGTACCAGGCGCCGCTGTTGCGCAACAGCATCGCCAGGCTCGTGCTGTGGTCGCTGGCGTCCGTACGGGCGTCGCCATACGCCCGTTTATGGCTGGCCACGACCTGGCCGCCCTCCGTTAGGATATCCACCCGATGCGCCCGTATGCCGACCAGCACTTTTTGCCGCGCATATTCCGGACGCGTCGAGTAATAATGCTTCCCGTCCAGGCATACTTTCCCGTAGCCGTCGGCGCTTAGCCAGTCATACCGGCAGACATTGAACTCTTTTGTCGGCAGCGGCAGCAATGCCTTGCGATCATCCAAGAACAGTTCCCTGATCGGGACGCCTTTTTTGTAGTGAAGCTCGGCAGCCTTTTTCTCATGCATATCCAGCAATGCCCTGTTGTAGGATTCCATCTGCTGGACATGGGGGACGGGGACGAATAGGTTGGAACGGTTGTAGCCTACCTTACGCTCGACGTTGCCTTTTTCATAGCCAGCGTATGGGTTACAAAACCGAACACGGAAATGGTAGTGGCTCCTGAACCGGCCGAACAGTTCCGACTCATGGATGGCGTCACCCACGCGTCGGCCGACGCCGGTCGCATTGTCAAAGATCACCAGCGGCGGCACCCCGCCGATATACATAAAGACGTCTTTCAATCCCTGGCACACGCATTCCGCCGTCTCGCCGCCGAAAAGTTGGCTGAACCCGTCGTTGCTGTAGGGGAATGACATCGTCAGATATTTCCCCCGGATCAACTTGTCGCTGTCGTAGACCTCGGCTTCGCCGAAGTCCACCTGCGCCGGCCCCGGCTCCCATACCAGCTCTAATGTGCCTTTCGCCATCTCCTGGCTGCGGTATTTCTTCAAATACCTCTGCACCACGCTGTAACAGCCCGTGTATCCATGCTCCTCGGTTAACCGCGCAAGGACGCGCTGCGCCGTATGGCGCTGCTTGTGCCAGTGTTTTTTGTCTTCTTCAAGCCAGCCGTTGATGATGTCTTTGTAGGGATCAAGGTTGGATGGCCGCTCAACAACAACCGGCGGCGCCGGTGAAAAATCCTCTTGCTGCAGATATTTGCGTACCGTCTTCACGTCAACGTTTTCCTTCTTGGATATTTCACTGTTTCGGTATCCCATTTGTGCTAAATCCCTGATAGAATTGACCTGGGACATATCGAGCATCTCCTTTCGTCCTCCTTTACCTTTAGTTTGTCCAAGATAAAGGATATAGGTTTTCGATGGGGTTTGCCATATGTCCCGCTGATAACGGGGAATTTCCCACGCTTTTTTCAGGGAATTGTTAAGCTTTTTTTTGCCCTTTCTACTGTATCATATACAGCATCCCCTTATATGTGAGGGTATCACAAGCAGAGTATGATTTGATACAGGAGCGCATGGCAGAAGCGGGAACAGCAAATATGGCGGCGTTTGTCCGCAAGATGGCGTTAAACGGCTATGTGCTTCATGTTGATTTGTCCCCCGTGAAAGAGCTTGTTTCCCTGCAACGCCGCTGTTCCAATAATTTGAATCAAATTGCCGTGAAGGTGAACACCTACGATGGCATAGATACACGGGAGATAGCGGCATTGCAAAAGGACTACGCCGCTTTGTGGAAACCGCTATCGGATTTGATAAAGGAGCTTGCGGAAATAGTGAAAATGTAAAATGTGAGGAGCGCCGGATATATGCCGGCTGCTCCCCGCTTTTTCTATGGTCTGCAACTTCGGGCCAACTTGACCCGAAGTGAGTTTTTATTGAATATGCTTTAGGTTATCAGTATAATGACTTTGCGACAAGTCGCAATAATTGACGCCGAGGTTAAACAAATGACAAATGATGAACTAATAATGCTATTCAATAACGAAATGATAGAGTATCATGAGATTCGCAAAAAGATGGGCTATGAAGCACAAATAATCGAATCATCGTTAAACAATAGCGGTGGTTATGCAACTGCTAAAAGGTTTATCAGCGACAAGCCAAAAACAGGATTCCTTAATCTTCACAAGAAAGGATTGCTCCAATACTCGATTGAAGCTATCGTAGTGAAGCCGAAGTATAGCATTCTGTTTACTGAAACGGAACGAGCAAACTGTAAAAGGCTTCTCAACCAATATGGATATAATCCATAAGCCAATAATGAACTGGCTTTATACACTACTTTGAGGTTAGATGAAATGAACCAGATTTTCTTTATATCATGCACAGCAGAAAAACAAAACTATTCATGTACGGCTGAGGAAATGTATGCACCAAGCAGAAACTTCCGCGCCGCGTTCCAGTATGCCTTAAATCGTGTTGATGATAAAAATAGCCAAATATTTATCTTGTCAGCGAAACATGGACTGCTCTCCTTAACTGACTTCATTGATACCTATAACGTGACGTTAGACGATATGAAGCAGCGTGACCGTTCAGAATGGGGATTGCGGGTTTATAAAAGTATCGTGGATAGATTCGATATAAACAACACATTATTTGTTTTTCTAACAAGCAATATGTATGCCGACCCTATCATTAAGCATTTACCGATGAACCATTCTGAAACTCCGCTCCGGGATATTCAGAGGTTTAAAAGGAGAACTTGGCTTGAACAGCACACAAATGATACGAGTGTTCACCCAGCTTCTTTTCCTTCTTTACCAAACCAGACGAAATCAACCATGAAACCCGGAAAAACAACAGCAGCATTGAAACGGAAAACCTCCACAGCACCAACTAAATCTGACTTTGAGCAAGCACTTAATAACGAACAGCAGAAAGCCCGTTCCGAGGGCAAAACGAGCCTTACAATTACCGCCCGCGATCTCCATGTCATTGTCGGAGGTTATCCAGGTAAAAATCATAGAATGTCTACTTGTAGTGATGTTATGCACTCATTCCTGAAAAAAGGTTATGGCGGGAGAGTTTTATCAGGTCCCGAAAAAGGACGTGGAGCAAGTTTACGGATTATTTATTATCTTGCATATAAAGAAGATAATGGTTCCACTACCAAAATAAAAATCGGAAACAATGTACTATTAACCGAGAAAAAAGAATTTCAAAGCTCGACGTTAATCCCTGCCATTGAATTGCGGTTGATTTCAAATCTGCAAAGAATCCCTGATGATAAACCGGGATGGTACAGATGGTGGGGACCGATAAACGCCCTCGAAGCCTTGTTAAATTCACCCCATATTTCAAAGAAATACTTAGAAGAATTACTGCCCCACCTTTATGTTCGCAGATACGACCAAGATTATTTCTGCATTTATGTTGGAGTAGCAATCAACGAGTCGATACGGGAGCGCCTGAATTGGCATATAAATCAGCACCATACAGAAAGCGTTGTGCAAAACGGCATATTGTCTACTTTTCGGAAATCAGTATCAAGCCTTGTTGCAGGAAATCAGTATGACGAAAAGGCGACTAATACTCTGATTGACAAGTTGATGATTGAATATACCGTAATGGATATGCCCATCAGGGACACAGCTACAAAGGAAGCGATACGGCGCATTGAAGATAACGATTTAGATAGATTCGTCATTCCTATTAACATAATGGGCAATAAGCATGACGTACTGAAACCGTTTTTGCTTGACTTAAAAAAAGCACGAAAGCAATCTTTGGCTTAATATAATACGGGATGGCTTTTTCAGCACTTCGGGCCAAGTTGACCCGAAGTTGCTATCATCAGATTTGACTTAATAAACCTTCAATGCGTTCGGACGAGAATTTCCAAGTCGCAGGGATTTTATCAATCGTCCCGTAACCGTTAGCGGTCTTGCCCCACACCTTGTTTTCGTATAAAACGGAATCGCCGCGCCCTTTAGATATGGATTTCAATACCTCCGCAATCTCTGATGGAAACGCGAGATAGAGCCGTGGCGATTCATCTATGGGAACGTCCATGAATTGAACAAAAGCAAACACGGTACTCTTGCCATGCTTGTTCAACCACTCATCCGCCGCTTTTTGATAATCTGCGTTTTTTAACAATCCCTGCGTCAGTCCCCACGCTCCGTCTTGGCTACCCTTGACCGACACCTTCATCAGCTTGTCGTCTTTGGCAATCATCAAATCATATTCAGGTTGATTCGCGCCGTATTGGACGGACACATCATAACCGCAACGGGCAAATTGAGCGGCTACGATGGCTTCGGCGGCAACGCCAACATGAAACTGGCTCATGTGATTTGCCATAGGACTACCCCCTTATTTCTATACAAATCGAGGATTATCATACTTAATTTTACCATGCACAGTGCCGGATTTCCAGAATAAAAACACGCCGCGTCTGGATTCGCCGGGACATGATTCGCTCGCTCCGTTTTTTACCGAAAACTTTTTGCGCCCGCAAAACCCCCTTGATATACTGTAAGCAGAGGATATACCTGTGCTTAACTACAAAAAAGGGGGGTTTTTATATGCGTATCATTATGAAGATTCTCGCCGCGCCGTTCGTTGTCGCGCTGACCGTTTCGTGGGCTTTGTTGGTTTTCATTTTCTGTTGGGCTGAAATGATTTTGCAATATGTTTCCGGGATAGCCGGATTGCTTTCTCTCATACTCTTTATCATCGGGCAGACCACGGGCGGGATTGTGTTTATCGTTATCGCGTTCCTTATCTCCCCGGTGGGGATACCTGCCATTGCGAAGTGGCTGATTGATAAGCTCGATGATTTAAACGACGCCCTCAAATGCTTTATCACGACTTAAAGACTTCGGGCCGACTTGACCCGAAGCGTGAACAAATGCGTCCGTCTGCATGACGGGCGTTTTTGTTTGCGAAAAAACAGAAAGGAGTACCGCCCATGGCAACGACATATATCAAGCCATATAAAACGGCAAAAGGTTCATCCGCAGTCCAGACAATGCAGGAGCGATTCGATTATGGGCTTGACCCGAAGAAATGCGCGGCGGTATCCTCCTACCTCTGCGACCCCGAAACAGCACACGCCGAATTTATGCTTGCTAAAAGCCAATACGAAGCAATTACAGGCCGCCCCGCTGACAAGGGGCATTTGTTTTTTCAGATACGGCAAGCGTTCCCGCCCGGCGAGGTATCCGTTGAAGAAGCCCAGAAAATCGGGTATGAAATGGCTATGCGGTGGACTAAGGGCAAGCACCAGTTTTTTGTCTGTACCCACAGCGACAAAGGGCATTTGCATAACCATATTTATTATAACGCCACGACAGAGGACAGCACCCGGAAATTCCATAATTTCATCGGTTCGTCTTTCCATGTGCGTCGGCTTTCAGACCGTATATGTTTGGAGCATAGCTTGTCCATTATCGCTAACCCGAAACAGCACAGCAAGGGTACGTTCAAACACTACGGACAATGGCTCGGCGGCAAGGAAAAGCCGCCCACTTTTCAAGAGCGGTTAAGGGCGGCGATTGATACCGTCCTGCACGATACGCCTGACGATTTTGATACATTTCTTTCCGAATTAGCCGCGTTAGGTTTTGAGCATAAATGGGGGCGCGGCGGTGTGTTATCGTTCCGCGCCCCGGAGCATGGGCAGGAGCGATTTACCCGCCTACGCTCGTCTACGCTCGGTGATGGTTACGGCTTGGAAGATATACGCGCCTTTTTCGATGGCGACGCCCAGATCCCCGAACGCCGCGCCGCCCTCTCCGCTCCCCGAAAAGTCAATCTGGTTATCGACATACAGGAGAAAATGGCGCAGGGCAAGGGCGTGGCATACGCGAAGTGGGCCACCGTTTATAATTTAAAGCAGATGGCGGCGGCGTTACAATATTTGCAGGAAAACAATCTGCTTATATATGAGGATTTGGCGGCAAAAGCGGAAACGGCGACAGAGCGTTTCCATAGCGCGGGTGATAAGCTGAAACAGACCGAAGCGGCGATGAAGCACAACGCCGATCTGAAAGCGGCGATTGTAGACTATGCCCGGACACGACCCATATTTGAGGAATACAGAGCGAAGAAATACAGCAATAAATATCTTGCGGAACATGAAGCCGACATAGCCGTTTACCGGGCGGCGCAAGCAGCCATGAAAGAGCTGCTGAACGGTGAAAAGCTCCCGAAGATGGACGCGCTAAAAGCCGAATGGCAGACGCTAACGGCGGCGAAAAAATCCGGCTACCCCGAATACCGCGCCGCTCAAAAGGATATGCGCGAGGTCATAGCGGTCAAGGCGAACATTGACCACCTGCTCGGCATCATCGGCAGGGATAAAAACAAGGAAATGGAGCGATAGCGGAATGACGCAACCAACAAGGAGCGAAGCGACGCAACTTCGGGTCAACTTGGCCCGAAGTGAGCGGGTTTGGGGTGCTAACCCCAACAAGCAAATCTCCGATGGCAAGCCATCGGAATTGCTTGCCGTTTAGCGGAAACCGTTATTTTACGCGGATTAGGCGCGATTAAGAAACGCAAAAACTGTTTACTCTTGCGATAGCATACGCTATAATGGTGGTAGATTATTTGCGAGGTGGACGGTATGGAGTTTCCAGAAAAAGTCCGTTATGTGCGTGAGAAACTGAATCTCAGCCAAGAGGATTTAGCCCACGCCCTGAATGTGAGTTTTTCCACGATAAACAGATGGGAGAACGAAAAGACGAAACCAATCAAGATGGCATATGATACCAAGCTTGACTTCGGGCCAAGTTGACCCGAAGTTATTATATAGCTGATTGTACATTGAATGAGAGGTAATGCTATATGCCGTCATTTAGAGATTCTGCGTCATTTGGAAAGAGAATGGAACATTATCTTATCGGGTTAATGCTCAAAGAGGGATTGGACTGCTATCTTCCGCTTGTCGATGATTTTGGGATAGACTTGGTCATCCGAAAACAAAACGGGGAGTTTATCGAAGTCCAGATAAAAGCCCGCTCAAATACTGTAGCTGATGGCGACGCCGCTCTGTTCGCCGCAATGACCCATGAACAGAGAGATAATTACTTTTTTGTCTTTTACTCCGAACGACTCGATAAAATGTTTATTATGAGTTCAGAGGAATATCTGAAAGAATGTACCACTAACAAGACCGGAAAGAACACCGGGAAGCATAGTATCTGGTTTAATGGGAACAGGATGAATAAAGAAAAAGGGGCTAAAGAGGAATACGTTTATCCCCGCTTTGAGAAATACATTGCAGAGGATTTCTCACGATTCAGATAGCCCAGACTCCGGGTTACTTGATCTAATGAATGGATTATTATGATCAATGACTTGATAAAAATAGGTGGGTTGATATGACGCTCAATATTAACCGCAGAGAAAAAATCAAGAGCGGTATACTCGGGTTAGTTGTCGGTGACGCTCTCGGAGTCCCGGTCGAGTTTATGCGCCGGGAAACAATCAAGAAGAATCCTGTTACCGATATGACGGGTTATGGTACATACAATATGCCGCCGGGAACATGGTCGGACGATTCAAGCATGGCGCTCTGTCTTCTTGACAGCTTATCAAAAGGGCTTGATTATGCTGATGTTATGAAAAAATTTCTTTTGTGGCTGAACGACGCCGAGTATACGCCTTATGGAAAAGTATTTGACGTAGGCAGAACGTGTATGACATCAGTATACCGCTTCCCAAAGGGAACGGCGCCGATAATGTGCGGCGGCACAAAAGAGAACGAAAATGGAAACGGCTCTCTTATGAGGATACTCCCGATATTGTTTTATCTTATTTCAGTATATGGCAATGATTTTATGGACTATGAGGAAGCCTTTGATATAGTCCATAACGTATCAGCGTTGACCCACGCCCATGCAAGAAGCAAAATTGCCTGTGGCATCTATATTTCTATCGCCGGGGATCTGTTTGGCGCACCTGATATTACAACCGGGGTACACAGCGGCTTAAACAAGGCGAGGGCTTATTACGAGAATAATAAGGATTATTCAAGCGAGTTAGAGCATTACAGCCGGATATATAACGATAACTTTACTGATTTACTGGAAACGGAAATAAAGAGTAGCGGATATGTCGTTGATACACTTGAAGCTGCTCTCTGGTGTTTGCTCAATACAAACGACTACGAAACATGCGTGTTGAAAGCCGTTAATTTAGGTCAGGATACGGATTCGGTCGCTGCCGTTGCTGGAGGGCTTGCAGGACTGTACTACGGTCTTGACGCTATCCCGGTCAAGTGGTTGGAGCAAATTGCGCGGCTTGATTATATTAAAGAGCTTTGCGAAGCAATGTGAAAATTGTGGGGGTACGGTTATGCAGAATAAACAAACAAATCACGTTATTGACGACAATGATAAATTTGTCAAGAAAATGGAGAACGTCATCAATAGAGTGTTTCCGGGGCTTACAATGTTTGTCCGTGATGTGAACCTACCTTATGATATCACAAAAAAATATGAGCCGGGTTTGATAATCAGGGAAAGAGCATTTGTTGATGCAAGTTGCCGAGTGATGGGGATGATAACCACTCACCGATTCGGGATTCTATCAAATCACATGGCAAATTTCGAGGAATTTGAACACGGGACGAAATGGGGCTTGTGCGTTGCCAATAAAGATTCACGGTTTAAGGTTTTGGCCGTGCATGAATGTAACAAGAAAACGCTTATTCTACTTCTTCATCTACCCGACGACGAGGATTGGAAGTTATTTGTAAATACTGTCATTAGCATTGAGGACGACATGATTAAGTCGAGTATTGAGCGATTTGAAAATAAATGTAACCTCGAAGCCATACCCGAACTTACAACAAATGAGTGGCTGGAAAGATGTTCATTCCCCATAGGTCTTGATAACAGCGGGAACTTTTTTGATTTAGAGTAAAGGAGTTAGTCATGGCAAGTAAAGCAGTAGTAAAAGAAATTGACCGGGCGATTAAAGAGGTATGGAAAAAGAGCATCAGTAGGGATTATCGAATGAACTACCTCTTGATGGAAGATACTTTGAAATGCAGTTTCTATTATCATTTGCGTAAAAAACTTGGGGCGCAGTTTTTTAAAGACAAGAACATAAGGATGTTTACAGAACTGACCAGAGGTGACCTTGCAGGCACAGGATACAAAGCGGACATTGCCATAGTTGAGCTAAAGAAAACCTTTGACGAGTATCATTTGGGCGATAACATTAAGTCTACTATCGCCATAATAGAGCTAAAATACGACCATAACGATATTGCCTTTCTTGATGATATTCGCAAAATTAAAAGCTACATAACAGACCTAAAGATTGATTGCCTGTACTACTTGGGATTTATAGCTGAGAAGGAGTATGAAGCCCCCAACTGGCTTGATGGCAGACAGACAAACAACTGGGCTGACAAAAAGGTAGCTGTGTTATCTGCTAATAGGGAAATTGACGGAGATGGTTCTTTACGATTCTTTATTCAATCCTGCAATGGATTGAATAAAGACTTGGATGAATTATAAAGGTATCCACTTCGGGCCAACTTGACCCGAAGTGAACGGCGACATTGAATTTATTATGAAGGTGGTGAGGTTATGGCTGATGAAATAAAACGCGATTTTGCTTCTGCCGTTTGGAAAAGGCACCACGATGATATTCATAAAGCTATTTCAGAGCATATCGAGCTTTATTTTCAGCAACTCGACCTGCACACCTCTTGGGTAAAGAATCCAGACGAAGCTTCTCTGCACCATATATATTTTCAACGCTTGCTTCCCTATGACGCGCCGGGCGATACAGTTAGATTTGACGTGGTAGTTTCCGCAGAAATCGTGATTTACGAGCAATCCCATAGTCAAGCTAAAGATGGTGAAGTGACGGAATGGTTTCGGGTTTCCTGTGAAGCCGAGTTAAACCGTGGATTACATAATTTCCGCATAGTAGCCATTGATAAGTATAATCATCGTGAAAATGACCCCCGTGGAATACTGACGGACTCTCTTGTCCCATATATCAGCAAAAGCCAGTTGGAGCATATTGCAGAATCTATACTGAAACAGTATTATCCAGAAGCGCTCCAGAAGCCCGCCGCAGTAGATGTTTGGAAGTTGACCCAAAACGTCGGCCTTACAATAACGGAAGCCCGGCTATCGAAAAACGAAACAATTTTCGGGGCAATGATTTTCAATGATTGCACAGTAGACTATTACGATGTTGATGTGCGGCGTTTTGACACGATGGAAGTCAATCGAAAAACAATTCTTGTTGACCCGGAAGTATATTTCCTGCGGGCGCTTGGCAGTTGGAACAATACGGTTGTACATGAGTGCGTACACTGGATTAAACACCGCAAGGTGTTTGAACTGGAATATTTGTATAACGAAAACGTCAGAATGATACGCTGTCAGGTTGTGGAAAAAGATACGCCTGACGAGAAAAAGCGGACAGATACCGAGTGGATGGAGTGGCACGCCAACGCGCTTGCGCCGAGGATTCTTATGCCCTATAAGCCATTCAAGCAAAAAGCAGCCGAGATAATTAGGCAATACAAACAGGAATTTGGAACGGACGATACCGCCGACGTTATCTCAATGGTTATTGAAGATTTGCATGATTTCTTTGGCGTATCAATACAAGCGGCAAAAATACGCATGATTGATGTTGGATACACGGAAGCTATCGGCGTTTTTGAATATGTCGATGACCACTACGTTCCAGCTCATTCATTCAAGGATGGCGCAATCGAAAAAGGCCAGACCTATTCCGTCCCTGTTGTAGATTCTATCGTTCAATATGCGTTTAACCCGGATTTACGGCGGATATTGGATTCCGGGAATTTTGTATATATTGATACGCATTTCTGTATCAACGATCCGAAATATGTGGTTGAAAATGATTTTGGCATACTCGAAATGACGACATATGCCGTGAGCCACATGGACGAGTGTTGCCTTTCGTTTGAGAGGACAACCCGACCAAACGCTGACTATGGCGCTCAACGGTATACCGAATGTATCCTTTTCCAAAAAGCGGTATCAAAGACAGTCAACGATTTTCAATATAGCCACACTGGTAATAATAGCGAAGTTGAAGCGCGGGCGGCGGCTATCCGGGCAGAGCATGAAGAAGTCAAGGAAGTTGCAAAAATCGTTAATCAGTTGCCCGTTCCGTTCAACGATTCTCTTGTTTTCCTAATGAAGTGGAAAGGCATGACGGTTGAGCGGTTAGCAGAAAAAGCTCTTGTAAGCACAAAGACGATACAAAGAATGAGAAATGAACAAGAGCATGAATGGGATTTGGATTTGGTCATGGCAGTGTGCATTGGGCTACAACTACCGCCGTCATTGAGCAACCTATTATTAGAAAAGACTGGACATAAACTCATGGTAGGCGAAAAGGGTATGACTTATAGCCATTTGCTCGCTACGCGCTACCAAGGCACAATCCATGAAGTAAACGAGTATTTGGAAACAACAGGATATTCCCGATTGAGCGACAAAGAATAATAAATATTTTACTGAAACCAGACTGAACCAGTCCGGTTATGAAAATCCGGTAATACGGGGAATTACAACCAAAAACCAGAAATAAATCGCCCTGAAACGTAATGTTTCGGGGCTTTTTTTCGTCCAGAACCGGACTGTACCAGTCCGTGTGGAAGGAGCTTGAAAAATCTACCATGACCTTGAAAGGCCAGTAATAAAGCCTTTCCGGGTAATGGCTCTGTTGGCGCAAGGCGGCGGGAGATACTCGAAATCTACTCGCCGCTTTGCTTTTGCCAATGAGATTTATCAGCGTTTATCAATATCGCTGCCGTTCGCCGCCCCATCTCCATTCGATTAACGCAATTTCAAAAAATCGAATGGAGGAATATTAAAATGGCAACAACTATCAATCTGAGGGACTATTACTACTGGTACACACAGGACGAGTTTGTTGAGGTTTCCGATGAAGTGGCGGCGGAGCTTCAAGCTGGCAGGCGGTATGAAAAGGCGCATGAGCGCAATATGTATCGCAACAAGGCGCATTATTCCCTTGACGTGGAGGATGGAATCGAAGCGTCCGCGCTTGCCTGTCACAGCGACAACCCGGAAGCGGTTTTTGCAATGATGGAAAATCATTGCCGCTTGTGCCAAACCTTGA
>Ga0082212_10001936_pt1 | contig 30438 bp, 22 predicted proteins | sample TergutNt197P3_FD_71548 | JGI IMG/M metagenome (GOLD analysis project Ga0082212, IMG submission 71548) | Neocapritermes taracua P3 segment gut microbial communities from Petit-Saut dam, French Guiana - Nt197 P3 | ecosystem: Host-associated > Arthropoda: Insects > Digestive system > Gut ...
TCGACAAGCTGATGCTGCCCGCGCCGAAAAAGACCAAAACCGGTTATTCGACGGATATCGAGGTGCTGGACAGCCTTACAGGCAAACACCCGATGATCACGCTGATCAAGGAATACAGGGAACTTACAAAACTGAAGTCAACTTACGCCGACGGCTTGCTTAAGGTCATTGGCCCCGACGGGCGCATACACACGCATTTCCAGATGACCGTTACCGCGACGGGGCGGCTGTCGTCTACTGAGCCGAACCTTCAGAATATACCGGTTCGAAAGGCAATGGGCGGGGAACTGCGTAAAATGTTTGTCGCCGGGGAAGGCAACGTTCTCGTCGACGCCGACTATTCTCAGATCGAACTGCGTATTCTGGCGCATATAGCGGGCGACCCTGTTATGCTCTCCGCGTTCGAGAGCGGCGAGGATATCCATACTGTCACCGCATCGCAGGTTTTTGGCGTGCCGGTCGCCGAGGTCACGTCAGTTATGCGAAGCAGGGCAAAAGCGGTCAACTTCGGCATAGTATACGGGATATCGCCGTTTTCGCTCGCAAATGATATCGGCGTCATGCCGCGCGAGGCGAAGGCTTATATCGACAGCTACCTTGAAAAGTACTCAGGCGTGCGGGAGTATATGTCCGGTATCGTCGGGAGCGCGAAGAAACTTGGGTACGTTGCTACGCTGTTCGGGCGCCGCAGGTATTTGCCGGAACTGAAATCGTCTAATTTCAACACCCGCTCGTTCGGCGAACGCGTGGCGCTCAACATGCCGATACAGGGCACAGCCGCCGATATCATGAAAATCGCTATGATAACCGTGCCGCGAAGGCTGCGCGACGAGGGTCTTGCCGCAAGGCTGATACTGCAGGTACATGACGAACTTATAGTCGAGTGCCCTGAACATGAGGCGGAAGCGGCCGGCCTTATACTGCGGGAGGAGATGGAACGCGCGGCGCAGCTTTCTGTTCCTCTGATCGCCGAAACGCGTTCCGGAAAGAGCTGGTACGACGCGAAATGATATGTATTGCAAAAGCGACTGAAGATGATATGCCACGGATAATGGAGATAGAGCGTGAAGCGATCATCCCGCCGTGGACCGAAGGAACGCTTTTAAGCGAGATACACAGGGAAGACTCATTTTTCGCGGTAGCAAAGGGGGACGGGGGGTGTCAGGCGGACGGTTCTCCTGACACACAGCCCATGACATTAGGGTTCGTTATCCTCCGGCGCGCAGGGGACGATTGCGAACTCTTTCAGATTGCGGTCGATAAGGCCGCGCGGCGCCAAAGCGTCGCCGATATGCTTATGGGCTCCGCGCTTGACAACGCAATAAAAAGCGGTCTTGCGTCTGTTCATCTCGAGGTGCGTAAGAGCAATAACGCAGCGTTTTGCCTGTATAAAAAGCACGGATTTGAACCCGTGCGTTCCAGGAAGGATTATTACGTCGATCCGGTTGAAGATGCGGTCGTAATGGTGAAAAAACTGAAAAACTATTGACTATTGTTTGCTTTAAATGTATAATATTACACATCAATGAATACAGAAAACTTTCCGGTTAGGCAGGCAACTGCTTTAAGTCTTGAGCTTTAGGGTGGAGAGCTTCTTGAGAAGCTGTCTGCCTTTTGATTTACCGTGCAGCGTTGTGTTCTTCATGCCGGCAGAGAAGGCTTGACTTTTCAAAAGAGGAGGATGCGAAAATGAGTATCGAAGAAAGGCCGAGATCACAGGGAGTTTCCGATTTCAACGAGCGCAGGAAAAAGGTCGACTGGGTAGTACGAATGGCGACTATCATGAGTTTTATATCCTGGGTGGTAGCGTTTGGGGTTTGGGTGGTTCTGTACAGCGCGCAACCCGAAAAAGAGAATATGTTTTCACGGTATTTCAATATTGAAGTAAGAGACTATTGGGATGCGTCGCTTTTACCGCTTGCTTTTATACTTCTTTTAGCCTCTCTTGGCATATGCGTAGGGGCGTTTATCTTCAATATGCAGCGGATGCGAAGAAAAACAGATAAGTACAGAAAATCCATCATGATCATCGGCGCCATAACGATCATAGGTATCGTACTGTTTTTAGTCCAGTTCGGCCTGCCGTGGTGACCGCGGCGCAAAGCGTACGGCAGATCGCGCGGCCGGACACTGATATGCGCCGGGAATGGCTTCCCGGACATAATAACCGAAAACGCGGGGCAGTCATTTTTGACCGCCCCGCTTCTCAGTTCTCCGTCAAGCTATGATTTGATCTTTTTCACCGCCGCTGTGAACGCGGGGAGGACTTCTTTCAGGTCGCCTACAATGCCGTAATCGGCTATCTCGAAGATCGGCGCATCCGGGTCCCTGTTGATTGCAATTATGACGTCAGAACCGGACATTCCCGCCAAGTGCTGGATGGCGCCCGATATTCCGCACGCGATGTAGAGTTTCGGCCCTACGGTCTTCCCGGTTTGTCCGACCTGATGCACATGCGGGATCCAGCCGGCGTCGACCGCCGCGCGTGACGCGCCGACAACGCCGCCGAGTAAGTCGGCAAGATCCTTTACAAGCGCAAAATTCTCCGGTTTGCCTAGTCCGCGCCCGCCGGATACGATGATCTCCGCATCCTCAAGTTTAACCGCGCCTTCGGCGGCTTCGTTGATTTTTTCTATAAGCGTTGTGCCGACAGTGCCGGCTGGCAGCGCAAAATCTTCATTTATGATCTCCGCCGTGAGCGCCGCGTCAGGTTCGCCGCGTTTGAAAATGCCTGGGCGCACCGTGCCTATTTGAGGCCTGGCTTCCGGACACTCCTGAACGCTCAGCATACGCCCCGAATACACGGGACGGGTCCATTGAATAACGCCGTCAGCGATATCAAGCCCTGTACAGTCAGCCGCGGCGCCGGTCTTCAGACGTGCCGCCAGGCGCGGGGCAAGCTCTTTACCGTTGCTCGTCGCGCCGAAAAGGAACGCGGCGGGCTTATATTTCCCGACAAGTTGTTCGAGCGCGTACGCGTACGCTTCAGCGGTATACTCCGCGTAATCGCCGCCGCCGATGGTAATGACCTGATCTGCCCCATACGAAACGGCCGCTTTTACAGCGTCGTCAAGATCGTTACCAACGAGTACCGCAACCACTTTATCGCCGGTGGTTTCAGCCATCTTTTTGGCAGGCCCTATTATCTCGAGGCCTACATTCTTCGCTTTTCCGCCGAAAACTTCGACATATGTCCAGATGTTTTTGAACTCACTCATGTCCCGCCCCTCCTTAAATAACTCCGGCGTCGCTGAGGAGCGCCGTCAGTTTCTCGGCGGAAAGTTCGCCGGTTTCTTCCTCTATCTTGACTCCGCCGGTCTTGCGCTGAGGGATATACGTCTTGACGGTCTTCATAGGAGAAAAGGCGGATGAAGCATCCGAGCCAAGCTCCGCCGCGGTCAGGATCGGTATCTCCGCGCGATTGGCCGCCATTTTTGATTTGACAGAGGCGAAACGCAGATCATATTCTGTTTTCGTCACGGTCACGACTGCCGGCATGGTTGCGTCCACAACCACAAAGCCGTCTTCAGTCTCTCTGGTAGCGCGGACTTTACCGTCTGCAATTGAGACTTCACGCGCGTATGTGAGTTGCGGATAGCCGAGGAATTCCGCAAGCTGAGGCCCGGCCTGGCCTGAATCTGTGTCGTTTGCCTGGCGCCCCAGGAAAATAATGTCAAATGCGGCGCTTTCGAGTTCTTCGATCTTTTTGACCGCAAGCGACAGCACAAAGCACGCCGCCAGCGAATCGATCTCCTCAAACGCGGCGTCATTGACATGATACGCCTTATCCGCGCCGACCGAAATACAGCTTTTCAGGACGTCTTTCGCTTTGTCGGAGCCAATCGTCACTACGACTATCTTGACGGACGGGTCGGCGTCCTTGAGCATGACAGCTGTTTCCAGCGCGCATTGATCGAACGTGCTCAGAATCTTTGGAATAGTTTCCAGATTAGACGAGCCCGCCGCCGCGTCGACTTTCAGTTCCTCCGTATTCGGAACCTGCTTAACGCATACCAGTATGTTCATCCAATTTCCTCCTATTGTTCATATTCATATCTGTGGCAGCCTCGCAACTCTCATCCGCTGACCGCTGACCACTGACGACTGACTACTATTTTAATACAGCACCGGATATAACGATTTGCTGGACTTGCGATGTTCCCTCGTATATTGTCAGTACCCGGACGTCGCGCCACAGGCGTTCAATAGTGTACTCCTTCATATAGCCGTAACCGCCGTGCAGCTGCAAGGCTTTCCCGACGACTTCCACAGCCATCTCCGAAGCGAACAGCTTCGCCATCGACGAGTCTTTGGACACGTCCTCGCCCATATCCATCTTGTAAGCGGCGTTGTATACGAGCAGCCTGGCTGCGTTGATTTTTGTTTCCATCTCCGCTATCATGAAGCGCAAAGCCTGAAAGTCCGAGAGAGCCTGGCCGAACTGTTTGCGTTCTTTGATGAACTTTACGGCTTCGTCCATTGCGCCCTGCGCGATGCCGATGGACTGCGTGGCGACTCCGATACGGCCGATCGATAAAGTTTTCATCGCATTGATAAACCCCCGGCCCGGCTCGCCGACCATTTCACTCTTCGGTACGCGGACGTCCTCAAGGACTATATCGCACACTTCGACGCCGCGCTGGCCCATTTTTTCCTCATGTTTGCCCACCGACACGCCGGGTAAGGTCATGTCGACGACAAATGTGGAAATGCCTTTTGCGCCTTTTTCCGGATCGGTTTTGGCGAATACGACTGAATTTTTCGCGATAGGCGCGCCTGTGATAAAGGTTTTGCGGCCGTTCAGTATATAGCTGTCCCCGTCTTCCACGGCCTTTGTGGTCATTGAAGCGGCGTCCGACCCCGCGCCCGGTTCCGTTATCGCGAAAGCCATAAACTCATCAAGCCCCGCGGCGATCCCCGGGACATATTTCTGTTTTTGCTCCTCGGTTCCCGCAAGCAGTATCGGAGCTGTCGAAAGCGAGTTGGCGGACGAAAACAGCAGTGCGCACGCGATGCTCTTTTTGCAAATCTCTTCTACGACGCAGACATATGAGCGTGTATCAAGCCCAATACCTCCATACTCTTCGGGTATCTTAAGCCCGAAAAAGCCCATCTCCGCCATCTCGTTGTAGATACTTTCCGGGATTGCATCATTCTGGTCGATCTCCGTCGCTATCGGAGCGATCTTTTTTTCGGCAAATTCTCTGGCCAGTTCGCGGATATCGTCATGGTCTTCGTTGAAAAACATACTCTTACCTCCGTAATAATTTTAGGGTCCGAACCTGTCACAGGAGCGATAACAAACCGCCCGCGGGCGGCCGGCAGCCGCTCCTACTTTCCGTAATCAAAGAATCCTTTACCGGTTTTTTTGCCCAGCAGGCCGCCTCTTACCATTTTCTTCAGCAGCAGCGCCGGTCTGTATTTCGGGTCGCCGGTCTCCGCGTAAAGAACGTCCATGATATGGAGCACCGTATCGTTTCCTATAAGGTCTGAAAGCGCGAGCGGGCCCATCGGGTGGTTACAGCCCAGGCACATAGCCTTATCAATGTCTTCCGCGGTGGCCACGCCTTCCATCAATACGCAAACAGCTTCATTTATCATCGGGATCAAAACCTTGTTAACGACAAATCCGGGGCTGTCTTTGACCTCGACCGGGTCTTTGCCTATCGCTATGGACAACTCCTTGATTTTTTCGAATGTGTCGTCGGATGTTTCGAGCCCCCTGATGATTTCGATCAGTTTCATAAGGGTTGCCGGATTGAAGAAGTGCATCCCAATGAACTTGTCGCGGCGATTCGTGAAAGCGGCAAGTTCGGTGATCGAAATCGACGATGTGTTGGTCGCTATGATAGCGTCCGGTTTACAGATGGAGTCGAGTTTCGTGAAGTATTCCTGCTTGATCGCGATATCCTCGACAAGCGCTTCAATAACGAGATCGGAATCTGCAACAGCGTTAATATCGGTGGTAAATGTGACCCGTCCAAGTATTGCAGCCTGGTCTTCCGCTGTTATTTTTCCCTTTTCGACAAGGCGGCCGGTGGACTTGTTCAGCTTGGCTGAATAACGCGCGTTTGCTTCATCGGAGCGCGCGCGTAAAACCACTTCGTAGCCTTTTTGAGCAAATACTTGAGCGATATCCCCGCCCATAGTGCCCCCGCCGATTATACTGATTTTTTTCATGATAAATAATTCCTTTCAGGTTATTTGTTCTTAAATGCCTCAACCTTTGTTTTATTTATGAAAGCGGTCATGGCGTCTTTTTGGTCTTCCGTCGCAAAACACAGCGCAAACGCCTGCGATTCAAATGCCGTCCCCGTCCCTATATCGCACTGCATGCCTTTGTTGATAGCCGCTTTACTTTGCCTGACGGCGACCTGCGCGTTTTTGGCAATTTCACCGGCCATACTCAGAGCCGCGTCCATTAGTTCTTCCGGCGGCACTACTTTGTCCACCAGCCCGATACTGAGCGCCTCGTCCGCTTTTATCTGCCTGGCGGTGAGTATCAGTTCTTTCGCTTTTGAGAGCCCCACTATTCTGGGCATCCTCTGCGTCCCGCCAAAACCGGGCGTTATACCGAGCGAGACTTCCGGCTGGCCGAATCTGGCTTTTTCGCTTGCGATCCTGATATCGCACGCCATACACAACTCGCAGCCGCCGCCCAGCGCGAATCCGTTTACAGCGGCTATAACGGGTTTGGAGAGCGACTCGATTTTCGAAAACACGCTGTTTCCGTAATCGCCGAAAGCTTTTGCTTCGACAGGGGTAAAGTCTTTCATTTGCCCGATGTCCGCGCCCGCGACGAACGAGCGTTCAGCGCCGGTGATAACCAGCGCGTAAACGTCATTGTCCTCTTCGGCTTTGCCTGCGGTCTGCGAGAGTTCCGCAAGCACGTCGAGGTTGAGCGCGTTGAGCGCTTCGGGCCTGTTGATCGTAATTATCGCGATATGGTCTTTGACCTCGTATAACACATTCATTATGTGACCATCCCTCCACACTCCTGGCCGGCGTAGCCTTCGTCTCCTAACTCCTAACTCCTAACTCCTAATTACCGGTTTTGCTGATAACCGAGTTCGATACCCGCCACGATGCCAAGGTGGATGTTCGATGTGCCTTCAAGTGTCTCAAACTGCTTGGCGTCGCGCAGCCATCTGCCGCAGGGGTACTCGTCGGAGTAACCATAGGAGCCGTATATTTTCATTGCTTCGTTTGCCGCGTGGACCGCTGCCTTGCAACCGAAAACTTTCGCCATAGACGTCTCCTGCTGGCTCGGCATCTTGTTTTCCTTCAGCCAGGCTGCTTTGAATAAAAGATACTTTGCGGCTTCGTCTTCAAGCGCCATCTCGGCGATCTGCTGCTGGACCATCTGGAACTTGCCTATCGGCTGGCCGAACTGAGTGCGCTCGTTGGCATATTGTACACTGCCTTCAAGACATGCGCGGGACAGCGCAGCCGCACCTGTCGCGCAGCCCATGCGCGTATTGTTAAGCATCCACATGCAAAGCTGGAAACCCTTGTTTTCCGCGCCAAGCAGGTTTTCTTTCGGGATCTTTGCATCTTCAAAAACGAGTTCTGACGTCGGAGCAGGCCACATACCGACTTTTTTATGGATCGGTATCCTCTCGATACCCGCCGTGTCATTATAGTCGACGATCAGGCATGATATGCCCTTTGCGCCGGCGGTCGGATCTGTTTTCGCGAATATGAGCCCCATGTCGCATGTGTGCCCGCCGGATATCCACATTTTCGAGCCGTTGACGAGGTAATGGTCGCCCTTGTCGATAGCCGTCATTTTCATGCTGCCGACGTCGGAGCCGGAGTTCGCCTCCGTAATAGCGAAGCTTCCTACGAGTTCTCCGCTGCACAGGCCCGGGATATATTTTTGCTTTTGTTCTTCGGTACCGTGCTCAAGGATCGTTAACGCAGGCCCCCACACATTACCGCTTATACTTAAGCGCCATGATGTGTGTACCTTGGCGATCTCATATAGCGCGGCTACGCCTTCCATCCAGCCAAGCCCGTTACCTCCGAGCTCCTCCGGAATTGAGAAGCCCAGCAGGCCGAGTTCACCCATTTCTTTTAGTATCTCAACGCGGTAATGATGGTTTTCCTCGTCCTCCTCAATAAACGGCGCGATCTTTTTTTCCGCGAATTCTTTAGCCATTTCTGCGATCATTTCCTGATCTTCGGAATATGCAAAGTCCATTTATGAAACCTCCTGAAATATAAGTATTGATTTATTCTTGTTTAAAGACTTGACTCAGCCGCCGGATGAGTATCCCGCCAACCGAACACCCCGTCTCCTAACTCCTGACTCCTAACTCCTAACTCCTGACTCCTGATTCCTGTTACGCTATGGTGATGACAGGTTTTCCGCTTTCAAGGACGTCGCCTTTGGCAACGTGGATCTTCGCGACTGTTCCCGCGCGCGGCGCGACAAGTTCATTCTCCATTTTCATTGCTTCGAAAATCAAGAGTATCTGACCGGCTTTTACCTGTTCGCCGGCGGATACGTTGATCGAAATAACAGTTCCGGGAAGAGGGGCAAGGACGTCTTCGGATTCGCCCTGCGCCGCTTCTTTCGGCGCGGCTGCTTTCGGCGCCGGAGCAGGGGCGGGAGCAGGTTTCGGTGCCGGAGCCGGTTTCGGTGCGGGAGGCGGCGCGGCGACCTGAACATGCTTGACTTCCGCGGCGCCGCCGATCTCTTCGACGCCGACTTCATATGTGGTTCCGTTTACTGTGATCTTGTAATTTTTCATGGTATTTCAGACTCCCTATATTATTAGTAATTTCATTTCTGCATTCTGCATTATTATTTCTGCATTATACGCTTCGTACCATCGGGTTGACGGCCGGTATACCGGCGCTCGCCTGGTCTGAACTTCCGACGTTTCTGATCAGCGGGTGTACCTCCCGCATTCCGTATGCTTTTATTGCGGCGGTAATAACGGCGACCAGTTCATCATCGCCCGGCCCTTTTTCTTTCCTGATACGGTTTTCAAAGAATGTCTTCGCCACCTGCGGAAACAGCGCGTAACTAAGCACATCTTCCTCGCAGCGCGCCAGTTCTCCGATTTCTTCCGTAAGCTGACTCATTTCCGCGCGAAGCAGATCAGCGGGCCTGCATGTGATGATCTCATCGTCTCCGATGCACTTTTTCCGGACGTCTTCGTTCACGCGCCCCGGCAGCGTGCCGTACTCGCCGCGCATCATCGAGCGGAATTCTTTGCCAACCATCTTGTACCGCTCGCCGCCCAGGATGTTCATAACAGCTTGAGTCCCGACGATTTGGCTGGTTGGCGTTACGAGGGGCGGGTAGCCTGATTCCTCGCGGACACGCGGTACTTCCGCCAGAACATCATAGTATTTGTCTTCGGCCTTTGCTTCCTTCAGCTGTGATATGAGATTTGACAGCATACCGCCGGGTATCTGGTATATAAGGGTGTTCGTATCAACCTGAAGGACGCGCGGGTCGCGGAATCCTTCAGCGGACAGTTTGTCCGCAACGCTGCGGAAATGTTTTGCCGCATCACTCATCTTTTCCAGGCTCAGGCCTGTGTCGCGCTTGTCTCCGATGAGCGTTGCGACGAGCGATTCGGTTGCCGGCTGCGCAGTCCCGTTGCCAAGCGGCGATAACGCGCAGTCCACTATGTCGACCCCGGCCATAGCGGCCATGAGGTAGACCATATCTCCTGTTCCGGTGGTGTTATGTGTGTGGAGATGTATCGGCGCTTTTATCCGCTTTTTCAGCTTCGTTATCAAACTGTGCGCCGCCATTGGCAGCAGCAGGTTTGCCATGTCCTTTATGCAGATAAGGTCGGCGCCCGTGTCCTCGAGCCTCAAAGCCAGATCGATCCAGTACTGCTCGTTGTGGACGGGGCTGATAGTGTAAGACATTGCCGGTTCACATATCCCGCCATACGCTTTTACGCTTTTCATAGCCTGCTGGAGGTTTCGAGTGTCATTGAGCGCGTCGAATATCCGTACGACGTCGATCCCGTTTTCAATCGATTTTTTGCAGAAGCGGTCGACGACGTCGTCGGAATAATGCCGGTATCCGAGTATGTTCTGCCCCCGCAGCAACATCTGGAGCCTGGTGTTCGGCAGCGCCTTTCGCAGTGTGCGCAGGCGTTCCCACGGATCCTCGTCCAGAAACCGCATGCATGAATCAAACGTGGCGCCTCCCCAGCATTCAAGCGACCAGTATCCGACACTGTCGAGTGTTTCACACGCCGGAAGCATGTCTTCCGTCCTCATTCGCGTCGCCGCCTGAGACTGGTGCGCGTCACGTAAAATCGTGTCTGTTATGTAAAGCTTTTTACCGTCGACCAACGGTTTGTTTGCCATATTCGTGTCCACCTCTTTCGTCATCGTAGGGATGACGCAGGACCACGTCCCACGTCTATAGTTTTTCGTTTTTCATCATACATTGTTGAGATAGTCCCACTCGCGAATCACACGAGGGGTGAGCATTTGGTGGAACGCGCAGATTTCCGACGGGTTCTGATACGCCGCTCCAATAAAGGCGCAGATATACCGGCGCAGTTCTTCGAGCTTGACGATCTCGTCGACAAGGCCCTGCTTCGCGCATGCCCCGGGCCTCGAATTATCCGTATAACTCTGGATGAGTTCATTCATCTTGTCAATGACCGGCTGGATACTTTTTCCCGCGTCCTGTTCTTTGACGAGCCTGCGGGCGTACATCGCGGCTGCTGCCGTCTCGCCGTGCATGACGTATATTTCGGTCGCGGCTGTGCCGAGGCTGAACACATTTGTGTTATTGCCCTGCGGCCCGCCCATCACGTAGTGCGCCGCCGCCGTGCCCTTACGGAGCGTTATCTCCATCTGCGGGATCTTTGCGTTCTCTACGCTGAATATGAGCGACTGGCCCAGACCCAGAAGTTCCGCTATCTCCGCCGGGTCTCCGACGTCGATTCCGGACGTATCCTGTACCCATACGATCGGGATCCTGTCCCGTGCGCACAGAGTGACGAACTCATTCATTTTCATGAGTCCCTGCCGGTACAGCTTTCCTCCGGCGCCCACGCTGTTTTCAAGGTATTCGGGATAATTCGGGATCATTCCCTGAACATTGGAGATGACGCCGCAGAGCAGGCCGTTGACCTTTGCCAGCCCGCAGATTATTTCGGGGCCGTACCCGATCTTGAACTCTAAAAATTCGCTGTTATCGAACAAGCATGACAGCACCTTGCGAATATCATACGCGCGGCGCTGATTGAAAGGAAGGTGCGTATACAAGTCTGCCCCCGGGAATGCAGGCTCAGCCGGGTCGGCGACGCGGAAGAAATTCTCGTTGTATGCGGGTACCGCGTCCATGTACTTTTTGATCGCTTCAAGAACGCCTTCTTCGCCGCTGTATACCTCGCGGAAAAAGCCGGTCTGGCTGAAATGGACGGAGACAGCGCCCGGAGGGTCCTCCCTCTTGGCATTCTTCGTCGCGTCTATGAGTATCTGAGCCGTTTCGTCATCAACGTATCCCTTCGGGTTCATTCCGCCGACTATACCGGCCCCGCCTACAGCCATGTTCGCTTTCTCGTGCGCCAGAAGGATAGTCGGGCTGATCGCATGGTAACCGCCGCCCGCGGGGTTTGTGCCGTATATACCGACGATCACCGGTATTCCAAGCTGCATTAGTTCCGAATGCCTGTAGAACGGCGTGCCGCCGGTAACGCGCCCCGCGTACACTTTTTCCTGCTCGTCCATCTTGACCCCGCTGCAATTCAGGACATATACGAGCGGTATGTTAAGCTGCTTGGCCATATCGGTGGCGCGCGTAAGCTTTACCGCCTGACCACCGACCCATGCCCCCGCGAGCTTTTTATTGTCCGATGCAATGATCACAGCCCACTTGTCGCGAATCTTGCCAAGACCGGTGATAACGCCCGTACTGCCATCCTTGTTCCCCGCGGGATTCAGAAGGCTGTTCAACGGGCACCAGGAACCTTTGTCCAGCAACACGTCGAGACGCTGCAGAGCAGTCATCTGACCTGCCTCGTTCAGCGACTCGTCGCTCCTGCCTGACGCCAGGATCGTCTCTACCTCGCTTTGAATGTCCTCTTCAACTTTTCTGAGTTCCGCCTCGTTGTCAGCGTTTGGGGTATCTACTGCCGCGCCTATGACCGGCATGTTTTGAAAATACCCCGGCATTGAGTATCCGTATGTACTCATGTTATTCCTCCTTACATAAAAATAGCCGCTTAACGGAAATTATACCTCATCCACAGAGTTTTGTACAGAAAACTTAAGTACTAATTTCATATGTAAAATGTATATATTTTCTATATATTATTTGTTATAATGCACAATTTATTACTATTTATGTGTATCATACGCCCTTTCCGTGTGCGCCCGCGGCGGGTTTGTTCCCAAAATGGAACAAACCCCGGGCAGCAATTCACGGGCAGCAGTGCTTGTGTGCTGTCTCAGTGATAACCAGCGATGCTGAGGGTAACAGCAAATCCCTGTCACTTAAGCCCCATGTGGTTCGAGATCACCATTCTCTGGACTTCGCTCGTTCCCTCGTATATTTCGGTGATTTTCGCGTCGCGCATAAACCGTTCGAACGGGTATTCGCGCATATAGCCGTAGCCGCCGGCAAGCTGCAGGCAGCGCCGCGTGACGTCGGTCGCCGTCTCGGAGGCAAACAGTTTGGCTTGCGCCGCCAGATGTGAGTACGGTTCCTTATCCTGCTTTGCCTGTGCCGCGCGGCAAATCAGCAGGCGCGCGGCTTCGACATGCGTCGACATGTCCGCGAGCTGGAACTGAGTGTTTTGAAAACGGCTGATCGGCTGTCCGAACTGTACGCGTTGGGTCGTGTATTTGATACACTCCTCGATGGCGCTCTCCGCGATACCCAGCGCCTGTGCGCCGATGCCGATACGGCCGCTGTCAAATGTCGCGAGCGCCTGCTTGAAACCGCCGCCCTTTACTCCGAGAAGATTCTCCTTGGGCACTATCATATCCTCAAACACGAGTTCTGTAGTCGATGAAGCACGGATGCCCATTTTCTTTTCGTGGACGCCGATCCTGAAACCGGGATAGTCCTTCTCTATGATGAACATAGATATCCCGCGGTGGCCCAGTTCTTTATCGGTCACGGCGGTGATAACGAATGTTTCAGCCTGCCCGCCGTTAGTGATGAAAACCTTGCTGCCGTTTATCAGCCAGTGGTCTCCTTTGTCTTCCGCCGTCGTTTTTTGGTTGGCTCCGTCCGTGCCGGCGCTCGGCTCGGTAAATCCGAAAGCCCCCAGCCGTTCGCCTGTCAGCAGAGGGGGAAGGTATTTCTCTCTTTGCTCATCCGTGCCGTAATAATAGATCGGCCCGCAGCAAAGAGAACTGTGCGCCGATACGGTTATACTGGTGCTTGCGCAGTGCCTGGCTATCTCTGAAACTACAGCGATATACGTAACATAGCTGAGCCCTGAACCGCCGTACTTTGCCGGGAACGCGAGCCCCATTATACCCATTTCGCCGAGTTTTTTGACCGACTCTGACGGAAACCGCTCTTCTTCGTCAAGCTTCGCCGCAATAGGCTGCACTTCCTTAAGGCAAAAATCGCGCACCATATCTATAATTTCCTGATCCTCGGGCGGGTGTTTGAAATCCATAGCTGTCGTTCCCCTTTGTTTATTATTTGAAAAAGCGCTGATCAAATCCCGATGTCATCTGAACAGTATATTTAGGCGCAATGCAGTTGTCAATAACGTAAATCAATTACGATTTGACTTTCCCAAAATTGTGCTGTATATTTATCCGTACAATACATTAGACTTTGGAGGTCGAATATGAAAGATATTTATCTGGTAAGCTGCTGCCGCACCGCTGTCGGCAGCTTCGGCGGAACACTGAAGGACGTTTCCGCGCCGCAGCTCGGGACGATCGTCGCAAAAGCGGCGATAGAGCGCGCGGGTATAGCGCCGGGCGACGTCGACGAGGTCATGTTCGGGTGCATTCTGACCACCGGACTGGGGCAGAACATCGCAAGGCAAGTCTCTATCGGCGCGGGAATACCGGTCGAAGTCCCTGCCTACACGCTGAACATGGTATGCGGTTCAGGAATGAAAAGCGTCATCGAAGGCGCGCGCGCTATCTCGGCAGGCGACGCCGAAGTTGTTCTTGCCGGCGGAACGGAAAACATGTCCGCCGCTCCCTATTCCGTACCTTCCGCCAGGTACGGCGCCCGCATGGGCAACACCACCCTCATCGACACGATGGTCCACGACGGCCTGACAGACGTTTTCAATAATTATCACATGGGTATAACCGCGGAGAATATCTGCGACGAGTGGGGCATCACCCGCGAGGACCTTGACGGGTTCGCGCTGTCGTCGCAGGACAAGGCGGCCGCCGCTATAGCGAGCGGAAGGTTCGACGACGAGATCGTCCCTGTGCCGATAAAAGTAAAAAAGGAAATCGTCGATTTTAAAGTCGACGAGTTCCCGCGGGCGACCAGCATGGACGCGCTTGCGAAACTCAAACCCGCGTTCAAACCCGACGGCGGGCGCGTCACGGCCGGCAACTCCTCAGGAATAAACGACGGTGCGGCGGCAATAATCATAGCGTCCGGCGAAGCAGTCAAAAAATTAGGCTTGAAACCCATCGCAAAACTGGTGTCCTGGGGACAGGGCGGCGTCGATCCCAAGATAATGGGTATCGGGCCTGTACCGGCGTCGAAACAGGCGCTGGAACGCGCAGGGATGACGATCGGCGACATGGGCCTGATAGAAGCGAACGAAGCGTTCGCGGCGCAGTCGGTGGCGGTCGCCAGGGAACTGGGTTTCGATATGTCGATAGTCAATGTCAACGGCGGCGCGCTTGCGCTCGGCCATCCTGTCGGCGCATCCGGCGCGCGCATCATCGTGACCCTGATACACGAGATGCTGAAACGAGACGTCAAATACGGGCTTTCCACCCTTTGCATCGGCGGCGGAATGGGCGTGGCGACCATATGGGAAAAATGCTGAGGTGATTTCGACGGGGGTCGTATAGCCTGAAGTAATCCCGGACACGCCTGTGCTGTTCAATTATACTTATCGGTTAAAAGTAAAAAAGTCGCGTCATGCGGCTTTTTACTTTTTTATCATCCCGCTGCGCATGTAATAGAAGATGTACTGTTGGGCGATCCCGGCATAGGGGCTGAAAACGCCCGGGTCGAACTCCGGCCCGTAGTGTTCCGCGACCGCGCGTTTCATCCAGACGTCAAGCGGGAACGCGTCCGGCATGTTCAAACCGAAAAGCAGCGCGCAGTCCGCCACTTTGTCCCCTACTCCGCGAAGCCTTTTCAGAGCCGCGCGGGCGGCGTCCGGCGCCCCGCGCGAAAGGGCTTCAAGGTCGAGTTCCCCTGCCGCGACGGCCCTTGCCGCGCCAATGATGTACTCCGCCCTGTACCCGCAGCGTATAGGAGCAAGGTCTTCGGCGCCGAGCGGCGCCAGCCTTTGCGCGGACGGGAACGTATAGAGCGGCCTGCCGCCGGCGCCGCCGCGCTCAAACCGGACCGGTTCCCCGAACTGCCGGCAGAGTTCCGCGATTATCTTTTTTATTCGGGGTATATTGTTGCACTGCGAAATAATGAACGAGCAAAGCGCCTCCCATTTGTCCTGATGCAGGATACGGATACCGGCGCCGAAGGCTGTAGCGTTTTTCATGAAATCATCGATACAAATACGGCGGCGGATCTCCGCATAGTCGCGCCCCAGATCGAAGTATTCGCCCCATACTGCCTCGACGTCGCTCAGCGCGCCGGAAATAAAAACGCTGTTTCCGCCGCTGCCGCCCCGTTCGGTGCGCAGCCTTGCGGCGCGCCCCAGGGCAACCCCGGTGTAGAAGCCGTCTTCATCGGCGTCCCACCTGAAGCACTGCCCGCATTCAAATATTTTGCCGGGGTCAAAATCGGAGATCCCCGCTATTTCAACCTCGCCGTCATGTTCGATATATTCCATACAATTCCTCATTTTTATAGTAGAAATCAGTATATACCATTATTGATTTTTTTGCTACTTGTGATATAATTTTACCGTCGGGAAACAGTCGTCAGAGCTGCCGGACAGGGCGCGTAGGAGGGCAAGATGAGCGAATGGTGGAAAGAGCGCGTCGTATACCAGATTTATCCGCGCAGTTTTCAGGACTCAAACGGCGACGGAATAGGCGATATCCCGGGTATCATCTCGCGTCTTGACGAGATCGAAGCGCTTGGCGCGGGCATAATTTGGCTGTCGCCGGTGTATAAGTCGCCGGACGCCGATAACGGGTACGATATCAGCGACTACCGCGACGTCGACCCTAAGTTCGGAACGCTGGCGGACATGGACGAACTGTTCGCCCAGGCTTCAATGCGCGATATCAAAGTCATTATGGATCTGGTTATCAACCATACGTCCGACGAGCACGAATGGTTTCAGAAAAGTCGCGATAAGGGCAGCCCTTACCGCGACTATTATATATGGCGCCCGGGCAAACCAAACGGGAAGCCGCCAAACAACTGGACCGGTTTTTTCGCCGGCAGCACATGGGAGTTTGACGAAAGAAGCGGCGAGTATTATCTGCACCTGTTCCACAAGAAACAGCCGGATCTGAATTATCATAACCCTGAAGTGATCGAAGAAGCGAAGGAAATCATGCGCTTTTGGCTGGACAGAGGCGCCGCCGGGTTCCGGTGCGACGTCATCAACGTCATCTATAAGTCCTCGTTTGAGGACGGCAGGCGCGCTTTCGCGGTTTGCGGGCAGGAGCATTATAAAACGCAGGAAGGAACGCATAAGATACTGAAAGAGTTCCGCCGCGACGTGCTTGACCATTATGACTGTTTTACTGTCGGCGAAGCCGTTATGGTAGATTTGGACGACGCGAAGCTGCTGTGCGGTCCGGACCGGAAAGAACTGGACATGATTTTTTACTTCGAGCACCTCGAAGTAGACCGCCGTGTCGCCCGATATATTCCGAAGAAATTTAAAGCGCAAAAGCTGCTTGACGCGTTGGCAAAGTGGCAGCAAGGTCTGGAATGGAACGCGGTATATCTGGAGAACCACGACCAGCCGCGAATAGTGTCGCACTACGGTAACGACGGCGTATTCCGGGACCGTAGCGCAAAGATGCTGGCAGTGCTGCTGTTGACGCTGCGCGGCACGCCGTTTATCTATCAGGGGCAGGAAATCGGTATGACTAATTTTGATTTCACGGGCATGTCGCAGCTGAACGACGTAGAGAGTTTCAATATCGACAAGCTTATGCGCTCGATGGGCATACCCTCCCGCTTACGCTGGCGCTGGATAAAAGCCTCTTCGCGCGACAACTCCCGTACGCCAATGCAGTGGACCGACGATTCGGGCGCAGGGTTTACGGACGGGGAACCCTGGCTCGGCATCAATATGAACCACATCGGGATCAATTACCGCCATCAGCAAATACGCGAGGATTCCATACTTGATTTCTACAAAGCGATGATCGCCCTGCGCGCTTCCAGCAACACGCTCAAATACGGCGAGTTTGTTCCGCTTTACGCAAAAGACGGCGTCATGGCTTACTCAAGGGCGTCGGGCGCCGAACGGTATACCGTCATACTGAACTTCTCCCAAAAGCAGGCGCGCGCGGCGTTTTCCGGAGCAGCCGCGGTCTCAAACCTCGGAAGGAAATCTTTTAACGGAAATCTTTTGCCCTATGAGGCGGTCGTTCTATACGAGCAGGGCCCGGGTAATCAGACAATACCCTGTAAAGCCTAAATACGCACAAAAGCATTTTCAACGGAGCGTGTTTGTGATAAAATCATTGACAAAGCAGGCATTTTGCCGGATAACCACCTTAAGGAGGCGGACAAAGCATGTATACATTCAGCCCGGTAACCGACCGCGTCAGAAAGATGCGCGAGAAATACCGCTCTACGCAGCCGGAGATATGCATCGCGCGCTACAAGCTTATAACAGAGTTCTATACTCAAAACCCCGACGTCACAGGCATCCTGAAACGCGCAAAAAACTTTAAAAACATCTGCGAAAACATCCCCGTCCGCATCGACGACGACGAGGTGATAGTCGGAGCGCAATCAGGAACATACAGGGCTTGCGCACTTTATCCGGAAAACGGAGTCGACTGGCTTTTACACGAGACGGAAAGCCGCCTTATATCGACCAGGTCGATAGATCCGTATATACTATCTGAAGAAAACCGGGCATACATCCTCGAAACCGTGGACTTCTGGATGAAAGAGTGCATGAGCGCAAAAGCATCCGCAAACATGCCCGAGTCATACCGCAAGCACGCGGGCAGCGGGACGACGACTTTTGTAATGGAGGGCGGCGCCCCGGGACCGGTCGGGCATTTTTGCACAGGTTATGAGACTGCTATGAAAAAAGGTTTTGCGGCGATCAAGGCGGAAGCGGACGCCCGTCTGCTTGAGATGGACGAAAATGGCATTTTCGGTAATCTAAATGACAAATACAACTTTTACAGAGCGGTATCGATCGTCTGCGAAGGCATGATGATACTTACCAAACGCTATGCCCGGCTTGCGGAGGAAAAAATGGCGTCCGAGACCGACCCCGTCCGCAAAAAAGAACTCACGGCAATGGCCGACACGCTCAACTGGACTATGGACAAACCGGCGCGGGGATTCCTTGACGCCGTGCAATGCCTGTTCATGTACCAGACCTGCCTTTGCCTCGACGCGAACCTGCACGGCATAAGTCTGGGCCGCGTCGACCAGTATCTCGGCGGTTATTATGAAGCGGACCTCGCCGCGGGGCGCATAACGAAAGAATACGCCCAGGAGATCATGGATCTTCTTTACCTGAAGATCGCGGAAATGAACAAACCGTGGAGCGCGCAGATGACTGAAGCGAACCCCGGTTACACCTCCGGTCAGCTCATGACCCTCGGCGGGATAAAAAAAGACGGCACGGACGCAACGAACCCCGTCACATATATGATGCTTGAATCGGCGGCAAGGCTGGTGCTCCACAGCCCGCCCCAGGCATTAAGGATACACAAGGAAACTCCAAAAAAGCTGTGGGAACTCGCGATCGAGTCGACTAAGATAGCCGGCGGCGTCCCCTCGTATGAAAACGACGACGTCATAATCCCGGCGCTCATGGACAGGGGGCTGCCGCTCGAAAGCGCGCGCAATTATTGCCTGATCGGGTGTGTCGAACCTTCCGGCACCGGGGATGAGTGGCCGGCGTGCGGCGGCACAGGCACCGAGACATACTGGAATATGGCAAACGCACTTCAGCTTGCGATGCACAACGGGTATAACCCCATGCCAATGCCGGGCTGGCGAAGGCCCGACGACGAGCCGAACTACAGTCAGGTCGGTCCGGCGACAGGCTCGCTCGCCGATATGAAGTCTTTTGACGAACTGCTTGCCGCTTTCAAGACGCAAGTCGGGTTCTTCGTCAAGTGGCACGCCGGCTGCACAAATATGTTCGAATACGCAGCGCGCGAGGTGCTTCCGCAGCCTGTCGTGTCCGCCACGATGGACGGTTGCATGGAAAAGGGCGTTGACGTGATGTACGGAGGCGCCAGATACAACTCGACCGGCATCGCCGGCGTAGGTATCGGCACTACAGGCGACTCGCTGCAAATGATAAAACACCTCGTATTTGACACAAAAAAATGCACCGGCCGGGAACTTCTCGACGCGATGGCTGCCGACTGGGAGGGCTACGATGAGTTGCACAGCTATATCAAAAACGAAGCCCCGCACTATGGTAACGGCATAGAGGAAGCCGACAAGTGGACGGCGTGGGCTGCCGGCGTTTTCGCGGAAGCCGTGAATTCCTGCACCGGTCCCAGGGGCAGATATTCGGCAGGGCTGTATCCTGTCACCAGTCATATCGGTTTCGGGCGTATGACGGCCGCCACACCGGACGGCAGGCACAGGCACGAGCCGCTATCGGACGGGATTTCGCCGGTCCAGCAGATGGACGTCAGCGGGCCGACCGCGGTCCTCGTTTCGGTATCTAACATAGATCAGCGAAATTACCCTAACGGCACTTTGCTGAATATGAAGTTCTCACCCTCGTGTTTGAGCGGACAGGACGGAGTAGAAAAACTGGCCGGACTGATCGGCGCCTATTTTGACATGGGCGGGATGGAACTGCAGATAAATGTCGTAAGCGCGGATACAATGAAGGAAGCGCAGGAAAAACCGGATGATTTCAAGAATATGGTCGTCCGCGTAGCCGGGTTTTCATCTTACTTTGTCGAACTCCACCTTGACGCTCAAAACGACCTCATACGCAGGACAGAACTAACTCATTGACGCCTGCGCTTTTTGCATCGCGGTCATGTTTCTGATCTCCCTGACGATCAGCGTCGATGAGACGCAGGCTGCGGCAAAATCCGCGAGCGGCCCCGCATATACCGCCCCGCTCAGTCCGAAAAAGAGCGGAAGGACCAGCAGAAGGGGTATAATAAAAATGACCTGACGCGAAAGCGCGATCCACAACCCGCGCGTTGCTTTCCCGATCGACGGGAAAAATATGGCGGCGACAGGCTGGAGACCGCGAACGAAAGTCATAAACATAAAGATACGAAGGAAACGGACCGCAAACTCAAGATACAGCGGGTCGCTCTCTCCGAAGATAAGCATAAGGCTGCGCGGGAAAATCTGTATGACCAAAAACGCGGCCGCTGAAATAAGGCTTGCGGTGGTTATCGCAAGGCGCATGGTTTTCTTGACGCGGTCATATCTTTTAGCGCCGTAATTAAACCCCAGTATCGGCTGGCAGCCTTGCGCTATTCCGGTGGTGAACGACATGAACAGTACGTCGAGTTTTGAGACGGCGCCCACGCTGCTGAGCGGGATATCGCTGCCGAAAGCAGACAGCGCTCCGTAATGCCGCATAACATTGTTTAAAGTTATCTGAAGCGCGGTCACCCCCAACTGGTTGATACAGGGTGTGAGGCCAAGCGCGCAGGTTTTCAGGGTCAGCTGCAGTTTAGGCCAGAGTTGTTCTCTTTTTACGGTAATGCTTTTTGCCTTCTTCAGGAAGTAAAACACCGAGATCCCCGCCGTGAGTATCTGGCTTATCGTAGTCATCCAGGCGACGCCCGCGATCCCCCATCCAAAAACGAATACGGCTATGGGGTCGCCTATAAGGTTGAACGCCGCGCCGACCAGCGTACACACCATAGCATAGCGCGGGCTGCCGTCGGCGCGGATCAGCGCGTTCGAGCCTATCGTGAAAATGCTGAAAGGAATGCCGACAGCAATGATCTTAGTGTAAGTCAGTGCCAGCGGTTTTACAGTGACTGTTGAGCCGAAAGCCATTACCAGCGGACCGGCAAACAGCAACACTGCGGTCATTATCGCGGCGCCTGTCAGCGTGAGCGTACCGAGCGTATTACACGCATACCTGTTTGCGGCTTCCTTTTCGTTCTCTCCGAGCCTTAAACTGAAATTTGCTGCGCCGCCCGTCCCCAGCAGATAGCCGACCGCGGCGCTTATCGGCGTCAACGGAAACGCGACATTGGTCGCCGCGATCCCCAGCATCCCGACTGAGTTCCCGATCAGCACCTGGTCTATAAGGTTGTATGATGCGTTTACCAGGTGACTGACGACCGCCGGAATAGCAAACTGCAGCATCAGTTTCCTGATTTTTTCCGTACCCAAAGGGTTTTCTCTTTTTGCGCCGACATTTGTTTTCTTTGTTTTTCTTTGCACGATCCACCATAGTACCTATTCGCTGATTTTCTCCTGTGATTCCGCGCCACGATTATACAATATGTCAAAACTCCTTGCAATATAATATAAGTATATGTTATATATTAGATGTGTAACAGTAACTCTTCAGGAGGTAAAGCCTTATGTATGAATTCAAACCCGTGACAGACCGAATATGGAAAATACGCGAGAGGATCCGCGACAGAGTAGTCAGGTGCGATTCCGACCGCGCGCTGATCATTACAGAAGCCAGCAAAAAGTATGAACACATCGTGCCAATCATCAAAAGGCCGCTGATGTTTAAAGAGATCGCTGAAAAGATAGCGATATACATAGACGACGACGAACTCATTGTAGGAAGCAAGGGCCCGTACTTTTTCTCCAGCCCGTCGTATCCCGAGTGGGGCAACCAGGACTGGATCATCGACGCGGTACGTAACGGTACGTGGAAAAAGCGCGACGACGGGCTTTTCCACAACGCGATAACGGACGAAGTTCAAATCAGTATCAGCGAGGAGGACTGCGCCGCGCTTGAATCGGTCAGGGAATACTGGAGAGAACGAAAAGTCAGTACTACGGCGCAGGCATGGCAGCCGGAGTGGTACGACGAACTGATCCGCGTCGGCGCCACGCCGTACGGAGAGCGGTCCGCTATGCCCCTCATCGGTTTATCGGCGGGACACCTTATCGCAGGGTATAAAAAAATAATCAACGTAGGATATAAGGCGATCTGGCAGGAGGCGACCGATTGGCTGGACGAGCACCGCGGCAACACGATGGGTTACGATATGAACAAGTATATGTTCTATAAGTCCGCACAGATATCGTGCGAGTCAGCTATGATCTTTGTCAAACGGTACGCTCTGGCAGTCGCGGAAAAAGCCTCACAGTGCAAAGACCCGAAGCGCAAGGCTGAACTTGAACTTATGGCCGACGGCCTGGATAACCTTTCTGAAAATCCGGCCCGCAGCTTCCTTGAAGCGTGTCAGGGAATCATCATGTACCAACTGCTGATAACTTTGGAGACGCAGATACCGTCCCCGTCGTTGGGACGCTTTGACCAGAATACGTGGCCGTTCCTTAAAAAAGACCTCGAGGAAGGCAGGTTGACGCTTGACGGGGCGCAGGAGATCGTCGACGCGTTTTTCCTGAAAGCCAACTGCTTCTACGGAGCTGCGCCGCCGCAGATGGTTACTATCACCGGCGTCGGCAACACATATCAGCACACCACCCTCTCCGGCGTCGACCCGGCTTCGGGAGAAGACGCGACGAACCCCGTGACATTCATGACTCTTGAAACTGTGGGCAGACTGAAGCTGCACGACCCCACGATATCGCTGCGTTTCCACAAAAACAGTTCCGACGGGTTGTGGGACTGCGCGCTGGCTACGTCAAAACTCGTTGGCGGCCTGCCTCTATACCAGAATGATGAAGTCATCATACCCACTGTTATGAAGGAGCGCGGCTTCACGCTTGAGGACGCGCGCGATTACGGTATCATCGGCTGTCAGGAGATAGTCGGCTGCGGCCGCGATTTCCCCGCGGGAAACGGAATATTCCCGCCGCATTCCACTGTCATGTGGGGGACGATTTTCAATATGGCGATAAACAACGGAATCAACCCGCTAAACGGCGAACAAGCGTCCGTCAAAACGGACTATTTATACAACATGACTTCTATCGAACAGGTGCGCGACGCCGTCGCCGTGATAGGCACATATATTTCCAGGCTGTTCATCTCGATGAACAACTACTCAGAGTATATCAGCTACTACCATCTGACTCAGCCAATGCTGTCGATCTCAATGGAAGGCTGCATGGAAAAGGGGATGGACTGCACTGCGGGCGGTTGCAAATACAACGGCTACGGCGGTACAGCCACGGGACTCGCCACGCTTGCCGATAGTATTTCAACCATAAAGTACATGTGCTTTGACAAGAAACTGGTCACGACCCGAGAACTGTACGACGCCTGGCTCGCGAACTGGGAAGGATACGAACCGCTCCGGCAGCAGATCATCAGCGAGGTCCCGCATTATGGCAACGCGGATCCGTATGTCGATGAAGAACTTCGGTGGTGCGTCGACCTGTTTTACAACATCGGCGACAACTGCCACAGCGTCAGATCTGAAAAATACTGCTCCGGCTTATACGGAGCGGCGGATCACATAGCCCAGGGCTGGAAGACTTTCGCGACCCCGGACGGGAGGCGCACAGGCGAGCCGCTTGCCGACGCTGTCAGCCCGTCGCAGAGCCGCGACACGCACGGGCCTACCGCAGTTTTCACTTCGTCGAAGAGTTTTGACCACACAAAATTCGCGGGCGGGATCGCGCTCAACCTCCGTATGCACCCCACCGTCCTGTCGCGTGACGACGGCGTAGCCAAGCTGCGCGATATGACAAAGGCGTATTTTGAAGACGGCGGCATGGAAGTCCAGTATAATGTCGTCGACACTGCGACCCTGCGGGCCGCGCAGGCAAAGCCGACCGAGTATCGCGACCTCGTCGTACGCATCGCGGGGTACTCAGCGTATTTTGTGGAACTCGGAAGCGATCTGCAAAACGACATCATCGCAAGAAACGAGAATGTGATATAATCTGGTCATGACAATTAATTCAGGGGGTATCCGGAGCGCTGTGTACATGCTCCGGATACCCCCTGAACAGCTGCATTTACTGTTTTCCCGCTCTTTGGACCAGCTTTACGAGTTCAACCAGCGGGATTATTGCGACTGATAACCCGAGTGCCGCGGCAAGTTCGCGGGCTGTCAAAGCCTCCAGCGAAAAGATGCCTGACAGTGCCGGAATGTAGATTATCAAGAGTGTGAGGACAAGCGAGAGGACAGCGGCGCCCCACACCATTTTGTTACTCTTTTTCAGCGTGAATATACTCTGACGTTGCGAGCGCATGTTAAAAGCGTGAAAAATCTCGCACATGGACATTGTCAGAAACGCGGAAGTCATAGCCGCTTCATGCCCGTGCCATGTATCCACTATCAGATACGCCCCTAGCGTCAGCAGCGTGATAAGTATCCCCTGATAAACCACATCGAAACCAAGCCCGCCTGAGAAGACGCCCTCGCCGCGCCCTCTTGGCGGGCGTTCCATTATGCCTGGTTCGGCCTGTTCCATTCCGAGGGCGATAGCCGGGAGACTGTCGGTCACCAGGTTTATAAACAACAAGTGTACCGGTTTGAAAAGAACAAAACCCAGCAGTGTAGCCACAAAAATCGAGATGACTTCACTCAGGTTTGAACTCAGGAGGAACTGGATCGTTTTTCGAATGTTGTCGTAGATACGTCGCCCTTCCTCCACTGCGGCGACGATCGTTGCGAAGTTGTCGTCCGCAAGCACCATGTCGGCTACGTTTTTTGTCACATCGGTGCCGGTGATACCCATGCCCACGCCTATGTCGCCGGATTTTATCGCCGGCGCGTCGTTGACGCCGTCGCCGGTCATAGCGGTAACGTATCCCTTTTGCTTCCACATGTTGACGATCCGGACTTTATGTTCCGGCTGGACGCGGGCATAAACAAATGTGTTTTCAATGCGCAGCCCGAACTCCTCGTCGGTGATATCGTCGAGTTCCCTCCCGGTGATCGCCTGCCCGGCGGCGGTTATGATTCCCAGTTCTTTTGCTATAGCAGCCGCTGTTTCCTTGTGGTCGCCCGTGATCATCACGACCTTTATCCCCGAGTTTCTGCACTCGTCGACAGCCGCTTTGGCCTCGGGACGCACAGGGTCAGTCATAGCCGCAAGCCCGATAAAAGTGAGTTCGTTTTCGATCGCGCCAGGGTCACAGCAGTCCGGGGCTTCATCCAGTTCCCTGTACGCGCATGCCAGCACACGCAGGGCCTGATCGGCATAATCTCTGTTTTTGTCAATAATACGCCGCATGACTTCCGGGGTCATGGCTATGATCTGCCCGTCGGCTATCGCCTTCGTACAACAGCGGAGCAGTTCGTCGGGCGCCCCTTTTGTGTATTGGACGATACCGCCGGACATCCGGTGTATCGTCGACATCAGTTTGCGGGCACTGTCAAACGGCGCTTCGGCGATGCGGGGATGATCCGCGTCAAGTTTGTTCTTGTCCAGACCTTCTTTCAGCGCGAACGCCACAAGAGCGTTTTCCGTTGGGTCGCCCACGATATCGCCGTCAGGCGATAACTGCGAGTCGCAGCACAATGCCATTGCGCGCGGCAGAATGCCTGCGTCGCCGTAACTATCCGTGACCGTCATTTTATTCTGGGTCAGCGTGCCGGTTTTGTCCGAACATATGACCTGTGCGCATCCCAATGTCTCCACCGCGGTCAGGCGGCGGATTATCGCCCGGCGTTTTGCCATGTTCGTGACGCCTATAGACAACACGATAGTCACGACAGCCGCGAGCCCCTCGGGAATAGCGGCGACGGCCAGAGACACAGCCAGCATGAAACTCGGCAGTATGACTCCGGTGCTTATCTCTCCGGCTTTTATGAGTTGAACAGCGAAAATCACCGCGCAGATACTCAGAACAAGGATACTCAGGATCTTACTAAGTTGAGCGAGGCGTTTTTGCAGGGGTGTTTCGCCCTCCTGCGTGCTTTGGATGATCCCGGCGATCTTCCCCATCTCGGTTTCCATACCGGTGGCGCTCACTACGCCTTCCCCTCGCCCATATACTACGCCAGACCCCATGTAAGACATGTTTTTCCGGTCCCCCAACGGGACTTTTCCGGAATCGTCGCCGTGCAAAGTAAGTATCGTTTTATCCACCGGCGCCGATTCACCTGTCAGCGCGGCTTCTTCTACACGCAGACTCGCGCTGTGGATGAGGCGCATGTCGGCGGGCACCGCGTCGCCGGCTTCCATCAGCACTATGTCGCCCGTTACAAGTTCGGCGGACGGAATGTGTATGACTATACCCCCGCGCCTGACCTTCGCGGTCGAGGCGCTCATCTCCTGCAGCGCCTCGATGGCTTTTTCGGCTTTGCTCTCCTGGACAACGCCCAGCACGCTGTTAAGTATAACGACTGCGAGGATGATGCCCGCTTCCGCATACTCATTTATTCTTCCGCCTTCGAAAGCGGCGATCGCGACCGAGACGGCTGCGGCGGCCAAAAGCACTATTACCATAGGGTTTGCGAGCTGCTGCGCGAAACGCAGGGCGAGGCTTTTCTTTTTTGCTTTTGTCAGTTCGTTGCTGCCGTTTCGCGCGAGGCGCTCCCCGGCTTCTTCCGGCGTCAGGCCGGTTTCGCGCGCGCCGAGGTTTTGCATAGCTGTTTCCGCGCTTACAAGGTAATGATCCATCGTTTAAACCCCGAATGTAGATTAATTCCCGTAATACTAACATGACAGGGGTTGCCTGTCAATTAACGCGCCGTTCCGGTCAGTTTCAGCTCGTCCGGTCTGCTTGATTTCAACCGCCTTGTATGCTATACTGCCAGGCAGCAAACATAAATCCAGAGTAAGTTACGCCGGAGTTTTGTGAAAAAACGAAGAGGCGCTGATTATTTAAGTAAGGACGTGGATCAAATGAAACAAGACATCAAACTAAGGCCGCTGTTGTTCCCGACGCCGGTCCTGGTCGTGGCTACTTATGACGGTAAAGGCGAACCGAACGCGATGACCGCAGCCTGGGGCGGGATATGCTGTTCAGACCCGTTTTGCGTAACGGTCTCGCTGCGCAAAGCGACGTATACCTATAACAGCCTCGTAGAAAAAAAGGCTTACACTGTCAATATCCCCGGCAGGAATTTCGTAGTGGAAGCCGATTACTTAGGCCTGGCGTCCGGGCGGGACGAGGACAAATTCGCGGTCACCGGCCTTACCCCTGTAAGGAGCGACTTTGTCGACGCCCCGTATATCGATGAGTTTCCGATAAATCTCGAATGTAAAATCGTCCATATCGCCGATCTGGGCCTGCACACACAGTTTGTCGGCGAGGTGGTCAATATCAAAGCGGACGGCGCAATCATGGAAAATGACAAGCAGCCGATGATAGAACAGATCATGCCCCTCATTTTCACGCCGAACAGCAGGCATTATTACACGGTCGGCGAGGAAGTCGGCAAAGCGTTTTCAATCGGTAAATCGCTGATGAACAAACCATGACGATCACAGCGAGCAGCAAACCGGAATCGAGGTTACTATGCATTACGAAGGCGATATCTACCGCCCGCCCAGCGAAGCCTACAGTCTGATCGTCCAGGTCACGGTGGGGTGTACGCATAACGGTTGTACTTTCTGCCCCTCATATAAAGCGAAACAGTTCAGGATGAAGCCTTTTGATATAGTCATGGAAGACCTGCTGGAAGCGCGAAGCTATTACCGGCGCGTCGACCGCGTATTTTTTGCCGACGGCGACGCGCTTTGCTTGTCGAATGAAAAACTCCTGCGCTTGCTGGGCGCAGTGAAAGATTTATTCCCGGAATGTAAGCGTGTCGGAAGTTACGCCCGCGCGGAGCAAATACTGAAAAAGAGTGACGGCGAACTCGACGCTTTGCTGAAAGCCGGCCTTGGCATAGTCTATATCGGCGCGGAATCAGGCTCCGATGAGGTGCTGCGCCGCGTCAACAAAGGCGAAACCTCCGGACAGATCATTGAGGCGGTAAAAAAAGCTGAAAGTGCCGGTTTGCAGACGTCGGTCACTTTCATCTCAGGCTTGGGCGGGAGGGAACTTATTTCGGAGCACGCCGTAAAAACGGGAGAGATGATCTCCGCCATGGGATCGTCATATGTTGGCTTGCTTACATTGCTGATCACACCTGAAACCCCGCTCCACGCGGATATACAGTCAGGAGATTTCGAACAATTGACCCCACTGGAAGCGGTGGAAGAACTCGAAATCATAATCGAAAACGCAAACTGTAATAAAGAGACGATACTTCGCAGCAATCATCCGTCTAACTGGCTCGAACTTAGGGGAACGCTCCCGCACGACAAAGAGAGTATGCTCATGCAGATCCGCCGCGCTAAAGCGGACACGAGCATACTCAGGACGGGCAGATACAGGCAGCTGTGAGGTTCCTGACTCTCAACCCTTCCGCAGAGCGCACGGATTATGGACGCCTCGCTGTGCATTTGTATATAGGCAGACCCTGAGCGAAGAACTTCAGTTCGTAGTCGGTCATTACTCCAACGGGGCCGTCTTTGTGCAGGTCATGCCTAACTTCTGCCAGTATAAACCCTGCGCATTCAAATTCTGGTAACGAATATTCAAACAACGGAAGATTATCCGTCTTAAAGTGGATATCCCCGCCCGGTTTAAGCGCCTGCATGTACAACTCCAGAAAACGCCGGTCTGTGAGCCGGCGTTTTCTGTGCCTGTTTGACGGCCACGGGTCGCAAAAGTTCAGATACACACGCGAGACCTCGCACGGCGCGAAGTAGTCCGCGAGATCGTCGGCAAACGCATTGACGAACCGTACGTTCTCAAGCCCTTCCGCAGCGGCGCGCTCTACGGCGATAATCATCGCGTCGGCGGATTTTTCAAGGGCGGCAATGAAAACCCCCGTTCCGCTCCCGTTGACCTTCCCTGCTTCCAGCCTTGCCGTCTCAGCTGTGAAACGCCCCTTGCCGCATCCGAGTTCGACATACAATTCGCCCGAAGCTGATCCATCCAGCCATCTGCCGCGCAGAGTTTGCGGCTCCAATGTAAGCAAATGCGCGCATTTCTCGATACGCGACGTTAGGTTTGGTTTTTTCCGCATTCTCATTGTTATCAAATCAGCGCAGCGAATCGATGAATCTTTGAATACGTTCGAGCGCAAACGAGATGTTTTCCAGCGAAGCGGCGTAACACATGCGCACGAACCCTTCGCCGCCGCAGCCAAACGCATTGCCGGGAATGACCGCGACCTTTTCGCGCAGCAGCAGCTTTTCACAAAATTCTTCGGAAGTCAGCCCGGTGCTTGTGACGTCCGGGAACGCATAAAACGCACCCAGAGGTTCGAAGCAGTCAAGCCCGATATCGCGCAAACCGGATATCAGATTCCGGCGCCTTTGATCGTATTCACGCCTCATTCCCGTTATATCGGCGTCACCATTGCGCAGCGCTTCGATAGCTGCGTACTGGCTTGTCGTTGGCGCGGACATGAGGGCGTATTGGTGAATTTTCAACATTTGCCTTACGATCGCGGCGGGACCGCAGATATAACCCATGCGCCAGCCCGTCATGGCGTGGCTCTTTGAAAAACCGCCGACGTAAAGGGTCCGCTCAAACATTCCGGGGAGACCGGCGATCGAGAGGTGCTGCCGGCCATAAGTCAGTTCAGCGTAAATTTCATCGGAGATCACCATAATGCCGGAACCGCGCAGGACGTCCGCTATTGCCTCGAGGTCGGAGCCTTCCATTATGGCTCCTGTCGGGTTGTTCGGGTAAGGCAGGATCAGCGCTTTCGTCTTCGGCGTAATAGCGGCGCGAAGTTCTTCGGGCGTAAGCCGGAACTCGTTCTCGGCCTTCGTCTCAATGTAAACAGGTTTACCTTTTGCCAGCGTTGCGATCGGCCCGTAACACACAAAAGAAGGCGTTGGGATAATGACTTCATCGCCCGGATCGATAAGTGCGCGGACAGCAAGGTCGATAGCCTCGCTGCCGCCGACAGTGACGATGATCTGATCTGAGTAGCTGTATTCGAGCCCAAATCGTCGGCTTAGGTATTTTGATATTTCAACGCGCAGTTTTGATAACCCGGCGTTTCCTGTGTATTTGGTGAAACCCTTTTCCAATGAGTGTATCCCTGCGTCCCTGATATGCCAGGGCGTTACGAAGTCCGGTTCGCCAA
>Ga0082212_10001937_pt1 | contig 30433 bp, 34 predicted proteins | sample TergutNt197P3_FD_71548 | JGI IMG/M metagenome (GOLD analysis project Ga0082212, IMG submission 71548) | Neocapritermes taracua P3 segment gut microbial communities from Petit-Saut dam, French Guiana - Nt197 P3 | ecosystem: Host-associated > Arthropoda: Insects > Digestive system > Gut ...
CCGGGACCACTCCATTAAAATCGGCAACCAACTTTTGTGCCAACCCAAGTAGATGCTTGGTTTTATTATTCGGATAGGAAACCGATTTGATAAGTTGATAAACCTCATCGTAAGATGCTTTTGCCAAATCAAAAGGGGTAGGGTATTTTGCAAACAAATCAGGCGTAACCATATTTACGCGCTTGTCGGTGCATTGTGCAGAAAGCACTACCGCCAACAGTAATTCGTAAGCATTTGAAAAATGCAACTCCGATGCCGCATTGGGGTTGTTTTTCTGAAAATATTTAATAAGAAAATTGTATGTATCCTGTAAATTCATTTTTTCATTTTTTTCCACCCCCTTAGTCCCCCACCAGCGAGGGATATTATTCTCCCTTTTTAACAGTACTTGTCCCCAAAATCTAATTTCACATCATTGGCATACTGTCTAATTTGTTGTTCTTCGGAACGTTTACAAATCAAGAGCACATCATCGGTATCTACCACAATAAAATCTTCCAACCCTTGCAGCACCGTAACTTTATACGGTTTCACATTCACAATACAGCCTTTTGTATCGTAAGTTTTCACGCGCTTTCCAACAATAGAGTTTGTGTTATCATCTTTTGGGTTAATATCATATAGAGCGCCCCATGTTCCCAAGTCCGACCAGCCAAAGTCGGCGGCATAGACATGCACATTTTGCGCTTTTTCCATGATTCCATAATCCACAGAAATATTTCTGCACATTTCATAAATTTTCTGAATGAAAGTGGCTTCGTTGGGGGTATTATAAAGTCCATCGCCTTGTTTAAACAATGAATCTACTTCGGGTAAAAACTTTTGAAACGCTTCTTCCACCGCTTTCAGCGACCACATAAAAATCCCTGCATTCCAGAGAAAATCGCCGCTTTCAATAAACTGCTGCGCCATTTCCAATTCTGGTTTTTCCATAAACGTTTTTATTTCATAAATGGCTTTATTTTGTTCATATACTCTATCTTCGTTAAATTGAATATACCCATAACCTGTATTTGGATATGAGGGGTGAATGCCAATAGTAAGCAGCCAATGATTTTGCTCAACCGCTTGTAATCCATTATTAATTACATTAATAAAGACATCTTCTTTCATAATAATATGATCTGAAGGCGCCACTACAATGATTGCATTTGGGTTTTTAGCCTTTATTTTATAGTTGGCGTAAGCGATACAGGGGGCAGTATTTCGTCTTGCGGGTTCCGGCACAATCTGGTCATCGTTCATATCCGGCAACTGTTGTTTTACCAAATCTTTGTAAATGGCATTGGTTACTACATAAATATTTTCTTTGGGACAAATTTTAATAAATCTGTCGTAAGTTTTTTGGAGCAATGTGCGCCCATCGCCAAGAATATCAATAAATTGTTTGGGAGTTTCGGTTCTGCTCATGGGCCAAAAGCGTACTCCAATTCCGCCTGCCATGATTACACAATAGTAGTTTTTGTTCATGAAATTCAATTTTGAGTGTAAACGGTAATTTCTAAGAATTAGTATAATGAGAGAACTTTGTGATTTTGGATTTAATGTAAGCGCAAAATTTATGCCGTTTTGTGTGTATTTACTCTTTTTTAGAAGAAATACAGATAGAAAAAACAGAACCGTTAATCCGGCAAGTTTAGGAAAAAATCGTGCAAATCATCGTGTACTTTAAAAGAGGAGGTATGATTATCGACAATAGCCTTATCTTGAAAACCTGCGATATCCTCTTGCCTTAACTGTTGAATTCTGGGCGTTTCTATCAAAAATTTGAACTCATCTTCGTCTTCATATTCATAAGAGGCTCTGATTTTTTGAGGTCCGGCATCCATAACAACCACTTCCTCAACCACTGCTACCCTTTTTGGTTCCTCTTGTGTTGCTTCGGGGGCATCGTAATGATTCTGAAATCCGAAGTCATTTTTATCTTTTTTGGGATTGTAAGAATTGTCGATATCAGATTTCATATTGTCGGGTGCAGAAGGTTCAAAAGCGGTAGAACCTTTGTTAACAATATTTCCATAGCGTTGTTTTTCTCCTTCGTACATACCTGTAAAAGAACCAATGGTGCCAATATCAACATGGTCACTGCCGTACTTGGAGATAATTACCGAAAGTTTGATTTTGTCGCCCAATGATGGGTCTTCGTTTCTGCCCCAAATAACATGACAGTTTTTGTTTTTATATTCTGCGAATTTATCTGTAAGTTGTTCTAATTCTGACATCAAAAGTTTTTTTTCTGAGCCATAACTAATGCTGAAAAGGAAATTTCTGGCGTTGGAAATATGTTCTTCGTTTAATAATGGGCAGTGTAAAATGTTTTCCAGTACCTCTTCAATTCGTTTTTCGCCGCTGGCTTCCGCTATACCCAACATGGCAGATCCACTGTTCTGTAACATAGCCTTAACATCATTAAAGTCAACATTTTGTTCAGAGTTTACCGTAACCATTTCTGCAATACATTTTACCGCATTTTTCAGTACGTCATCCACATATCCGAATGCTTTGTCGGCTTCTTTGTCGTTATAATATTTAAAAATGTTTTGGTTTTTTATAGTAACGAGGGAATCCACATGTTTTTTAAGTTCTTTTTTGCCGGCTTGGGCAAATTGCGCACTCACATCGCCTTCAAAGTTGAAAGGTAGCGTAACTACGGCAATCGTTAAAATGCCTAATTCTTTGGCTATTTCTGCTACAACAGGGGCTGCGCCCGTTCCTGTTCCTTTTCCCAAACCTGCTGTAATAAAAAGCATTTTTGTTTCTGTGCCGATAAAATCTATGAGTTTATCACGGCTCTCAAGGGCAAGTTTGCGGGCTACTTCGGGGTTTGCTCCGGAGCCTAAGCCACTCTCTCCTAATACCAATTTTGAAGGTATTGGGCTAGCTTCCAATGCGCTTCTATCGGTATTGCAAATTAAAAAGTCAATACCTACAATCCCTTCTTTGTACATGTGTTTTACGGCATTGCCGCCGCCCCCGCCCACGCCAATCACTTTAATAATGGATTGTGTAACTTTCGTGCCATAATCAGGCGTAAATTCAATTCTCTCTCTCATAATAAATTACTTATTTAATTTAGGATGTTTTTACTATTAAATCGTCTAACCATTGCTTTACAGTTTCCCATAAAGAATCTTTTTTTGGTTCTTTATCTCCTGTTTTATCTCCTTTTTCCTTTTCTCCTTTCTCCCTTCCTCCTTTCTCCCTTCTCCTTTCTCCTTTCTCCTTTTCTCCCTTTCTCTTTTCTTCTTTGTCTTCTTCAATCTCCCTTTGATTACTTATTTGAATACCGTGTTTAAGCAAGCCCAATGAAGTAGCAAACATGGGGTGTTTTAACTCGGAGGGAATGGAGTGCACAAAACCGATTTCGGGAATTCCGATGCGGACATTCCGTTGCAACGTATATTGGCACAATTCTTTGATATGGCGCAACATGGAGCCGCCTCCGGTGAGTACTACGCCGGCAAGAATACGTTTCTCATATCCCGACTCTGCAATCGCTTTTTGAATTTGATTCAAAATATCCATTTGCACTCGTGAGTAAATAATTTCTGCTAAAAAAGGCTCACTGATTTGTTTGGGAGCGCTTTCGTGAAATTGTGGGATGTTGATAAAATTGTTTTTATTGCTTTTTTCTATGACGCACGTTCCATAACTTACTTTTAGTTTTTCTGCCAGGTCTTCAGGAATTTGGCAAACGTTTGCAATATCTTTAGTAATAATGGAGCCTCCAATGGGAACTACCTTTGTAAACACAGGATTTCCATCTACATAAATCACAATATCGGTAGTACCGCCGCCAATATCCACCAGCACCACCCCTTGTTGTTTTTCTTCCTGCGTAAGACATACTAACGAGGACGCAATAGGCTCAAGAATAATATCTTTCACCCCCAAATCGCAGTCGTTAATACAGCGAATTATTTTTCTTATTTCAAAATCATTTCCGGTAATAATTTGAAAATATCCAATCAATACCTCGCCCAATTCGCCTACGGGGTCGTTGGTTTCGCGTTTACTGTCAATCACAAACCGTTGTGGGATTACGGTAATAATTTTCTCGCCCGGACTTACGGAAATATTTTCTAAATCTTCCACAATTTTATCAATCTCTTCTTGTCTAATCACTTCTTCTTTACCGTTTCTACGGGTAACGGCATGTTTAAATTCCATGCTGTTGATGTGGCGACCGGCAACACCGGCATATACCGAATCAAACTCTTGATTGGATCGACTTGTGGCAGTATTTTTTGCCACATTAATTCCATCAACGGTTTTATTGATATTGAAGATTAACCCGTGTTGAACTCCGGTGGAGTCTCCTTTTCCGTAGCCTAATATATCAATTTTGCCTTCGCTGTTTTGAAAACCAATGATAGTGGCTATTTTGGTGGTTCCGATATCTAATCCTACTACCATCCGGGGTTGTTCCTTAATATTGTTATTATGTACCATGATTAAGATTTTGTTTTTGTTGCTACAATTCTATTTTTGAATCGCACATCCAACTGTGCATATTTATCTTCATTTTGATAAGGGAGTACTTCGTCGTAAAAATATTTCATCGCTTTCAGTTTGCTTTCGGCATCATCTATGGTGCCAAACAGTACAGGATGTTTTCCCACCGAAGGATATAGTGTTATTTCCTGTTTATCATTTATATGTAAACTATGAAACAGGGCGGCATAAAATGAGTCCGCTTTAATTAATGATGCCATGGAAAACAGTGCGGCAAGTTCTTTGTTTTCAGAAGTAATCATCTCTTTATGATGAAAAGTATTAGGAATAAATCCGGTAGCTGTTATTATATCATTATTCACTTTTGGTGAATAGGGTAAATAGGTACCTTCAGTATCTAATAGAAATTTTTTTCCAATATGTGGTTCTATTTCCAACAATATGTCATATAAAGTAACTTCAATTTGCAATTTTGAACCTAAAAAATGTAATTTATCTATCGACTTAATGTAATTTTCTTGAGCCAGAATTTCTTTGATGGTAGAGAGATTAATCTCTTTGATTGTTTTTCCTTCCCATTCATTGATATATTTTTTCAGAGTGTCGGAAATATCTGATTCTGTGAGTAATTGAGACTCTTTTTGAGCATTTATAAGAATAGAAGTTCCAGTACAGGTTTGATTTTTTGCTTTTGTGAATGCCCAAAACATGAGCACAAAAATCCCAAGAATTAATAATAATGATGCAATAATTTTAAAGAGTTTCATATAAATTGTAAAAAAATTCAACGAATGACAAAAATACGCAAAAACATGCCATTTTAAATAATAATTTTATCATAAATAATGAACAAGGTAATGTTAATATGTAGCGATACTTTGAAATAATCCTAAAAGATTTACGTTCGTTAATTTAGATAAAGAAAAAATGAAGTTTAAGTCCCGTTTTCTTTGGATATTTATTGCCATTATTGTTTTGATATCGGCATTTTTTTACCTGTTTATTGTAAAAAATAATATGCCCAAAAACAACATTACTCATTCGGAATTACGAGAAGCCAAAAAGCAAATTCATATTCACATTTTGCGTTATGAAAAAGATCTTTTCTCCTTAGATGTGAATAATTTACCAAAAGAGATTGAACGACTATCCGAAAAATATCCTCCCTACTTGATTGAGCCGAATATCTGGAACAATCCGATGATGATGGAGCAACTCAAGGCGTACTTGCAAGATACTGTTATTATTGCCCTATACAAGGCTGCAGAAAAAACAGTAAATATTGATATTTTTTCGAAAGAATTGGAAACCGCTTTCGGATACTACAAAGTATTTTACCCCAACGATTCTGTTCCGGAAATTATTACGATGATTCCCGGACTTGAACTTGAATTACCATCCATATATATATATAATGACATTTTGTTTGTAAATATTGATATGTATTTGGGTGCGGAAAATTACTACTATAAAGAAGTCGGAATGCCGCTTTATATTTCTGAGCGTTGCGATCCGGTATATTTGCCTGTGGATGTTTTTAAAAAAGCAATGGTATATAAGCATTTGGCAAAGATGCCGCGCACCACGCTGTTTGAAGTCATGATTACAGAAGGGAAAAAACTCTATTTCACTGAGATGATGTTACCCCACATACACGAACGATATATTATTGGATTTTCTGAAGAAAAATATAATTGGGCAAACACCTACCAAGGCAATGTGTGGAGTTATCTCATTGAAAAAAACGAACTTTTTGGCAAAGGAGAGGCGCTGATACGCGGGTATATTGAAGAAGCGCCTTTTACAAAACCTTTTGGCAGCGATTCTCCCGGACGCATAGGATCCTTTTTGGGTTGGAAATTGATACAAAGTTACATGATGAACAATCCTGAAGTTACTTTACCTGAACTTATGCAAGAAATTGATTATCAAAAAATTCTAAATACGGCAAAGTTTAAACCGCAGCCAAAATAATTTTTTTTTCAAAAAAAATGCACTTACCCCTTGACAAACGCATTTTCATAATGTATATTTGCGGTGCATTATTAACTAAATTTTACTACTATGTCTGGAGTGAACAAAGTCATTCTTATTGGCCGCTTGGGCAAGGATCCCGAAGTGCGCGCCTTTGAAAACAACGTGAAAAAGGCTACTTTTCCGTTAGCCACCTCTGAAAATCGAAAAGATAAAGAGGGAAACAAAATTGAATCAACCGAATGGCACAACATTGTTTGTTGGCGTAATTTGGCTGAAATTGCCGAACAATTCCTTACGAAAGGAAAAATGATCTATTTGGAAGGAAAAATTCGTACCCGTAGTTGGGAAGATAACGGTGTGAAAAAGTATATCACCGAGATTGAAGCCGGTACGTTTACCATGTTGGGTTCCAAAGAGGAAAGCAACAAACCCACAGAAACGCAAGTGGCAAATCTGTCGCCACCGCCCGCAGTAGTTGCCCCTGAACCCGTTGCAGATCCTGATTTTGCGGACGACCTGCCCTTCTAATTTCAATTTTTGTTTGATGAAAGTGCGTTAAAATACGCAGATGACATGGATTCTTTTTATAATTTGTGTCATCTGCGTACTTTTCTCGGCACAACGTCAATTGGCTGACAAAATATTGTCCTTTTGTGCGGATGAAGGGACTCGAACCCCCACTTTATTTGCCTAACTTGCTCATTTTTAATCTGTTTGTACTTCAATTTATTATATGTTTTTTCGTTCTAATTATGTTCCATTTTTGTCATAAATCTGACACACTTTTACCGCCATAAAAAACTGCATTTTAGCAGTTTACAACGATGGTGCATTTTAAAAATGCACTATGTTTTTGGGTTTAGTTCGAATCCACAACTAAAAATCAACTCCTAAACCAATTTTTCCATCTTTAAGTATCCCTAAATTAAACTCTGTTTTTCGATTGTTATATTTGTTTTGCTGAGAAAACCCAATACATAGAAACGTAGTGCCTGCTATAGCTGAACACATAGAAATAACACCAAATGTAATATAATATCCTTTACCATAACCTTCTCCATAATCTTTACCAAGGTTCGGCGCTATTACAGGAAGCGTATAAGTAAAAGCAACTGTTGCAACTGAAAATCCAAGGAAAATGCTCCCTGCAATTCTATTTTTGTGTCCATCATTAAACGTTTTTTTAATGCTGGAAAGAGTTTTATAGTGATATAATAAATCGTCTGGCACTTTCTTTAAATCTACTTTATATGTTGCAACTTTATACTCAAGTTGAGACACAATGCTAACTATTTGATCATTTGTAAACTCTACAGAATCAATCATAACAGTATTCTTTTGCTGTGAGAAACAACACAACACAGAAAAAGCGAAAATGGTTAAAATAGTGAAATGTTTCATACTGGATAGCAAACTCTAAGTATTTCATTTTCTAACATTTTCTTTGACATTGGTAGCGAACGTATTTCAAAATCAACTATGTTATACTCTTTAAATTCAATTATTAATAGATACTCCTCTGATAGATTGATAGAGAATAAAGCACCATCAAACTCTTTTTCTCCAAAACAAATCAATTCTCTGGAATATTTTCTTGAAAATTCATCATAATCTAAAGCGGCAAAAGTTAGTATCTTATTTGCAGATTGTAAATATTGTATCATAGCTTTATAATTTTTATTTCTTAATTTAACATCAAAATCAGCAGCTTTGAGATTAGACTTAAAATATCAAAATTACTTATTTTAATATCCTTAATGCCATACGCAGCCATCCTTTATTATATATAATTAATTGTTAATGTTTAATTATCATGTTTTTATCTCGATTTATATCATCTATTTTTTGTAATACCTGAATCACTTTATCGCTCTGATTTTTAGTACCAACATCAACCAAAATCTGAATTTTTGGTTGCAGTAAATTATTGTTAACACTTACTGAATTAGGATAAGCCAATAATTCCAATACAGTGATTTTGTAAAAATTAGCGATAGATTCTAATTGTCGCAAAGAAATATCTGTCTGCGCAAGTTCTTTTTTTCCATAACTGCTTACATCTAAATCAAGAATTTCGGCTAATTTACCCTGTGTATAGCCATTTTTTTTCTAATTTCTCTTAAAACTTCATTAATAGGTTTCATACGTAAATTTAATTTATTGTTTATTAATATTATAAGAATTGTACGCTAATTTTATGGAGTTAAATTCTAATTTTACAAATATAATTAGAATTTAATTCTATCTTTGCCGCGCAAAAATATCTTAAACGGATAATATATGGAAAACGAATTTAGAAAATGGATTGATAACATTCCTACCGGCGATTATCTAAATGTGAGAACTAAAATTATTGATAAATGCTGTATCACACCCAACATTTTCAAACATTGGAGAGCCGGTATAACTCCGGTTCCATTTGCCAATAAACAGCAATTAAATAGGATGTTTAAAGTGAAAATTTTTGAATTATAGTATTACCGGTGCCACAACACCAATGCCGGTGCTCCATTTTTTCAACGAATTTTACGCCAAACCCGAAGGCACTACCAACGTTTTAATCAACGATTTAATAAACCGTTTTTGCGACTATTACGCCAACCACAGCAACAAGAACCTAATCTTTTTTCGCGACCGCTACGGCGATCAGCGGCAGCCCAACGTTGCCAACCACAAAAGTTACAACAAACAGGCAATAGAAGTATTTGAAAAACGCGGCTGGAAAGTAGAAGAGCAGGTGCATCCGGGCAAAGAGCCGCCCTTTAGCGACAAATACCTGCTTTGGGGCAACCTCCTGAGCGAAGCCGACCCTAATCTTCCAAAAATAAGATTCAACGGAACGCGCTGCAAATTCACCCTCATATCTATGAACAATGCCAACACCAAAGACTACGAAGGGCGCATTGTTAAAGACAAAGCCAGCGAGCGCAAAAAAGAAGTACCGCAGGAAGAAGCCACCCACTTCAGCGATGCCGCCGACAAAATCGTATTTACAAAATACCAAGAATACCGTTTTCAAAACATTCACGACTTTGTACCGGCACGAATATAACAATGAAAAAAGCCGCCCTGTAACGAGCGGCTTTTTTACAAGAGTTTTAAATCCGTGGTTACTTGGGATATTTGCACAAAATCGTTGTCGTTATGAAACAGTAAAAGATTGTTTTCTATGGCAATTTGTGCAATAATTAAGTCAATGGTACTTCGTGGCGTAATTCCTGCTTTTCTGCATTTGAAATATAGCAACGCAGCATTTTCATACGATTTTTTACCGTAACACAAATCATACATATCCAGCCTATTCAGGTACTCTTTCAATAGAATAAATTCCTTTTCATTTTTCACACCCTGCAATACTTCCATATATACGTGGTTACAAATACCCATAGGGATATTTTGTTCAATAAAATTATCTAAACTGTCGTAGGGTTCTCCTTTCAGCCCTTTAAAATAGCCTATAAGAATGGATGTATCTATTAAAATCATTTTTAGCCGCGCATTGATTTGTAATTGTAATCATCTCTGAAACTGATTTTTCCTTTTAAATCTTTTAAGGTTTTTCTATTTCTATTAATACTGAAGTTGGTTACTAAAACCTTGCGGGTTAAACTTTCTTTTTCTTTTACCATTGTTTCCATAACAAATTTTTCGGCAAAAATAAAATAAAAAAATAACACAGCCAAAAAAAGTTTAAAAATTTATAAACTACTATTTTAAAACTGCAAAAAAGCAAAATTCACCCCGTTTATTGCCGTGTCAGTTCGTGCTCGCCCTGCTTTTGCGAGCCCGTTTTCAAAAAAATTCAAGGAAATATGATTCAACTTTTGTCCTAACCTAAAACTTGGGGCGTATTATCTTCGCAGAAAAAACAATGGCAACCATCACACGCGCAGAAGCATTAAACGAAATGGAGGTAAAAGAAACTGCCACACAAAAGCAGAAAGTGTTCTCCATATCTTTCTACAAAGAGAATGGAGAGATTGTGTTCCTGCCCCGTGCCATTTCGTGTGGGCTGCGCATAAATATGAAACAACACAGGAAGCGCGGCGTAATTGCCGTTGATGAGAAGGGAAAAAGATTCGGACACGTGTATTCTGTTTGCATTGACAATATGAGAGAGTTCAACGGTTTACAAGTTAAAATATAATGGACATACTTTACGGCACAGACGGAAATCCTTTGGCGATGACAGGCAAAAAGATCATTGCAGTAACTACTAACGTGGGTAAAAAAACGCTTGAAAACACATCTGATAAGTTTGTGTATAACGACCGCGAATACGTGATGTGGGGAGCCGCCAATCGGCAACCCGAAGACGATGAGCAACTGATTGGCAAAACCACCGTGCTCAGAACCGTGCTCAATTTCAAATGTCGTGTGGCGCACGGGCAGGGCTGCATCCCTGTTACCATTGAAGGCTACGACGAAATATGCAACGAAATCTATAAACCCGTTCAAAACAAAGAATTGATTAACTACCTGAACAGTTACGGTTTCGAGTACTTCTTAACCACTACCTTTCAAAACCTGTTCAAGTTTGGCAATGCTTTCCCTGTGTTCACCTTCAACCACAACGCCACTAAAATAGTGCGCACAACTGCCTTCTCTGCACGCCACTGCCGCATAAGCAAACAATACTACTACGAAGCCGCCACATTGGTAGATAACAACACGGCAAACAAATACGACCTCTGTGTTCGTTCGGTATCTTTTTACAAGAATTTGCACCCTTTTTCGAACTCTTTCGAACTCATTAGAAACCGGATTTTCAACATAAAATTCTATCAACCAACCGGACTTATATTTTTTAAGTTTTGCCGGTAAGTAGTTAAAAACTAAAGACTCTTGAGAGATTGTGTATTGTTGACTTAATGGCATTTTTTTTAGCTTTCATTTTGCACAAAAACTAAAAATGTCACAAATTTGACACACTTTTTCAGTAGTTTTGTTGTAACATACTGAAAAAGTGTGTAGTGCGGATGAAGGGACTCGAACCCCCACGCCTCTCGACATTAGATCCTAAGTCTAACGCGGCTACCAATTACGCCACATCCGCAGGTTTTTTTGGTTGGCAAAAATATATTTTTTTCTTTTCTTTGCACAAAAAATAATTATGGCAAAAATTAACCTCGAAACATTACAGTTTTTAACACAATTAAAACAAAACAACAATCGTGATTGGTTTCATGCCAACAAATCAGATTATGAAAAAGCATGGAAAAATTTTATTGATTTTTCAAGTATTTTGTTAGAAAATCTGAAATCTGTGGATGAAACTTTGAAGAATCTTGAAGTCAAACAATGTCTCTTTCGCATCTATCGCGATGTGCGTTTCTCTCCGAATAAAGAACCTTATAAAACAAATTTTGGTGTTTATTTTGCGAAAAATGGCGGAAAAAATTCCCATTTTGCAGGTTACTATTTTCATTTAGACCCCAATGAATCGTTTTTTGGAGGTGGTATTTATATGCCTCTACCCGAATATTTAAAAACCATTAGAAAAGAAATCTTTTACCAAATTGATGAATTTAAAGCCATTATCGATGCACCTGCTTTCAAAAAATACTATGATGGCATTGAAGAGATTGAAAAACTGAAAAAAGCGCCTGCCGATTTTCCAAAAGATTTTCCTGAAATTGAATTGTTAAAAAACAAGCACTTTTTTTCTTCCTATTACTATAATCCGCAAGATGCTATAAAAGATAATTTTATGAACTATGTAGCGCATGGATTAGAAGCAGTGAAACCTCTTGTAGATTTTATTAATTTTTCTATTGAGCAATAGTTTGACAGTGTAACATTTACCCAATAGTATTGAAATACATCTCTGTACCCCTTTTACTCTTTCACTACCTTCTTAACCACTTCCCCTGTTTCCGTGCGAATTTTTACAAAATAGATTCCTGCCGGTAAATGCGAAATATCAATTTGATTTGAGATTTGAGATTTGAGATTTGAGATTTGAGACAATTTTCTACTGAACACATCAAAAATTTCAATATTCTCAATTCTCCATTCTCCTTTCTCCATTCTCCATTCTCCATTCTCCTTTCTCCATTCTCCATTCTCAATTCTCAATTCTCCGGTGGTTGGGTTCGGATACACTCGGAACTCGGAACTCATAACTTGTAACTCATCAACGCCCACGCCGCCCAAATGTATAGGCATATTTACGGTTTGTCCGAACAGTCCGGGCAGTTTGCCGTTTTGCGTTATCCATCCGTTTTCGCTCGTAAAACGACCGCCAAGCGTGCCGTCTTCATGTATGAATGATATGCCGATGCCTGCTCCGTCGTATTTGTCATGTCCCTCGTGATGCCAAAGGATGTTGCCATCGGGGTTTAACATATTGATAAATCCGATATTATAGGAAAGGTTTGTTTCAAAATTTCCTGCTACACGTCCAAATTCCTGTTTTGTAGCCTCGCAAATAATAGCCGGATTTAATGCTGCACAATTCGTTATGTCGCCGGTAGCGCCTTTGCTTCCTACGATGCCGCCTGCATAACCATACTTAACATTAGCCGAACCTGCGGTTGTTGCACTTACTAAACCTGTTGCATAACAATTTGACAGGATTTTGTCGGAGCCGCCATAACTTCCGGCTATGCCGCCTGCGTAAGCAGTAGGAGATGTAGGAGAAGTAGCAAAGGCTGTTACAGAGGCTGTTGCATAACAATTTGATATATTGCCGCCACTTCCTGCTACACCACCTGCATAAGCATTTGCCGATGATACGCTGGTAGTATGTTCGGAAGATGCGTTTACTATCCCTGTTGAATAACACTTTGATATTCTGCCGCCGCTTGCATTGCCTACCACGCCGCCGGCGTAAACAGAAGCAATATCAGGAGTATTTTGTGTGGCATTTATAGAAGCCGTTGAATAACAATTCAACACACTGCAACCGTTTTCAGCATAGCCGCCACTGGAGGTGCCTACTACGCCGCCTGCATGAACATGACCTTCACCGGAAGCACTTAGCATACCGCTAAAATAACTATCCGACACGATGCAGTCGTTGCCGTAAATAGTTTCGCAATTTCCAACCACACCGCCTGCATAGACAGCATTAGTTGAAGTAGCAGTTATTGAAACGGTTGAATAACAATTTAATGTGTTACTTTCGCCATAATTTTTTCCAACTACGCCACCTACCGACAATGAAAAGTGGGTATCCGCAGAACTATTTATCGTACCTGTTGTATAACAATTAGATACGACGCTTTCTCTATTGAATGACGCCACGCCACCAACAAAAGCGTAATCATTACCGGATGCCGTAGTGATGTTTATCTCCGTTACTCCCAAATTTTTTACCGTAGCGGCGGCTAAATTGCCGAATAATCCAATATGATTCAATGTTGAGTTTATGGTTAGCCCTGTGATTTTTTTATTATTACCGTCAAAAACGCCTCTGAAAGGAGCATACGAATCATATCCTATGGGTGTCCAATCTATGCCCGCGAGGTTAATGTCGTTGGAAAGTTCATAACATTTCTTATTGAAGTCTGTGTTGTTTGCGTTTACATAAGTAGCAAATTGCGATAAATCTTCCACAGTGCTAATTATATACGGGTCTTCGGCTGTGCCGGTTCCACCTGAGAATTGGGCAAAGCCCTTCATACTAATTGCTAACAAGAGCGTTAGCGCAATGTTGGTGTAAATTTTTTTCATAAAATCTGTTGGTTTAAGTTTATTATTGTAATTTCATTACTTTCTGTGCTTTTCCATTATCATACAAAATGATATAAAACCCTTGTTTCGGTTCTTCATTCAGTTTCTTGCCCAAAACGTCAAAATAACCTATGGGGGTAGCCGTTTCAGTATCATTTGACACTTCTTTTATTCCAACCTCACTGTCTTTTACACAACGAACACACCGTCCGATATTTCCGCTTAAGGTGAGGATTTCGGTAAAAGTCTCAGCAAATCCCAAGGAATGAGCGCCGCCGACACCATTGGTACGCGTACTACTCCAGTAGCCTCCATTCTTGCCAACCGAGCCAAGTCCTCCATCGTTGTTGGCTCTGCTGCCGGCAGCAGGCAGGAAAATGGAGGTGCTGCTGACAATGTCGGTAAACCATCTGCCATTTACGCCGTTTTCTGTTGTCCATGTACTTGTTACATACGTTGTATTGCGAAGAGTTTGAAGTTCTTCAGAGATAGGAACACGCCAACCTATTGGACAAGGGTCGTTTTCTTTTTCCCATTTTTCACCTTCCATATCATCAGTATTCCATAATGTAGTGCCTTCGCTACTTACCATAGGATCTGTGCTGCTCCAACCTATTGGACGATTCCATTGATAAAACATCCCCGCATCTTCGGGGTTGTCGGCAAATGTACCGGGCATATCCACGTTGCGCGTTGCCCATATTATGCCGTTAATGATTACTCCGGTTTCCTGTGCAAACATTGCTACAGAAACTGTCATAAAGATTGCTATTGCAATCACATTTTTTAAATGTATAAATTTTACAAATTTCATAAAATAAGAATTTAGTTGTTTTACCTTTTATTACTTTTTAGCGAAAAATCTGATTTTTGCGAAATTCACATAGTTTTCAGGGGAAGAAAAACTCATCGGCTCTTGATGTGTGAATGTAGCGCCATCTACTTTTTCTTGTTTAGACATTATAACACCGCATCCGCTTCCGTCAAACTTGTTGCCGTCTTTGTCAATATAATCGCAATAAATCCAGTATTCGTTACTCCAGTTGGTTTTAATTACCTTAGCATCTGTAATTTTCAACTCAATCTCGTAGTGAAGTCCGCCATTTTCAAACAACTTAACTATTTTGCAACTTGTGATTTCAAACGGCGCCCCATCCTCCACTTCGTAAGGAATGTTTTTTCCTATCAACGAAGATTTGAGTTTTTCAATATCAGCAACAAATTTTTCTTTCAATGTTTTGCGTTTTGCGCTGTACTTCTCGTCAATAGCCTTTGCTTTCTTTAAACCGTTTTCGGTGAACGGCAAATTCTTTTGCTCCTCTTTCGCCTGTGTTCGCAAAGCATCGTCCTGCGTATTGTATTGATAAATAAGATTCGGCAAATCGCCAAGTATATCGTTAGAGGCAAGTTTTTTGCCTGCACTACCGCTTCCGCCACCGCAGGAAGCCATCATTACTGCACTCAAGCCTAACACGGCGAATGCTACTAAAATTTTGATTTGTTTTGTCATAAAAATAATTTTTAAAAAATTGGTTTACAATTATTTGGTTACATTAAGCAAGTCTTTTATGCCGCCGAGTGAGCTTAAAACGCCTGTTGCCTCGTATGGCAGATAAACCACTTTATTGTTTTCCCCGCTTACCATATCTTTAAGTGTATCAATGTATCTGATAGCCACAAGATAATTTATGGGGTCGCTTTTTGTTGCTTTGATAGCATTTGTAATTGCTTCTATTGCAGCTGCTTCTGCCTCTGCAACTCTAAGTTTTGCCTGCGCTTGTCCTTCTGCTATTAAAATTTGTGCCTGTTTTTCTCCTTCCGCTTCTAATGCAAGTTGCGCTTTTGTTCCTTCCGCTTCTAATACAAGTTGCGCTTTTGTTCCTTCTGCTTCAAGAATTTTCGCCCGCCTGTCGCGTTCTGCACGCATTTGTTTTTCCATTGCATCGCGAATGTCGTGAGGTGGATTAATATCCTGCAATTCTACACGATTTACTTTTACGCCCCATTTATGGCTTGCATCATCAAGCACCACCCGCAGTTTCGAGTTAATAGTGTCGCGTGAAGTAAGCGTTTGGTCTAAATCCATATCTCCAATCACATTCCGCAAAGTGGTTTGCGTAAGTTTTTCAATAGCATCCGGCAGGTTCGCAATTTCATACACCGATTTGACAGGATCTATAACCTGAAAATACAAAAGTGCATTGATCTGTGTTACTACGTTGTCTTTCGTAATTACATTCTGTTTTGGAAAATCGTAAACCGTTTCCCGCAAATCAATTCTTGTCATCGTTTGACTTCTGACAATCTTCTTGCCGTCGAAATCTTCTTTAACATACCGCCACATTATTTCTCGCGGCTTGTCAATGATCGGCAAAATAATATTGATTCCCGACGAAAGTGTTCGACTGTATTTCCCCAGTCGCTCAATGACCATTGTTTCTGATTGTTGAACGATTTTTAAACCTGCAAATACCCAAATAATTACGAATAATGCAATGAGTAATAAAATGATTGTAATGCCCATAATTTTAATTTTTTATTGATTTTCTCGCTCTCTTCTTTGTTGTTCACGCACCTTTTTTCTAAATTCTTCATCGGCTTTGGTATTTCCAAATGCGTGGTCGAGGAAAGTTTCTTTCTTTCCACCGCCGCCGCCACCGCCGCTGCCGCTGATACTTCCGCCAAATAGTAAGATTGCTAACGGCAATAAGAAAAGGAAAAGCGCATACAGCGATATAGCGAGAAATAAAATTGCTCCCATAACAAAAAATCCCATAGCTAACCAACCAATGAAATGGAGGATAACAGCGCCGATATCCGGCATCTTGTTATTCATCTCGAAGAACATCCCCACTGCCGTTGCTATGAATAATATCAGCAAAAATGGAAAGGCTTTTACCATAGTGGCATATTCCGACCAATGGGCAAATATATTCGGATTGAAGTAAAGGCTCGCAACCTCTGAGGGGCAAAAGTATAAATAGATAAACACGATACCAAGTAAAAAACTGAATGCAGTATAGATATAAGGAAGATACATCCCTTTGGTTTCGTCGGGTTCGTTGTTTCGTTCCAAATCTCTTCGGTGCGACCGCAACATCAAACGGTGTACCAATACAATTAAACCGCCAAGGATGATAAACCACGCGATCCACGATTTCCAATTGCCAAACATTACAGTCCAGGTAAAAGGTGCAAGATAATAGCTGCTGCGTACCAACCTGAAATCTTGCCAACCTTCGCCTACCACTTTGCCGTCTCTAACCACTTGAAATTTCGTTTCTATCCAATCATCTTTTTTTGAGAACGGAGCGTCGAAGACCGTATTTGTTGGTTTGTACTTAGAACACCGAACAATCTCTATCGGAATAACTCTATCGCCTTTTAACACAATGAAGTCGCCGTATCCAAGAAATTCTTCCCCAAGATATTGTTTCTGAGAATCCCGTTTTACGTCTTTTTGATAATGTTCGTTATCTAAAAGAAAGTTTTGGCGGGCTTTCAACGGCTGATTCAAATAATAGCCATTGTAAAAATAACACCACATAGAGTTTTGTTCTTCGGTGCTTTCTATGGTTCTGATGTCTACCCTTTTTAATTGTCTTTTGCAGGAGGTAAACATCATTGTTGTACTTAAGCCAATTAAGGCAAGCAAGATAAAAAATCGATTTCGTTTCATAATACTATTTTTAAAAAATTTAAACATTTAATTTCTAATTTATTGCCACACAATAGGAATATTGTGAAAAACAAGCAATGGGTTTGTTCCGCTGTGGTGCGAAGGGTTGAAATACCATGCTAACTCAATGCGGTCAAACTGTGTTAGATAATCGGGTACTTGATTCACTGTCATTACTACTTCGGACGGCGTATAACGGACAAGTTCTACACTTGTACCTGCATCGCGGTAAGGTTTATATGCTGTGCCTCTTGCCGTAAATTTGGAGTTTGGAAATGACCCAAAGGTTCCCTTTGTAATAAGATTGCTGTGAGCCGTTACCGTAAACACAAATTCTACTGTTGCAGCGCTTCTATTCCCGGTGCACCTGACCACTTGCACATTGGCAAGTTCTTTAAACGGGTTGGAAACAGGCGGGTTAAGTCCACCCAAATGGGGCGTAACCACTCCGCAAGCGTTAAAGAGAAATATTACAGCGAGAGATACTAAAATTTTGTTAATTTTTGTCATAAAATGATTTCTTTTGAAAAACGTATGGCAAAAATATAACCTCTGTCCATAAAAAATATAGACAAATCTTGATTTTTTTTTAAAAATGATTTTTTTACAAAATTATCTTAAAAGGATCATCTTTTGAAAGTTTTTTTCGGATACGGTATCGCACGGTATATACGCTTGCCGTATCAATATTGAAAAGCAAACCAATATCTTTTACATCCATATTGGCAGCGAAGCAGAGGATATATTTCATATCCATACTCGTAATTTTCGTTTTCGAGTTTTGGTATGCGGTTTCAAACAATTTGGCATCGAGGTTGGATAAGCGTTCAAGGTATGCTTTTTTGTCATTTTTTTCAATGAACGATGCGGATACCATCTGTGTAATGTTTTCAATGATGTTTTTAACGGGATTTTGTTCTAATTGCTGTTTGTTGTTCTCTATTTTTTCGAGTTCGTTTTGGCGCAACTCAGCCAACAACGCTGTTTCATAGAGTTGTTGTTGTGTGTTTTTGTGTTTCAGGTGGGTCAAACGAATAATGAAAGCAGCCGTTGCCAACAACGCCAGTAACAAATAGATAGTCAGCCAAAAGATACGGCGGGCAGTTTGATTTTCTTTCAGCAATGTTTGTATCTGTATTTGTTTTTTTTCGGTTTCATACTTTACCAGCATATCGTTCATTGCCACCACTTTTTCGTTGTCGTATCGTTTTCCTTCATTCTCTAACAGAAGTTTGTAATATTTCAACGCTTCTGCGGGACGCTTCATCATTTCGTAGCATTTTGCCAAAAATTTATAAGTTTCGGTATATTCCATAGCAGTGTTGTTATTATCAAGTTCTTCTAATAACGACAGCACATAGAGCAGTTCTTTTTCAGCCTGTTCATATCTCTCTTGTTCAAAATGCAATTTTGCATAAAAGATATACACGTTAATTTCCAATTCAGCATCTACATATTTATAACCGGTTTTATATTCAAGCGCTTTATCTAAAAAATAATAAATAGAATCATATTGTTCGGGGTGACTTTTGTGGTAACAGGATGCCGTATTGTAATAAGAATAATAGATGATAGATGATTTTATTTCGCTACGTTCCAGTAAATCAAGAGCATTTATGTTGTCTCTGAGCGCGGCATCATTATAGGCAATAGTTTCCGGATGATATTCATAAAGAATGCCGTAATAAATGCTTCGGGCGACATAAACGTGGTATAAAGCCCTATCGCTGACTTCAAACGAAGGCAAATCTACATAGTATTCCATCTGTTCAATGATTTTGCGAAAGCCGGCAGTATCGCGGGTTTCCGACATTTTTTCCGCAATGTTATACAAACAAAGGAAAACGCGCTCGTGAAGATGAATGGACTCGTAGAGCGCCATTGCCTTATAATAATACTCGTGGGCAAGCGGAACGTTCCCTATGGCAGATTGGAAAGCGCCATAACCACGATATATGTTTGCCCGTGCAGTATCATTTTTTAACACATCGGCACGTTCAACCAATTTTTTCAAAAAGACGTCATTTTCTTCCGCTTCTCCGGGGTATCCGTGCAGGCTATATGTCCAAAAGATATTGGTAAAAATTTTGCCTTTTGCTCTGTCGCGACTAAGTTCATCTTTCACATTTTTCTCAACAAAAGGCAATAATAGATCATAATACAGCGCTACGCCCTCTTCAAACGGTATGTTGGGTATATTTTTCGCAATAGAATCATTGACCAACCTAAACTTTTCGTAAGGGGATTCTATTTCTTTGTCGTTCAGAATATTCCGAACATTTGTTTCATATTGTTTTTCTGCAAAAGCATATCCGAGTGTAAACAACAGGGATAAAATAAAAAGGGGGTGTTTAATTTTCATTGTAATTTCATATTTATTTGTGTAAATCTATTTTTTCAGTAAATTTTTTAATTTGCTCGTGACTAACGTTCAGCGGCTTTCACAAACTTTCCTATGAGCCAACCGCCGCAAAAATAGTTTTTTTTATACAGGAATGTCCATACATAAAACATTTTTTATATAAATAAATGGTTAAGTTTTTTTAATAAAATACACATATTAGAACCTCTGCGCAATGCCGTTACGCCGCCGCGCTCACAGTCGCTCTGTTTTTATGGTGCGTGTCATTCCGCAGCGAGGAATCTCTAACAAAAAAAGCGAAAAATACTAACCACGCCACCTCTTGGCGTAGCGCTACCCTACTTTCGCGGCATAAAATAACCCGTTATGCCCAAAAGAAGTTTACCCATTTCCGAAATTCAGCAGAAATATTACAGTAGTATTGCCGAAGAAGATTTTCTTAAAATTGTTGCAACAGATACTATTTCAAGCAATTTACAAAAAGACAAATTAGGCAAATATGCCAAATGGTTGCTCAATATGTACAAACGTAAAGGTTTGAAATTGGAAGACTTGTATAAAGCCGCCACCTATATTGCAGTTTTTGATAAAGCGGCTAAAATGAACAAACTGATTTTCATTGACTTGAACCGTTATAAATCATTACCTGCAATGTATAGAGAAATTAAGCCTTATATGAAAGCAAAGAGCACAACAGAAAAATTGCGAAAAATAAAAGCAAACGAAGCTGAAAAACTGTATGAAGATGAGGCATTTGTGGTAATTTATCCCAAAACGAAAGCAGCAAGTAGGTTGTACGGAAAAGGTACGCAGTGGTGCACCACAGGAAGTCAATTTCAATACTACAACAAAAAGGGGAAGTTGTATATTATTATAGACAAGCGCACCGGCAAAAAATACCAGTTTCACAGAGAAACAGAGAGTTATATGGATGAAGAAGATGAGAGGATAAGTATGAATGAGGATAGGGAACCTTCTATTTTAGAAAAAATCAATGCTACAAATGGGTTGTTCCATTATTTAATAACAGAATTTCCCTATCTACTTGAAGATTATTTTGGTTATTCACATCTTAAAATCCTAAAAAATAATCCCGCTTGGGAAAATTACTGTGAAATTTATTACGATGGACAAGTATATTATATTGTTAAAGAAAACAGTTATTACGCCTTATACAATGCTCATTTTGAGGAAATAATAGGCAGCCCGTTGTGTGCAGAGCAAATTTATGTTACCCCCACCAACCAACCGGTTGTTCTAAAAAGTAATTACACCGGAATTTGCGACCTCAACACCGGCGCCATTCGTTGGGGCTACAAAGGTATTGTTGATAAAGAGATGGATTGGATGCGGCGGGAGGGGATGCGGATAATTTATTAGGCAGAAGAGAATGATTGGCATTTTATAGAAGTTTTATTATTAAATTTTAAAAACTCGTCATTGGTAGCGCAGCGAGGAATCTCGAACAAAAAATAACAAAAAAAATCAACCCCGCCACCGCTTGGCGTAGTAGTGTTGTATCTTTGCCGCAAATTTTAATAATAAAATAAAAAGTTATGAGTAGTAGAACTAAATGTCATTATCCTGATGAGTCATTTTACACAGCGATAGAGAATATGACGCTGCCCGATTTGGAAATTTTTATTGCGGCGCTTTGCGAAGATATTGCTGTGAATCGTGAGAAAATAGACGCCAGCCTTAGTCATCGTAAGTATTTGTTAGACAATATGTTTGAATGCACTCTGGAGAATGTAGAACGGTTATTTTGTATGGCAAACCTCGTGAAAAACCGTTTGACGATGTTGCACGAAAAAGGCAATCAACTCTATCGTCAAATGCGTCAAGTGTGGAGCGAAGGGAAAAATCCGCCGTTCAACGATTTTTACGTCAAAATATCGCTTAAACCTTCTTTCAACGATGAAGAAACCTCAATTCTGCATTTAGACGATGACGGCTCCGGATCAGACTACGTCAAAATGGCGGAAATTTTAGACGATTTTTACTATGAAACATACGACCATGGCAATTTGATACTCGATGAACAGATTGACTATGACGAAGATAAAAATGAAGAACGTTTTAAGTTTTTAGATTGCGACGACAACGGCATCATAGACGACTGGGGCGAGCCATGGTTTTTCGATAAATTTCCCGGACTGCGAGAGTTGCCGATTGCATGGGAATTTCATAACTTACTGTTTCACAGCAATTACGCCATACAAGATATTATCCGTATGAACGACGTATGGAGCGAGGCAACAGTATGTTGGCAACATATTGCAGGACAAAAAGAAGAACCAATTTGTGAGAAAAAAGTGTAATTTTGTAACGTTTTTTATTATATTCATATAACAATTAAAATTTATACCGATGAAATTAGAAGTATCAAACCTGACAGGAAATTTTGAAAAAGACCTCGCCATGTGGGGAGAGGAAGTGGTGGAATATTGCAATATCACCGCAAAAGAAATCAACAGGGCATTTTATGCTTTTCAATCGCAGCCCGTAGAAAAACCAAAAGTCTTAATTTTGGGAATAAATCCACATTGCGACGAAGGCGAAGGTAGTTTTGAAGGACAAATAAATAATACTGCTTTATGGAAACCGAAAGAAGGAAAAATCACAGCAGAAGTTTTTTGTAAAGAAAATCCTTGCTGGGAAAAAGAGCATCACGAATGGAAAATTTGGAAAAAAATTGAAACGATTTTTCATACACCGGAGTTGAAAAATATCATTACCAAAAACAAATTCGTCTATATGAACGCCTTGCATTTCAGCACAACCAACATGCGCGAATTTTACAACCTGAAAAATGCAAAACAGATTTTTGAAGAATGTGTCAATTACACGAAATTTCTTATTCGGCAAATCATAAAACCAACGCACATTATTTGCTTAAGCATACCGGACTGTTTTGACAGATTGAATAAAATTAAACCGGAAGAAGCGTTTTCTAATGGAAAAGTCAGAGTATTCATCGAAAGCAAATTTTGCGAAATACCGATGTATGGCATTCCGCACCCGTCGGGAAGCAGAAATATGGATATGACAGACTGGCACAATATTGGCGTTAAAATACACAATAAAATTTTTGACGAAAAAATTTTTGAAATCAACGCACAGGAAGTTGTAGATTATTTTCGAGAAAATCCGTTAGGTGAAATAACCGAAAACTCAAAAAAAATAGTGCGTTTCACCATCAACGGCATCGACAACGACAAATTGGAGGTAACATTTACTACCGACGAAGGCGGTTATTGGGGAATAAAAGCGGCACAAACAAGTAACGATCATCTGCAACATATAGAGAAATATATTGAATTGCTTCAAGAATTAGGTTTGGAAATATACTGTAATGTTTGGCTGGGCGAAAAATGGTTTAAATGCTACGACAAAAATATTACAGAAGAGATAAAAAATACCATAGAAAAATTTATTTTGCGTATAGAAACACAGAGATAAAATACAATTAAAATTAAACACAAAGGGACACTAAGATAATTTGTTGTTGAATAAAACTTTGTGTGCCTTTGTGAAAATCCTTTATGAACTTTGTGGTAAAAAAAATAACAAAAAAAATCAACCCCGCCACCGCTTGGCGTAGTGCCTCCATATCTTTGCCGCAGAATTATTAAAGAAAAGTAATGAGTAAAAGTAATTATTTTTACACCCACCTAAAAAAACAGCTCACGATGATACACACTTTTGAAAATATTTTATTTTCGCACACTATAGAAACGATGCGTTTCATCCTTTGGATAAGCGTATGGTTGCACGCTTTTTAAATAATGAAAGAAAATAACGGGGTAGCCGAAAACCGAACAGAGTAGGCGAAAATTAATAATACCATTATGTCAAAAGTATTTAGAGTAACGCCCAAGCGTATTAAAAGAACAAACGACACAGTATTAACGCCCGAAATGTCCGTAACTGTAACCACCCTGCAACACACCAGCGACCCGTTCTACAATGGGGCAAAAGAAATTAAAGAAGCCTATATGCGACTGTTTCGCTTTGATTATCAAAAGGCTTGCTGCAGTAAAAATGATTTTGAGTTTATGAAATTAGATTAGAAATAGTTTGTAAATAATTGAATAGTAATAAATTAAATAATCGAGATATGGGAAAAGAAAAATCAACAAAATTTGGAGAATTATTAAAAGACCCAAGATGGATATGGGCAGTTATTGTTGTTGCCGTAATTGGATTTGTGTTGCTGTATATTTCAGAAGGACAATTCCCAAATATGCCATTGAGTAGTGGTATCGTAGCGTTTATCAGTGCGGTTATTGGAGTGATATTGACAATCGTGGTTACTCACGCCCTTTTAAATGCACAATCAAAAAAAGAAGCGGAAAAAGATAGAGATATAAGAATCTTTCAAAGGAAAATTCAAGCATATTCCAAATTTACGAGCAATATGTGGAAAATAGCCAATGATACTGAAAGTAAAAATAGTAATGAAGATAATTTAGAGGAAATAAAATCTGACTTATTTGATAAACTTGTATTTTTTCTTGACAAAAATGATGTTATTTCCCTAACAGAAATAATAAAGAAAGACTTAATAAGAGTAAAAGACACAGATGATTATATAGTTCCTATCTGTAAATTTACGGAAATCTTAAAAAATAGCATAACAGACAAAGATAATAAAGAGAAAGAGGAACCACCAAGTTGGCAAGATTTTGAAAATTTATGTAAATCTTTTATAAAAGATGCGGGTACTAATGGTGCCACTTCCTCAGAAACTAAAGACGAATATCATTCATCAGATACAGAAGACAGAAAAAACACCACTTTCTGGCATTTTAATTTGTTAGGAGAAGAACAATTAACGGCATTTAAAAACAACAATTGGGTTTTAAACCTAATTGAATATGGAAAATATGACGAAAATTGGAGAACAAAAGCATTATGGCAAGTTCGTCCCAACGATGTTGTTTTTCTTTTCCGCCGTGGTGGATATGGTTATATTGGAGCCTTTAAAGTAGTAAAAAACAAAGTACTAAAAAATGAGGAATATACAAAAAATAAGTATTCTGAAGAAGATATTAAAACATACGATATATACAATGCAATGGAAGATGGGGCTACATATAGTTCAAATTTAATTGTCGAACCTATCGCATATAATTACAAAGGTGTTGAATACCTTTCGGTGAGACGTAGAACTATTGAACGAATGAATGATATGGAAGCCGTAAAATTCTTGCTTAACAGGTTTAATGGTAAAGATTTGGACAACAACCGACTTGCAGGAAAAGGAAAACTCGATAATGAAACTTCCGTAAAACTCAACGATAATTATTTTTCAGAAATGATAAAACAATGCAACTTATAATGAACTCCTTCGCCGCCATAGATTTTGAAACTGCCAATCAGTACAGAAGTATTTGCAGTGTGGGTGTGGTAATTGTAGAAAACGGCGTAATAACCAACAAGTTTTACGAGTTGGTGAAACCCGAACCAAATTTTTTCTGTTATTGGGCAACCGACTGTCACGGTTTAACAAGATCGGACACCGAAAAAGCCAAATTATTTCCCGAAGTTTGGGAGAAAATAGCCGAAAAAATAAACGGTTTGCCTTTGGTTGCCCACAATAGCCCTTTCGATGAAGGTTGTTTAAGAGCAAATTACGCACAGTACGATATGGAATATCCCAATTACCCATTTTATTGTACTTTGCGAAAATCAAGACAACTATTTCCCAATTTGCCCAACCACCAACTACACACCGTTTCGGAACATTTGGGCTTTACACTTGAAAACCACCACCACGCATTGGCAGATGCCGAAGCGTGCGCGTTTATTGCGATGAAAATATTTTAGAATAACTTGTTTATAATATGGATATACAGAAAACCCCAAATCAAGAAACAATAAAATTAGAGGCGTTGGTGAGCGAAAAACTTATAATCCCTCCATATCAAAGACCTTATAAGTGGACCAAAAAAAATGTTGTTCAATTATTAGAAGATATTTTTGAATATGTAGTAGTAAAAAAGAAAGACTATAGAATAGGTAATATTATTCTGTATGAAAAAGATGGCGAAAAAAATATCGTTGACGGACAACAACGTTTAACAACCATTTCTTTACTGTTAAAAAAATTAGATTTAGAATTTAACGGACTACTTAGTAATCAAGAGTTTAAACTTAACATCTCAAAAAATAATATCGTTTATAACTTCAGAGTACTTGAAAAATGGTTAGATACCAAATTTAAAGAAGCCGAAAAAAAAGAGTTTAAAGAACAAATTTTAAAGAAATGTGAGTTTGTGCTTTTTACGGTTTATAACGAAGATGAAGCATTTCAGTTGTTTGATTCTCAAAATGCAAGAGGAAAAGAGTTAGAACCCTTTGATTTGCTCAAAGCATTTCATTTGCGGGAAATGGAATTTGACACAGAAGAAGAGCGAACAAAATGTGTTGAACGATGGGAAAACTCTATTGATGAAAATAAATTGAAACCAATTTTAGGAAACCACCTTTTCAAAATTCGCAAATGGAGTAAAAACGAATGGAAATATGATTTTACAAAACGCGATATTGACGAATTTAAGGGAGTTTCATTACATCATAAACAACAATATCCTTATGAAAGCGCATTGAGAATGTTAGACGGTTTCGTTGATAATGCTCAAAATGATAAATTTTTGAGGAACTTGCATATTGCACAATCATTTCCGTTCTCAATCACAATGCCCATCAACGACTATACAAAAAGAGTATTTGATATCGCCAAAGAGCGTTTTAATAAGAATAAAGACAAATTATCGTATCCCGAAATAAACATTTTCAATCTTTATTATATTGATTTTCTGCTATGGAAACTTTATAAAGATGAAATTCAAGGTTTGGAAAATTTCTTTGCCGCAAATGAAAACGCTGATAATATAGATATGTTAAAATATAAAATTTTCAAAAAACGAAATTTATTCAATGATTTCAAATTCAGACAAATCAGTTCAAGAGAACATCTTTTATCTCAAGAACATGCTAAACGAGATAAAATAGATAAAACTATATACAACAGCATAGGAAATTTATGTCTCATTTCAATTTCGCAAAACTCAAAAGGAAATAAAGAAAGCCCTGACGAAAAAAAGAAATTATTTTTAGATGATAATTATAGCCTAAAACGAATAATAATGTTTGAAAGTTTTGATGAAAATGGCAAGTGGAGGCCGGAGCAGATTCAAAAACATGAAAAAGATATTTTGTTGCTAATTGAATATTATAAATAAGTTCTGTGTTCAAACAATCAAATCACAAATCATTATGCCCACCGTAAATACCCCTCGTTCCCTATTCATCCCCCTATTTTTATGTATTATGCTATCCGTATCCGCCCAGCAACAAAAAGCGCACTACTACTGCAAATGGTGCGGCAGTAAGTATTCAAGTGTTTCGAGTTTAACCTCCGGCTCGTGCGCCAAAAACCCTAACGGCAAAAAACACGAATTGTACGAGGGGAGCGAAAAATCGCACTACTACTGCAAATGGTGCGGCAGTAAATACTCAAGCATTTCAAGTTTGACCTCCGGCTCGTGTGCCAAAAACCCTAACGGTAAACGGCACGAACCCTACGAGGGAGAAGAAAAAAAACAATACACCTGCAAATATTGCGGCAGTAAGTATTCAAACATTTCAAGTTTAACCTCTGGCTCGTGCGCCAAAAGTCCAACAAAAAGGCACCAACCGGCGCTGTGAAAATCTGAACTGTGATTTTTTTGATTTGTATGATTTTTTTGATTACAATACGGCATCCGCACCTCGCTTGAAAATTTTGCGCAATATGATAAGATTAAGGTTTATCCGTTGTATGCTATCGGTAATATTTTGAAATAATATCGTTATTTTTTTAATCTTGCATTGGATTATGAAAATAAAAACAATATTTTTGCGTTGGATTATGAAAAAATATTAAGTAATTTTGAATTGGAATATGAAACAGAATTATATTAACAGATCTATTGACAATGAATTAGAAGAATGGAAATCATCTCATTTCAGAAAACCGCTTTTATTACGTGGGGCGCGGCAGGTGGGCAAATCATCGTCGGTGAGAAAATTGGGAGAAAAATTTGATTATTTTTTGGAAATAAATTTTGAAAAAGATAAGGATATCAAAACGTTGTTTGAAACAGCAGGAAATTTAGATCCAAAAACATTGTGCAATAAAATTTCATTAATGAAAGAAACGCCAATTGTGCCGGAAAAAACACTGCTCTTTTTAGATGAAATACAAAGTTGTTTACCGGCAATCTCTTCTTTGCGTTTTTTTTACGAAAATTACCCTGAATTACACGTTGTTGCAGCCGGTTCGTTACTTGAATTTGCTTTGTCTGAATTACCCTCTTTCGGCGTTGGGCGCATTCGTTCCTTGTTTATGTATCCGTTTTCATTTTCAGAATTTTTGACGGCTTGCGGTAATGAATTGCTGCTTGATGCTGTTAAAAATGCAACTCCCAATAATCCTTTAGACGAGATTATTCATTGCAAGGCGCTGGAACTTCTTCGTATCTTTTTGATTATAGGCGGAATGCCTGAAGTTGTTGCCACATATTTGTTGGAAAAAGATATGTTCAAATGCCAATTTGCACTTGATGACCTAATGATTACATTGCGGGCTGATTTTGAAAAATATAAACAACGTGTTCCTTCATTGCAAATTTCAACCGTCTTCGACAGCGTGGTAAAACAGGCAGGTAAAAAATTTGTTTTTTCTAAAGCAGGACAGGAATTTTCTCGTTATCAAATAAAACAGGCGTTAGAATTGTTGAAAATGGCAGGCTTGGCGCTGCCTGTTGTGCATACTTCCGCCTCAGGGCTGCCGTTAGGCGCCGAAATAAATCCTCAAAAACAAAAGATGTTGCTGTTAGATACCGGCATTTTGCAACGACTGCAAGACCTAAACCTGTCAAACATTCTACTTAGCAATGATTTTAATCTCGTTAATAAAGGAAGTATTGCCGAAATGTTTGTGGGGTTGGAACTCCTTAAAAATTCCTCATGCTATGTTCCTAAACCACTTTACTATTGGCAAAGAGACCAAAGAAACAACCATGCCGAAATAGATTATGTAATCCAAAAAAACGAACAAATGATCCCCATTGAAGTAAAATCGGGAACCAGCGGTAAAATGCAAAGTATGCATCTGTTTCTCAAAGAAAAACAGTTGGCATACGGTATCCGCACCTCGCTTGAAAATTTTGCGCAATATGATAAGATTAAGGTTTATCCGTTGTATGCTATCGGTAATATTTTGCAATAATATCGTTATTTTTAAATCTTAAATAAATATGTCTCAAAAAATCACCACCCTCCGCCACTTTCTTATCATCAAGAAGATGCGCACGGCAAAACGTGCCACTTTTGCAGAAATTGCCGACTATTTAGAGCGCGAATCGGTATTTCACGATTACGATTTCAACATCTCCAAGCGTACCTTTCAGCGCGACCTTGATGAAATTGAATCTATCTATGGCGTTTACATCAAATACGACTTTTCCGGAAAGTTTTATTTTATTGAAGAGGAATTTGAACAGGAAATCGGCGACCGCTTTTTTGAAGCGTTTGATGTGTATAATGCGCTGAAAGTGAATGAACAAAACAAACAGCACATCTATTTGGAAAAACGGCAAACCAAAGGCACCGAACATCTGTACGGCTTGTTGCACGCCATAAAAAACCTGTTGCAAATCGCATTCACCTATCAAAAATATTACACCGATTATCCGGAACAGCGCACTGTTCATCCTTTAGCATTAAAAGAGTATAAAAACCGTTGGTATCTTTTTGCCAAAGATGTGTATGATAATCGCGTGAAAGTGTATGCTTTAGACCGTATTTCACATTTGGAAATTTCTAAAATAAGTTTTCAAAAAGATGCCGATTTTAATTTGGGCAAAATAATGAAACACAGTTTTGGTATTGTAATGCCGAATAGCGAAACACCGGAAAAAGTGGTATTGTCGTTCACGCCATTACAGGGAAAATATATTCAGTCGTTGCCTTTGCATGACACGCAAAAAATATTGATTGACAACAACAAAGAGCTGCGCATCTGTTTGAACATTTACCTGACGCAAGATTTCAAAATGGAAATACTATCTATGGGCGAAAGTGTGAAGGTTTTGAAACCGGAATGGTTTGCAGAGGAGGTGAAAGAGAGTTATAGAAGGGCGTTGGATAAATAAATTTATTTGTTATATGCTTTTGTAAAATAATAAAAAACGCCCCATTCATTTCTGAGGGGCGTTTAGGTATTGGGCGAC
>Ga0082212_10001938_pt1 | contig 30431 bp, 25 predicted proteins | sample TergutNt197P3_FD_71548 | JGI IMG/M metagenome (GOLD analysis project Ga0082212, IMG submission 71548) | Neocapritermes taracua P3 segment gut microbial communities from Petit-Saut dam, French Guiana - Nt197 P3 | ecosystem: Host-associated > Arthropoda: Insects > Digestive system > Gut ...
CGCATCAAGCGTTTCAAAATTCTTCAGCTTCGTTACCGCAACAAACAGCGTAAGCATCTCTTGCGCCTCTCGCTTATTTGCGGTTTTCACAATTTTGAATTAACGTTTTAGGACTCGTCTAATTATCAAAATTCGCAAAAGAATCTTTCAGCATTTTCATGAATACGCCGCCGATCACCGAACGGTTCTGGAATCCCGCTTGTTTTGCGGTATCGGTGTAATACCAGTCCGAAAATGGGACCCGGGAAGCGGTTTCGTTCACAAAACGCCAAACAGGTTCGACCAATGCCTGGAAATCCGAAAGTTTTTCGCACAAAGAGGCCGACCATATGAGCCAGTCTGTTTTTGTGTAGGCGCTCCTGGAATCGAGGGGGACCCCGTATTTGTTTTGGTTTTGCATATACCATTTTGTTTCGGCTTCTGTCACTTCCTCCCCGAACAGGCCGGTAGCGAATATTTGGTCCCATATGACGTTGTATTTCAAGCTCCATGTGCCGGGTTGGTCAAAAGCGAGCTTGTATTTGTCGCCGTCTTTTGCTTCTTTTTTCCATTTTGCCGCATATTCCGCCGCTTTTTCCCTGTATTTTCCCGATTTGCCGCCATTTCCCAAAAAATCCGATATAATGCCGAAAGAAACCAGTCCCATGATGGCTTTTATCGATAAATTGCAGTTGTGCGCGAGGTGCCCGGCAAAATCGTCCGTGCATAGCTGGTTTTCCGGATCGTAGCCGTATTCCAGAAGATAATCCGCCCATTTTTCGAAAATAGGGAAGTGTTCCTCCATGAAACCAAAATCTTCGTCTGCAAGGTTTGCGGCAGCGGCCATTATCAGCATATTCCCGCATTCTTCTATCGGCATCTGGTATTTCTGCAAATATTCGCCGTTATCTTTCCCGTATACCTGGCCGTTCGCTTTCGGGTATGTCCCCACGTCGTGGGGAGCAAAATCATAAGGCCAATTTTCCGAAGCGGCAAATTTTAAAACAGGGCGCATCATGCCCCGCACCAATTCGGGCGAATAAAGCAAAAATACGGGTATCGAGGGATAACTCACATCCACTGTCCCGATGCAGCCGTTGCTGTAATTTTCCTTTGAAAGGAAAACCGCGTTTCCATCGCGGTCGGCAATTAATTTGTGCGCCGCATATGCCTGCCTGTAAGCCAAAGCGGCTATGTCGGCATATTTGTTTCCGCCTGATTTTACCGCATCTGCATACAGGCGATTTTCGAAAACTTTGACCTTTTCGAATATGTCCGGCGCTTCATCGACCGCATTTTCCACCATGGAAGCAAAAGTCATGCCGTCTTTTTGCCAGTATGCGCAAAACTGCTCGCCGAAATATTCTATGGATTTTATATCATCGTAGGCGAGGAGTATATATTTTTCTTTTTTGCTTCCGCCGATTTTCCCAAAATCGATTTCACAGGCGGCAATGGGGCAGTTTTGGTCAATGGAAACCGCATGCGCTTCATAATGGCCTTTTTTTGCAAAGGCTTTGTTTTTCGCGTAATCATATCTATCTGAAAGCGTCCCGCAAAAAACGTCGCCGAAAGGATTGATCAAATGCACATATCCCCAATTTATCCGGTGGTCGTCCCCCGCGCTGTTCAATATTTTTTGGTCTGTGGAGCCCATATAGGCGGATTTTGCGTTTTTGAAATTCGTTTTTCCGCATCTTACAGATTCGCCATTTTCATTGACGCACCATTCCCCCGTTATGTCCGTGTAAATTTTCGCGTCATGGACATTTTTGTCGGCGCTTCTGAGCCCATATTTGACGTAAGTGAGCGGACGGGAAACCATGTTCAAATCGTAGGGCAGGATAGGGGAAACAAAAGTCACCGTCAATTCGATTCCGCTTTTTTCAAAAATGTATTCCGTCGACAAAGCGGACACCGAAAGCGATATTTGTTCCATTGCTTCCGGTTCCCTGTCAGGGCGGTTGTTTTGCACGTCGGCTTTCCCGCAGAACCGATATGTTCTGCCATCGATTTTTATGATTCCGACAAGCGCGTTTCTTTCGCCGGTCCAATGCCGTGTGGAGTCTCCATGCAAAAAGTCCGAAAACGACCAAACGCTGAAATATGGGTCGGATAAAACAAGCGGAACAGCCGCGGGGCGTATATTTTGCATCATTAGTGTAATCCCTCCTGATTATTTTATTATATATTTATCATCATTTGTTTTTCAATTTGTCATGCGTTTGTATGTTTCGTAGTATTGTATTTTCAACAATTCCTGTTGCTGTTTCGTGATTTCCATTTTCAATTTTATGTTGTAATAGGGCAGTATTTCGCGCAACGCTTCCAAATAGCCCATATATTGCGTTTTGCCGGAACCGATAAGGCTCGAAAGCACATTCAGTAAATCGTATGAAGCGTATGCGTCGTTTTGGAGGCCTTTTTTGTCCAGGGGGAAGTTTGCGTAAATGATGAAAGGGGTGCTGTACAGCTGGAGCCTCGAATCCGTGGCGTAAATGTCGGAAATGAATCCCGTATCCAAATACGCCGAATACTTCGAGCATATCGAAGGCAAATGGTCGCCAAAGAAAACAATTGCAGTAGGCCGATTTCGCGAATCGATAAAATTGCAAAGCTGCCCCAAAGCTTCGTCCGCGTTTTTTACGCCTTGTACATAGTTTTCAAAGAAATGATAGTCGTTTTTGCTCAAACGCGGGTTTTTTGCCCTGACTGTAAATGTCTCCCAGTAATATTTGTAATAGTATGGCTGGTGGTTTTCGATGGATATGCCAAACAAAAACAAAGGGGCGGCGTCTTTTTTTTCCGCTTCGTCCAAAAAATATTCCAGATACCGCGCAAAACAGCGGTCTGTGACATATTTGTACGATTCGCCCACTATTTCCGGCTTTATTTCTTTGATTTCCGCAAGCGATTCCGCATAATACGCATCAAAACCCAGAAACGGCAGCCCTGTGTCCCTGCGGTAAAATTTTGCCAAATACGGGTGTATCGCAATTGTGTCATATCCCAGTTCCTTGTAATATGAAACGTATGAAATCACGTCTTTTTTTATAATCGTGTAGGGAACCACCCCATCGGGCAGCGCGTCGCAGGCAAGTCCAGTCAAAATTTCAAATTCGGTGCGAATGGTCCCGCCACCGTAAGTGGGCACTACCAGCTTTCCGGCGAAGGCGTTTTCCCGATTTTTGAGTTCGTCGTAATTTTCAAGCGGGTTTGGCGTGATTTCCGATTCCGGGAGCAGTTTCGGATCCCAGAAACTTTCGCTGAGGATTAAAACGATGTCGGGGTTCGCGAAATCTGCCGAAGGAAAAATTTCGGCGTATTCGCCGAGCGCTTCCTGCAGTTTCGCGCTCGAATATCCCTCGGGTTTTTTTATCGCGAAAGAGGCCAAATTTATGGAAAATCCGCCGATGAACCCGTTTGCCTCGTAATTGGTGATCTGGTTGTCTGTGGATTCAAAATACATCCCTATCTCGTTGAACAAATCCCCCGAAAGCGCCCCGTTGCCGAAAAATATGAACAAAACCAAAAACAGCGCCGAAGCTACGGGTAAGCGCACGTAAAATTTAAGGGGGGCGTCTTTGGCGAAAATGCCGAGAAAAATCGCGGAAACAATCGAGACGGCGATAAAAAGCCAACTCCAAAATTCAATTTCTATCGAAACGAAACCGGCGATTTCACCCATATTCGTCGCCATTATTATGTCGTGGGGCATAAAATTTTCGCCTGTCAGGGCATATTTTATATAGTTTACGAACGAAACCGCCAAAATCAATGCGTTGAACAGCAATATGTTCATCCAGGCTTTTTGTATCAGGAAAAAAAGCGCCGCGAAGAGCACATATACCAAAATCAAATCAAAAATCAAAATCGATATATGATCCGCCAAAAAACTTTCCAAAAAATATTTCGGGTATTTATGGAAACACTCGAGCTCCAGAACATAAAAAACGGGCATGAGCCAGTAAAGCAAAGAAGCGGGCAGCCAAAACGCCTTTTTTCTTTTCAGGCGCTTTATGGAATAGGCAAAAAAACGCAAATAAATCAATTCGTATTTACTCCGTTATAGAATGATAATCTACTATACCAAAGATTTGTGAACATTTATTTTGTTTTTGAAAAATATCTTGCAAATTCAGAGAAAATATATTATAATGCTCATATTGGATCAAAACAAATAAAATCTGAATGGATGAAGTTTTTATGAACAACAAAAGGGACGATTTCAAGCCCGGAAAAAAACCGTTTTCAAAAGACGGCAAAAATAGGCCCGGAAGTTTCGTGAAATTCAAAAGACCCGGAGAAGCGGGCGGATTTGAAAAATCAAAATATTCCGCAAGACCCGAAAAATTCCAAAAAACCGGAACAGCGCCCAAAGAGGCAAAAAATTTCAAAAACGCATTCGGCCAAAAAAAACCCTTCAGGCCGGATAGGCCCTCAAAGCCCGCAAAACCCGCAAGATTAAGGGAATTTCCCGAAACCCTGCCGCCGGTTGCGGAACAGGAAGATTCGGGCATGGTATACGGCAGAAACGCGGTGCTCGAACTTCTCAAAAGCGGAAAGTCCGTAGACAAACTCTTTGTCCAGAGCGGGCAGCGGGAAGGTTCGATAACCGTGATCTTTGCCGAAGCCTTGAAAAAATCCATACCGGTGATCGAAACGGAAAAATCCAAGCTCGATTCAATGATAAAAAATTCGGCGCACCAAGGGGTGATCGCCATGGCCGCCGCGAAAGAATACTGCTCGATAGGCGATATATTGAAAATCGCCGAAGAGCGCGGGGAAAAACCGTTTGTTTTGATCGCGGACAAAATAATGGACCCGCACAATCTCGGCGCGATAATAAGGACAGCTGAATGCGCGGGAGTCCACGGAATGATAATACCGAAAAGAAACGCCGCGGGCGTGTCCCCCATTGTGGCAAAAATTTCCGCGGGCGCCTCGGTGCATATGGCCATTGCCAAAGTGGCCAATATCGCGGGGGTGATCGACGAATTGAAGGAAAAGGGAATTTGGATATTTTCTTCCGCGCTGGATTTAGACGAAAACCTTAAAAATTCGGAAAATGACGCCGCGCTTTCGGATTACAGCGAAGCGGATTACGACATCCCGATGTGTCTGGTTGTGGGAAACGAAGGCGAAGGGCTCTCCCCGCTGGTGATACAAAAAAGCGATTTCATGGTAAAAATCCCGATGTTCGGGAAAATAGATTCTTTGAATGTCTCCTGCGCCTGCGCGGTGCTCATGTACGAAATATCGCGCCAACGCAAAAAGAAATGATATATAAATCATGAAATAAATAAAGGTAAAAGCTATGGAAGAAAAAAAAAGCCCCTCAAAATTGAACGATTTGTTCGAGGATCTGCAAGACACACTGGACAGTTCCATTTACAATGCGAATGAAGATGAATCCGAAAAACCGAAAAAACCGGAAATACCCGAAATTGCCGATTTTCCCGAACCGCAAAAACCGCCTCCGGCAAAAAAATATGCGGATGAAAAAGAAAGCAGGAATGAAAACGAGAATCAGGAAAAACGATTTGAAAGCGCGGACAAACAGCCTGAAAATGTAATTTGGGAAGAAAGGGAAAACGACGGCGGCGAATCGGAACAATCGGACATGGATCTGGAACTTCTCAAAGCCATCGGGATAGGCCGCGAGGAAGCCGCAGATGGCAAAAAACGCCCTCGGGAAAATTATGCGGATCCGGAAAAAAGCGGCGCCGAAAACAAATCCGACCCAAAAGAATACGAAAAAAACCCCGTTTCAAAAAAACCTCCCCAAAAGACTTTTTACAGGGCTACGGAAAAGGAATTTGCGAACCGGGAACAAATAACCGACATTTTTGCCTCTTACAGGAACGAATATATATCCGCATTGATAAAATTCGCGGCGGGGGCGGTTTTGTTCCTGATAATTTTCTATATGGAAACTGCGCCGTATCTGAAATGGAAAATGCCCGGAATACTCAACATATACCATTACAACGTGCCATATATCTGGATAGATATGCAGATTTTGCTTCTGGCGGCCGCCATAAACGGCAAATCCCTGGTATACGGCGTGAGGTCGATGTTCGCTTCGAACGTCAACGCCTATTCCATATCGGTTTTCTTTTTGGCAGTTTCATTTGTCCACACCATGCTCACTTTGAATTTCAGATACAACAGCCCGGAAATGGCGCTCTACAATTCGATGGCGGTTTATTCAATGGTAATGATAAGCCTTTACAACCTGTTCGACATAATAGCGGAAATCGACAGTTTCAAAACAGTTTCTTCCAACAAACAGAAATACGCGCTCACTTTGCTCGACCCTTCCAAGACTCCGAAAACCGCTCCTTTGCAAGCTTCTTCCCAACCTTACGGAACGGCCAAACCGGAAGCGGAATTGTTTCGCGACGTGGCTGCATACGGTTCCGGCGTGGGCGGGGTGGTGAGCGCCCCGTTTGTCTCGAATTTTTTTACGCGGACATACAAAGACAAACATCTCGGCGGGCCCATAAAACATTATATATACATATCCTTGTTTGCCGCCCTTTCGCTGTTCATCATAACCATGGGGCTGAACAAAGAAAAAGATTGGTACGCTTCCCTTTCCTGCGCCGCCGCCATCATGCTCGGCTCTGTTCCCTTGTGTTCGTTTGTCGCCTGTTCCTACCCCGTTTTCAAAGCGCAAAAAAAGGCCCGGCAAATAGGCGCGGCTTTCATCGGCGGAAACAGCATGGAAGAAAGTTCCGGGATGCCCATAATTTCGGTTTACGACAAAGATATTTTCCCGGCGGAAAAAGTGAGGATTTCGGGGATAAAAGTATGCAAGGACGTCAGGATAGATGCAGTTATGCAAACCCTTTGCGCCATTTTCGACAAATTGAATATGCCCCCTGCCGAAACCTTCAAAGCCTCTGTAAATTACGATGGCAATGGCGAACGCGATGTAAAATTGGCCGGAATAGAAGACGACGGCATATGTTTTTTTTCAAGCGGCGCGAAAATGTTCATAGGAAAGAGGGGATATATGGCTAATTTGGGGCTGGATCCGTTTTCTTCGGACGTGGACGAAGCATTTGAAAAAAGCCTTGGCAGCATAATGTTTTTGGCCGCGGAAAACAAATTGCTGGCCAAAATATACATAACATATGAAATATCCCCGGATTTTTACGATATAATAAAGAACATAAGGAAAGTGAATACATGTTTGTGCATACGCACATTTGACCCGAATATAAACGACGAATTGGTCGCGGCAATGGGGAATATAAAAAAATATCCGGTGAGGGTGCTGAAATTGAAAGATTCCTCCGACATTTACAAAATTCCCGGATATGTGGATTCGCCGGTGGTTTCCAAGGAATCTTTGAAGTCTTTGTTCGGGGCGGTGGTGATCGCGGACAAGATAAAAACTTTGATGAAAACCAACGCGATGCTCCAGACGCTGGCTTTTTCGGCGGGTTTGCTTCTGTCCGTGATCCTCGGGGTCGCGGGGCAGCTTTTGGGGATAAATGCGGGGCATTTGTTTTTGTTCCAGACTTTTTGGATGCTTCCGGTCATAGTGCTTTCAGGATTGAACTGAGGCAAAAAAGGCTATGAATTTGATAGATTTGCCAAAGTTGAAAAAAAGGATTGTTTCGTTCGACAATGTTTTGATTGTCGCCCATATCGATCCCGACCCGGACACGCTCGGCTCCGCTTTGGGGCTTAAAAAAATATTTGAAAAATTGGGAAAAACTTCCTACGTCGCCTGCGATACCGCGGTGAGCGGCCGCATATGCAGTTTTTTTGAGATTTCGCCGAATTTGGATTTGGAATTCATCAAAGCCCCCGATTTTGCCCCGGAACGCATCATTTGCGTGGATGCTGCGGCAATAAGCCAAATCGGCGCATATGGAAAATATTATTCTGAAGATTTTTCAAAAAATAAAATAGACCTCGTTATTGACCACCATTATACGAATTCGCTTTACGGGAAAGAAAACTATATCGATGAAAAAGCGTCTGCAACCGGGGAAATAATATATGATCTGGCGCTTGAGTGCGGGGTCGAAATAGACCCCGGGTTTGCCAAAGATGTTTACTGCGCCATCATCTGCGATTCCGGTTCGTTCGGATACAGCTCGACCACGCCGAAAACGATGGCGACGGCTTCAAAGCTCATGGAAACCGGATTCGATTTCGCAAAGCTGAACAGGCTTGTTTTCCAAACCAAAACGAAAACGCAGATAGCCATGGAACGCCTGGCGTACAATTCCCTGAAATTTTACGCCGGCGGAAAAATCGCAGTCATAGCCATAACAAACGAAGCGAAAAAAAACGCGGGGCTTGAGGGCGCGGAAATCGAGGGAATAAACGAAATAGCGAGAACTGCGGAAGGCGTCGAAGTCGGCGCGACGATAAAAGAAACAGAAATGAAAGAAAACCAAGAAGCTAAAGAATTTAAAATATCCCTGCGGTCGAACGAATACGCGAACGTCGCAAAAATCGCCGAACAATACGGCGGCGGGGGACATATGAAAGCCGCCGGATGCAAAGTTTCGGGATATTGCGAAGCGGAAATATTGGAAAGGGAACTCGTCGAAAAAATAACGGGAATTTTATGACAGAAACACAAAACAAAAATATCAACGGAATATTGAACTTGAAAAAACCTTCGGGCTGTTCTTCGCACGATATGGTATATTTTGTCCGCAGGCTGTTCGGCATAAAAAAAGTGGGGCATACGGGGACATTGGACCCTATGGCTTCCGGGGTCCTTCCGATGCTTCTGGGAAGCGCCACGAAACTTTCCGATTTGCTGCTGGCCCGCAAAAAATCGTACCGCGCCGTATTGAAGCTGGGGATTTCCACCGACACGATGGATACAAGCGGAAAAATAACCAAGCGCGCAAATGGTTTTCGTCTTCCGGGATTTGAGGAAGTCGAAGAAGCGGCAAAAAGTTTTGTCGGGGACATATGGCAAAAGCCGCCCATTTACAGCGCGATAAAAATAAACGGCAAAAAACTCTATGATTATGCCAGGGAAAACAAGGAAGTGGAACCGGAACCGAGAGCGGTTTCGATATATTCCATAAAGTGCGGGCAAACCGAAGTTTTGGGCGAATACATATTGGACATAGAATGTTCCAAGGGGACATATGTGAGGTCTTTATGCCATGACATAGGCGAAATGCTCTCTTGCGGGGGGGCGATGGCCGGCCTCGAACGGACTCGCTCGGGAAATTTCGATATTTCTGGTTCCTATCTGCCCGAATATTTGGAAAAGCATAAATCCAATTCGGGAGTGGAATCGCTTTGTTCGCTGCTCGTTTCATGCGAGGATATTTTAAAGGAAGTGGCGCAAAAAAAAATGGTTTTGGAAGAGTTTTATTCAAAACTCGCCAAAAACGGGGCGGAGATATACATACACAAATTAAAAGCGGAAAATCCCGGCAATTTTTGCCTTGGGGACAAGGTATTGATGTACAGCTGCGAAAACATCCTTTTCGCCTTGGGGGAAATACAAAATTACGAGCAAGGGCCGGCTTGCAAGCCCATAATTTTCATTTGAATTTTTAAATTAATTTGAAATGTAAAATAAAAATCGAAAATTTTTGAAAAAAATTTAAATTTTTATTAATAAACCATTTACATTTTTGTTTTTTTGTGATATAATAATATCGGCACATAAAAAATTATGGGATTTAAGGTGATGTCGAATGAAACCGATAAAAAAAATTATAAAAATATTGTGGGCGGCGGTTTTTGTTTTGGGTTTGCCGATTCAAGCAAAAGCGAGCGGGTTTGCCCTTTCAACCAATACAGGCGACGGAGGTCTTATAGGGATTGCAATAGCGGTGGCCGCTTGCATCGTGACGGCGATTGTCACAATGCGGCTGACTAAGCGCAAAAACAAGAAATGAATAAAAAACGCCGGATGAAAATTCCGGCGTTTTTCTTCGATTTTATGCAAGTATGCCATGAACTGCGTGATCGATCGGCGTGAACTGCATATGAACTGCGTTAACATTCGTTACACGTGAACTGCGTTCATATTTGTTCTTCGATTTTATGCAAGTATGCCATGAACTGCATATGAACTTCGTTCATATTTGTTCTTCGATTTTATGCAAGTATGCCATGAACTGCATATGAACTTCGTTCATATTTGTTCATGTATCAACATCGTCTATTATGGAATCCATCGAAATTTGGTTTTTTTCTATGTCAACGGCTAAAAATGCGCTGCCTCGGGCGGGTATTTTAGATTTTTTGTATTGTTCGGCATTTTGGTACAATGCGCGGGGGTTTTTTGTTACGCTTGCAAGTTCCCTGCCTTTTGGCAGGCTTATCGTGTCCACGCCCACCGCAGTCCTCGTGTTTTTCAAAGGGACGATTTCGGAATCGACGACCAGCGCCTTGTTGTCAGAAGACAAAAGCAAAAATTCGGAATTTTCGCCTTCGAAAACGTGGTAAATCGCAACGACGGGCGAAGAAACGGAAAATGCCCCTGTCAATTTTTTTCTGTTCAATTTTGTCTTGTAAGCCTCGAGCGGTATTTTTGCGGTTTTCCCGTTTTTGAAGAAAAAAAGCATATTTCCGTTGTAATCCCCGGTTATATGGGCGCAAATCGCCTTTTCCCCTTCGTCGAAAGAAAGTTTTGCGGGGATGTAGTCGCCCAGCACCGATGCTTTTACGTTTTCGAATTCGCTGATTTTGGATTTGTAGACTTGGCCCCTGTCCGAAAAGAACAAGATTTCGTCGATGTTCTGGGCTTCTTTTTCGAATATGATTTCGTCGTTTTCCTTGAGTTTCTGTTCGTCGTTGCCCCTAAGCGATTGGGCGGTTATTTTTTTGAAATAGCAGTCCCTTGTCAAAATAAGGTGCACGCCGTAATTTTCCACTTCATCGTTTTCTTCGGGATTTTGCTCGTTTTCGGCGTAGATGATTTGGGTCATCCTGGGTTTGCCGTACTTTTTTCGTACGTTTTCGAGCTGTTTTATTATTATCTTTTTTTGTTTTTCGGGCGAATCCAAAGTTTCCTCCAATTCGGATATGGCTTTTTCGAGTTCGGCGGTTTCGTTCGTGCGCTCTATCATGTATTCTCTGTTCAATTGGCGGAGTTTTATTTCGGCTATGTATTCGGCTTGGATTTCGTCGATTTTGAAAGCTTTGGTCAGATTGGGGACCACTTCTTTTTCGGTTTTGGTCTCCCTGACTATTTTAATCGCTTTGTCGATGTCGAGAAGTATTTCCTTTAACCCGTTTAGCAAATGCAGTTTTTCCTTTTTTTTGCCGAGATCGAAATAAAGCTCGCGTTTTACGCATTCTATCCGAAAGGCGATCCATTCGGCCAAAATGTCCAAAACTCCCAAAAGCCTCGGCGTGCCAGCTATCAGAACGTTGAAATTGCACGAAAATTTATCTTCGAGCTGGGTTGTTTTGAAAAGTTTCTGCATGATTTTGTCGGGATCGGAGCTTCTTTTCAAGTCGATCGTTATTTTTAGCCCGCCAAGGTCGGTTTCGTCGCGTATGTCGTTTATTTCCCTGATTTTGCCGTCTTTTGCGAGCTGTTCCACTTTTTCCTGTATGGCTTCGACTGTCGTGGTATATGGGATTTGGTATATGTCTATGCAGTTTCCGGACTTGTCGTAGGAATACCTCGCCCGCACCTTCACGCTGCCCCTCCCGGTTTCATATATTTCCCCGAGCGCCTCTTCGTCGTATATGAGTTGGCCCCCTGTGGAAAAATCCGGGGCTTTCAATATCTGCATCATTTCTTTTGCGGTCATCTTTTCTTTTTTGAGCAGGGCGATGGTGGCATCGCATATCTCCGCGAGGTTAAATGAGCATATGTTGCTCGCTATTCCCACAGCTATTCCGATATTCGGCGAAACGAGTATGTTGGGGAACGAACTCGGGAGCAATACGGGTTCTTTCGAAGTGTTGTCGTAGTTGTCCGTGAAATCCACCGCGTCCCTGTCTATGCCCTCGAAAAATTCGGCGCATATGGGGTCGAGTTTGCATTCCGTGTATCTCGAAGCGGCATATGCCATGTCCCTCGAATATTGTTTTCCAAAAGAGCCTTTCGAATCGATGAGCGGGTGTATGAGCGCTTCGTTGCCTTTGGTGAGCCTGACGAGCGTCTCATATATAGCGCTTTCGCCGTGGGGGTTGAGCTTCATCGTCTGGCCTACCACGTTTGCCGATTTTGTCTTGCCCGCGGAAGGGGAAAGCAGCCCCATTTTGTACATGGTGAAAAGAAGCCTCCTGTGGGAGGGCTTGAGCCCGTCTATTTCGGGTATGGCCCTCGACTTTATCGCGGTCATGGCGTATGGCATGAAATTGGTTTCCAACGTCTCGGTTATCTTTTGGTCCAAAACGGGGGCATCCTTTTTTTGCGTTTTTTGGTTTTTTGGCATAAAATTTTAACTCCTGTTTTTGCTTCTCCTTAACTTTAATTATATCAAAAATATGTGTTTTTGTCAAGCAAAAAAAGAATATTTATTCGAATTATTTTTTCGGGTTTTTACGTTTTTCGCAAAAACGCAAATAAATTTTTTTTCGCCGAAACAAATCTGTTTTTATTGCATTTTATTTTCGGATGTGGTATACTTTGCAATGTACCAATTAAAAAAGGCAAGGGAGGAATGTATTTTGGAAAATATATCAAGCGGGCAATTCGCGCTGTATGCGGAAAAGATGCTTTCGCAAAAGCAATACTACAAAAACTATTTGGAAAAAAAAACGGACTCGAAAAAATTTCGCGAGGACATGGCCGCCGATGCAAGCCTTTCGGGTTCCGCGTGGTTTGGCGAATATAACATAAAGCGCATTTCGCTGATGCCGCCCGATGAAAAACTGCCCGCGGAAACCATTATCGGCTATCTTGCAAAAAACGAAACAATACCGAAATGCGAAGATATGTACGGCGGATTCGACGAATACAGAAAACACATACGCGAAAATTACAGCCACGGCGAATTCATCACTTTCATATATCCCGAAGACGAGCGCCTGCTTTATGCCGTGGCAAAAATCACGCGCCCCGAAAAGGTGTTCGTCGCAGGATCATATTACGGCTATTTCGCGGTATGGGCGATGAAAACCGTATCTGAAACCGGCGGCGTCGCCGTTTTGTCGGACATAAACGAAAAAGTGTGCGAATTGGCAAGAAAAAATTTCACGAACTTAGGCTATGGCAAAAATGCGGAAATATGCTGCGAAGATGCGGAAATATTGCTGTCGCGCCGCACGGAGCCCATCGATATGCTCATTTTGGACGCCACGGGCAAACACGACGATCCCCGACCCGAATACAGGGGCAAACGCATATACGGGGCATTTTTAAAGGATGCGAAACACCTCCTCAAAAAAGGTTCGGTCATAGTCGTCCACAACATGGAACCCGAAAATCCCGAAATGAAAGCGCTCGTCGATGAATTGCGGGAGATCGAAGCCATCGGCGAAAGCTATGACACATATAACGGGCTTGGAGTCTATGTCAAAACTTGAAATTTGGTTTCGTTCACATAAAATTTACCGGGAATTTTGAAACCGGGGTATTGACACAAAACGTTCGCGGTGGTAAAATATTAAAAAAGCGTATCATGAAGATATGCGCGCGGCAATCCGGCAAATTCTGAAAATGCAAATGGAACTACTGATGCCATGAAGGCGTCTTGCGCCACAAGAGCGGCGCGGGGGTTTTTTGGCATCATTTTGTTTTCATGTTTTTTTAGGAGGATTTCTTTATGCATATGGCAGACGCTTTGCTTTCTCCCGCCGTCGGCGCGGCAATGTGCGCAGTCAGCGCCGCGGCCAACGCCTACGCGGCCAAAAAAATAAAAAAAGACGACCTTTGCGAAAAAAAGATCCCGTTGATGGGCGTCATGGGCGCGTTCGTATTCGCCGCGCAAATGATAAATTTCACAATTCCGGCAACCGGGGCAAGCGGGCATATCGGCGGAGGGATCTTGCTTGCCGCCATGATCGGCGGGTTTCCCGCGCTATTGTCCATATCGGCGGTGATTGTCATACAGTGTCTGTTTTTCGCCGACGGAGGGCTTTTGGCGCTCGGCTGCAATATTTTCAACATGGGGGTTGTTCCGTGCCTGATCGTCTATCCGCTGATTTTCAAGCCTTTTTTCAAAAGTGGCAGGACAATTTTCAAAATTGCGGCGGCGTCCGTCGCTGCCGCCGTTTTGACCCTGCAGCTTGGCGCATTCGGAGTTGTGCTTCAAACCCGGATTTCCGGGATTGCCGAACTTCCGTTTTTGACTTTCCTTTTCCTGATGCAGCCGATTCATTTTGCAATCGGGCTGGCCGAAGGGATCGCCACTGCTGCCATACTCTGTTTTGTCTACAAAATGCGCCCTGAAATCATGGACAGCGCCTTTGAAAGGACAAAAATAAAAAGCGGCGTTCCGGTAAAAAATGTCGTAATCGCCTTTTCCATCCTCGCGCTTCTCGTGGGGGGAGCTTTTTCCCTGTTCGCGTCGCCCCAGCCCGACGGGCTTGAATGGGCAATCGAAAAAACGGCGGGAATGGAGGAGCCGAAAGCGGAAGGCGCGGTTTTCGAAGGGGCGGCCTCTATTCAAAAAGCAGTCGCATTCATGCCGGATTACAATTTCAAAAACACGGGGGAAAATGGTTTTGGAATGGAGAAATCCGTTGCCGGAATAATCGGCGGCTTGATGGCCTTCTTAACCGCCGCCGTTTCCGCGATCGCAATTTCAGTTTTCAAAAAAAGGCGAAAGGATTCCAAATCTAAGTGAAAAACCAAATCAAGGAACTGTACGCCCTCGAACAATTGTCAGGAGGCCATACATTTGTGCATAAACTCCACCCGACGGTCAAACTGCTGACAACGGGGGTTTTCATCGTGGTGGCTGTTTCTTTTGACAGATATGCTTTCGGGCGCCTGATTCCGTATGTATTTTACCCCACTCTTTTGATGGCCTTGTCCGAAACCCCATACGCCATGCTGCTCAAAAGATTTTTGATCGCGCTTCCTTTTTGCCTTTTTGCGGGCATTTCCAACGCCATATTCGACAGGGTTCCGGCTTTTGCGGTAAATGGCGTAACTGTCAGCTACGGGGCCATTTCGCTTTTCACCATAATTTTCAAAACCTATCTGTGCGTTATGGCCGTATTGCTTCTCGTCGCTTCGACGCCGCTCGCGGAAATCACCGCTTCCATGCGAAGATTGAAGCTGCCGGATGTTTTTGTCGCCCTTTTTGAAATGACATACCGATATATCGGCGTGCTGTTTGAAGAAGCATATTCCATGCATGTCGCGTACATTTTGCGGAGCCGAGGCAAAAAAGGCGTAGATATAAAAAACATCGGCAGTTTTTTGGGGCAGCTGCTTTTGCGCAGCTTCGACCGAGCCGAACGCGTCTACAATGCCATGAAATGCAGGGGTTATGCGCAAGGCGCTTTGTCTCGCGGATATGAAAAACTGAAAATTCGGGACTGGATTTTCGGATTTGCCGCCTGTTTCGCATTCATCGCCTTCCGGATAATCGATACAAAAACTTTTTTGGCTTTCGTCAAATTTTTTACGGGGGTTTTGTGATGCTCAAATTGCAAGATGTGACGGTGATATATCCGGACAAAACAAAAGCGGTTGACAGCTTGAGCTTCGATTTGGGCGCAGGGGAAAACATCGCTCTGATCGGCGAAAACGGGGCGGGCAAAACATCGCTCCTGCTTGCCATTGTGGGAATACTCGAAACATCGGGAGGTTTTATCGAGGTGAACGGCTTGCCGCTCAACAAAAAAAACCTGAACGAAATCCGGAAACAAGTGGGTTTTGTATTTCAGAATCCGGACGACCAGCTATTCATGCCGCAAATATATGACGACGTGGCGTTCGGCTGCCGAAATATCGGCGTGCCGGAAAACGAAATTCAAAAACGCGTAGATGAAACCCTTGGGTTGCTTGGCATAGATTATCTTCGCAAACGTTCTTCCTTGAAACTTTCCGGCGGCGAAAAACGAATGGCGGCGATAGCGACTGTGCTGGCCATGGATCCATCCGTTTTGATTTTCGACGAACCGACCGCATATCTCGACCCAAAAGCAAAAAGGGCTCTGGCAGAAACATTGAAAAATTTGAAGCATCCCAAAATCATAGCCACGCACGACATGGCATTCGCCGCAGAAGTATGCGATCGCCTGATTGTTCTGAAAAACGGGCGCATCATGGCAAACGGAGAACTTTCTTTGTTGGGCGACGATGAATTCATGCGCAGTTGCGGGCTTTGATGGAAAACAAAACGGCTCCGAATATTTTTGCCGATAAAAAATCTGTCGAAAGACAAAAGCTAAGAATTTATTTCTTCTTCCAATAAGTCGTAAATATAGTCGGTGCCCTCAAGATATAGTCCTGTTTCATAATCCTGCAATTTTTCAAAAGTCACAGATGAATAAAATTTATTCATTGCCTGCTCAATTTTCAATCCCTTTTCCTGCGCAATCTTGGCAATAATATCCTGAGTTATAAATTCTGTTAATATTGCTTTTTTATCCATAACGCTCATCACCCAACCTTTTTAAGTACAAAAGCGCCTTTGGCGTATGGAATGAATATTGATTTGACAATTTTTTATATTCCATCTCTTTTGTTAATCTCTCAATATCAATCAAACCGCGCTCAAAAGACCTGAACAACAAGGCAATATCGTCATTCGCTATCGGTCCGATTACAATGTCATATTTATTATCGTGATTGCACATACTGTCCGAAATATCAGCGAAATTCCTGCTGCGGTTATTCAGCACAAACATAGCCCAATCGGTAGTAGGCGCGTCAAATATTTTAACAGACAGCGATTGATTTCCTAAGCAGGCGCCGTCAAAATCAAACGATGTTATATAAGACGTGCCGCCGAAAATTTTGCTGACGCGTTTTGACATGGCAATCGCCTGTTCCTTGAATACAGTCAGGTAAAAACCTTTGCCGAAATCTTTGTACGGACGGCATTTGTCTAAATCTATTTCATGTATGGGCGTATTTGAGCCGTGATATAAAACCATCATAATTCACCGCCGTTATTTTTACATACGAATTGTAAGTCCTCAACTGTTTCATCAAACGAAAGCGTATGCTCTGCTTCGTAATGTTCCTTCAAAAAGGCAATACCGCCGTTGTTATACAGATATTTGAAAGCAGTTTTACCATCGAGCGAAAACTGGCGCGCGAATTCATTGACGCATACCACCATCCAGTTGATAATATTTATTTCTGTAGCATTCATAATTTCAGCCGCCTTATCAAATAATATAATTATTCAATATATTATATCAAAAAAATATAAATAAGTCAATCGGTGAAAATCACGGAGGTAAAAAAATGCAAAAATATCCGCTTTCGCCTTGACCTTTGCGAAAAAATATGGTAAAATGCAAATAAGATTGGAGGCGAATGTATTTTATGGAAAACAAAAATCTTTTGAAAAACGCGATATGGAGCCCGTGGTCGCCAAGAGAAGAACTGGCGCCGAAATTTTATGCCGAAAAGGGCAAGCTGAAAATTTCCACGGGAAATAGCCCGAATGTTTACGGCAAGTTCCTAAGCGGCGAAATCGCCGTTTCGGATCGCGACATGGTGACTTTTTCGGCTCTTTTTACCTGCGAAAACGTGAAGAACAAGGAAAACGGCGTTTTCGCGATGATTTCTTTTTACGACGGCCAAAAAAAACTTTTGGAACGGGACTACGCCGACATAGCCAAAACAAGCAAAAAAAGCAAAAAAAAGCTGTGCAGGAAACTCGACGCCCCGGAAGGCGCCGCATATCTGACAGTAGAAATAGGGGCGAGATGGTGTCCGGAAGCGGTCGTCGAATGGGACAGTATAAGCCTTGAAACCTCGGACAAGGCCGAAGAACCGAAAAGATTCGCGAAAATAGCGACCACATTCAAAAAGCGCCGCGAAACCCGCGAGGAAAACCTCAAAAGCATGATCGAAATCATAGAAAAAGCGGGCAAATCGAGCCCGGACGTGATTTTGCTGTCGGAGCTCGTCTACGAAAGCTGCTACGACGACAGCGCCTCAAACCAAAAAGCGCAGCCCGTCCCCGGGCCCCTGACCGGAATTTTGGGCGAATACGCGAAAAAATACAATACATACATCATTTTCACCATGAACGAAAAAGAAAAAGGGGCGATATACAACACGGCGGTGATAATAGGGCGCGACGGCGCCGTCTGCGGCAAATACCAAAAAACCCACTTGCCCCTGACGGAAGCCGAATGGGGGACCACGCCGGGCGAAGGACACCGCGTGTTCGACCTCGACTTCGGCAGGATCGGGGTCCTCATATGCTACGACCAATTCTTCCCGGAAAACTGGCGCACTCTCGCGCTGATGGGCGCGGAAATCATCTTTGTGCCCACGATGGGCGAGGACGAGCTGGTACAAAGGGCGATAGCGAGAACAAACGGGGTGCACGTCGTGGTGGCCGGTTATGACGGGACCGCTTCCTCGAGGATAATAAACCCCTTAGGCGAAATCGCGAATTCGGTAAAAGACGAAGAGAGCGCGTATGTGACCGAATCAATCGACCTAAACAAAAGATATTTTGTCTACTGGATGTCCATCGGGCCGGGCAACGGCGAGACCAGGAGCCTGTTTGAAAAAGAGCGCATGACCGCCACCTACGGCGCCGTGGCCAAAGAATCGCATAAAGTCAAAAAAACTTGAAAAATTTGCTCTTGCATTATTGTCCCCGGTATGATATAATCTACATAGCATATCCGTATTTACCGAAAACAAAAGAAGGAGTGGTTTTTTTGAAAAAAATATTTGCTTTGGTCCTGCTTTGCGCGGTCATATTTTCGGCCGCGGCCTGCGCTTCGGCCACGGGCAAACTGGAAAAGATCCAAAATTCCGGCAAGATAGTGGTTTATACCGACCCGAATTTTTCCCCGTTCGAATTTTTGGCCGATGGCAAGCCTGTGGGGGTGGACATCGAAATCGCGAAAGCGATAGCGGCGGAACTCGGGGCCGACGCCGAATTCAAAGAAGCGAATTTCGACTCCATACTGATGGCGATCAAGGGCGGAAAGGGCGACATGGCGATCTCGGGGTTCACCATCACCGACGAGCGCAAAGAAAGCGTGGATTTTTCAGTCCCGTACATCAAATCGGTGCAGTACCTGATCTTAAATGAAGGCTCGGACATATCGTCCATTGAGGATTTGGCGGGCAAGACGGTGGGCGTGGCAAAAGGCTACACCGGCCAATTTCTGATGGAGGACGAAATGGATGAGGGCGGGGTCTTAGAAGGAGCCGGCGTCGAGCTCAGGGAATGCAACAGCGCGCTGGAAGCGGCGCTGGAGTTGCAAAACAACCGCGTGGACGCGGTGGTGATGGACGAATATGTGGCAAAGAACATAGCGCAGCAAAATTCCGGGCTCGTGGCAATCGAGTTGCTTTACGGCGACGGGAGCTCCGCGGCGGAGGAGTACGGCGTAGCCGTCCCCAAGGGCAACGAGGATCTGCTGGAAATAATCGACAAGGTGATCGGGCGGCTCATAAGCGAGGACAAAATCCGCGAATGGGTAGTCGAATATTCGCAATAAGCCACATAATTTATGGAAAGCATATTCGACTGGATCAGCCATCAAATCGATATCACGTTTGTCGTGGACAACCGCTACAAATTGTTTGTTGAAGGTTTTTTCAACACCCTCGCGATAGCCGCCGGGGCGGCGGCAATAGGGGTGGTCATCGGGGCGGCGGTGGCGATGGTGCGCGTTTACCGCGCGCAGACCGGCCGCCTCGCCGTCCTCGACGCTTTTTGCGGGGGCTATCTGGCGCTGTTTCGCGGGACGCCGATCGTGGTGCAGCTTTTGATCATGTACTACATCATTTTCAAAAGCGTGGACAACGCGCTTTTGGTGGCTGTGTTTTCTTTCGGCATAAATTCGGGCGCGTATGTCGCGGAGATCGTGCGCGCGGGCATCATGTCCGTGGACCCGGGCCAAACGGAAGCGGGGCGTTCGCTGGGGCTGCCCGCGCTTAAAACCCTGTTTTTGATCGTTTTGCCGCAGGCGGTCAAAAATATCCTGCCCGCTTTGGGCAACGAGTTCGTCACACTGTTAAAGGAAACCTCGGTGGCGGGGTATATAACGCTGCGCGATCTTGCGCGGGCGGGTGAGAACGTGCGCTCAAAAACCCTGGAGCCGTATTTTTCGCTGCTCTTCATCGCGCTTGTGTATTTCATTTTGGTTTTCGGGGTTTCCAAGCTTTTAAAACTGGCCGAAAGGAGATTCGCCAAAAGTGACAGAAGCGCAAAAAACGATTGAACCGGCCGGGACGATCGAAATGATCGAAGTAAAAGAGCTGTGCAAAAATTTCGGCGAAAACAGGGTGCTTTGCGGCATCAGCTGCAATGTGAAACAGGGAGAAAAGATTGTGGTCGTGGGGCCCAGCGGCTCGGGCAAGAGCACTTTTCTGCGCTGTTTGAACCTATTGGAAAAGCCCAGCTCCGGGCAAATAATCTTCGAAGGGGAAGACATCACGCACGCATACAAAAAATTGAACCGCGTGCGGCAGAAAATGGGCATGGTGTTCCAGAATTTCAATTTGTTCCCGCACCTCACCGTGAAAAAAAACCTCACTTTGGCCCCCGTGCAGCTGGGGATAATGAGCCAAAAGCAAGCGGACGAAAAGGCGGACGGGCTGCTTTGCCGCATCGGGCTCTCCGACAAAGCCGACACATATCCCAACATGCTTTCCGGGGGCCAGAAACAGCGCATCGCGATCACGCGCTCGCTTGCCATGAATCCCGACGTGATGCTGTTCGACGAGCCCACTTCCTCGCTGGACCCCGAAATGGTGGGCGAAGTGTTGTCGCTGATGAAAGATTTGGCAAATGAGGGCATGACGATGATCGTGGTCACGCATGAAATGGGCTTCGCCCGCGAAGTGGCCACAAAGGTGATGTTCATGGACGGCGGGCAAATATTGGAAGAGGCGCCTCCGGAGCGGTTTTTCGGGGCTCCGAAAAACCCGAGGCTCGCGGATTTTTTGGGGAAAATTTTATGATAGGACATATAGTGAACATAAAAGGCCCGGCTAAGTACAAGAAATATATAAAAAAAGCGGTATTGGCCGCGCTCGAATACGAAAAAGTGGACTATGCCTGTGAGATAAACGTGGAAATATCCGACAACCGAACAATTCAAAATCTGAACAGGGACTATCGGGGCAAGGACTGCCCCACCGACGTGCTTTCTTTTTTGATGAACGAAACAAATCCCGAAAACGGCAAAACGCTGCTGGGGGACATCATCATATCCATGGAAAAGGCGAAGCAGCAGGGCGAAGAATACGGAACAGGGACAGAACAGGAGCTGATGTTCCTTTCGGCGCACGCCACGCTCCATCTGCTCGGCTACGACCACGAAATTTCCGAGGAGGAGGATTTTGCCATGAAAGAAAAACAAAAGGAGATCAAAAAAATTTATGAGTAAAAAAACCGTGTTCGCGGCGATCGTGGGCAGGCCAAACGTGGGCAAGTCAACCCTGCTCAACGCGCTCTTGGGCGAAAAGATTTCGATAATATCAAAAAAACCGCAGACCACGAGAAACAGGATAACGGGCATTTTGACAAAGGGCGAAACCCAGTACGTGTTTTTTGACACGCCCGGCTTGCACCTGCCGAAATCGCTGCTGGGCAGATACATGGAAAAGTCGGCCAAAAAAACGCTCGGCGAAGTCGATGCAGTGGTTTTGATGGTAGAACCCGCGGCAAAAATCGGAATAGCTGAAAAAGAGGTTTTGGAAAAAGCGAAAGAAAGCAAAATTCCGGTGATTTTGGCCATAAACAAAATCGATACCATACAAAAAGAAAAAATACTCGAAATAATCGCGGCATATACCGAAAATTACGAATTTTCGGCGGTAATCCCCATATCGGCCCTGAAAGCCGACGGCGTGGGGCTGGTGACCGGGGAATTGGACAAACACCTTTCGGAAAGCGAATTTTTTTTCCCCGAAGATATGATCACCGACCAGCCCGAACGCCAAATCGCCGCCGAAATAATCCGCGAGAAAACGCTCAGGCTGCTCGATGCGGAAATCCCCCACGGGATAGGCGTTTCGATAGAAGAATTTGATGCCAAAGACAGCGGGGGCCTCATAAGCATCAGAGCCGAAATATTCTGCGAAAAAGAATCGCACAAAAGCATAATAATAGGCAAGAACGGGGAAATGATAAAAAAAATCGGCACATATGCGAGGCAGGATCTGGAAAAGTTTTTCGATTTGTCCGTCTATTTGGACCTGTGGGTGAAAGTAAAGCAAAAATGGCGCGAAAAACCCGGCATGCTCTCGAATTTGGGATACAACGAATCATGATTGTCAAAATTAAAGGTTTGGTGATAAAAGCCAAAAACATCAACGAAAACGACAAATACCTGACTGTTCTGTGCGAGGAGTACGGAAAAATTTCGTTCAAGGCGGCGGGCGTGCGCAGTTTCAAAAACAAAAACATAGTCTCGGCGCAGCCGTTCGTGTTTTCCGAATTCACCCTGTTCAAAGCGCCTTCGTTCATAAAAATGAACGAAGCGCACATAATCGAAGGCTTTTACGGGATAAGGACGGATTTGGCGCTATTGGCGCTTGCAGTATACCTTTCGGACATAGCCTCCGTCATATGCGTGGGGGAAAGCGAAGACGAAGGGGAAATTTTGAAGCTGCTTTTGAATTGCCTGTATATGATGGCAAACAAAAAAATGCCCCCAAATACGATAAAAGCGGTCTTTGAGTTGAGGGCGCTTACAAAATCGGGCTTTATGCCGGGTTTGGAAGAATGCGAAAATTGCTCCCGCCAAAATTTCGACGAGGATACGGGCATATTTTTCGATTTGATCGGCGGCAACCTGATTTGCGGCGAATGCATAGGCAATTCGGGTCAATCCGAAAAACCCGAAAAACCCGAAAAAAAAGAAGACGGCTCCGAATACCGTGAATGGGGCGAATCGACGCAAAGAAAACTCGTGCGCATATCAAGCCACATTTTGAACGCGATGCGTTTTGTCACATCTGTGAAAGACGAAAAATTGTTTTCATTCGCTCTGCAAGATGACGCAATCGGCGAACTGTCGAGAGTGTGCGAAAAATATCTGCTCGAGCAGCTCGGAATGAACATCGACTCGCTCAAATACTACAAATCATACGAATAATGGCAAAATACGCAAAAACAAGGGTGATGGCAAATGGAAAAGTACATAATGGCGCTGGATCAGGGGACTACGAGCTCGCGCTGCATCATATTCGGCAAAAACGGCGAAACTGCAAGCATCGCGCAAAAGGAATTCCCCCAGTATTACCCCGGGGACGGCTGGGTGGAACAAAACGCGATGGAAATTTTGGCGGCGCAGATAGATTCCGCCAAGGAAGCGATGCAAAAAATAGGGGCGAAACATACCGACATCGCCGCGATCGGCATCGCAAACCAGAGGGAAACCACCGTACTCTGGGAAAAAGCCACGGGTCGCCCGGTATACAACGCGATCGTCTGGCAATGCCGCCGCACCGCGGATTTATGCGACGAGCTCAAAGAAGAAGGCTGGGGCGAAAAAATAAGAAACAAATGCGGGCTTGTTTTGGATCCGTATTTTTCCGGCACGAAAATAAAATGGATATTGGACAATGTGCCCAATGCGCGAAAACAAGCCGAAAACGGCGAACTTTTGTTTGGCACGATAGATTCCTGGCTTATCTGGAACCTCAGCGGAAAAAAACTGCACGTCACGGATTATTCCAATGCGTCGCGCACCATGCTATACAACATATTTGAGCTCAAATGGGACGTCGAAATTTTGCGGAGGCTCGATATACCCGAATGTATTTTGCCCGAAGTGAAACCTTCGAGTTTCGCCTATGGGGCAAGCGAACCGGAATTGTTCGGCGGGCCGGCCGCCATCGCGGGCGTCGCCGGCGACCAGCAGGCCGCGCTTTTCGGGCAGGGATGTTTTGAGCCCGGAATGGCCAAAAACACATACGGCACGGGTTGTTTTCTGCTTATGAACACTGGCGAAAAGCCCGCAGTTTCCAAAAACGGGCTGCTTGCCACCATCGCCTGGGGAATAGGCGAAAAAGTTACATACGCTTTGGAAGGATCCGTGTTTACGGCGGGGGCGGCGGTGCAGTGGCTGCGCGACGAAATGAAAATGATAGAAACCGCAGCCGAATCCGAATATTGGGCAAAATCGGCAAAAGACACGAACGGCGTGTATTTCGTGCCCGCATTTACGGGGCTCGGCACCCCTTATTGGGACGCCTATGCGCGGGGCTGCGCCGTCGGGTTGACGCGCGGCGCGAACAAAAGCCATTTCATACGCGCAGTGCTGGAATCGATAGCCTATCAGAGCGCAGATCTCTTGGAGGCGATGCGTTCGGATTTCGGCATTTGGCCAAAAGATTTGAAAGTTGACGGCGGGGCCAGCTCAAACGATTTTTTGATGCAGTTTCAGGCGGATATGCTCGGGGTTCCGATAAAACGCCCCGCCTGCCTCGAAACCACCGCTTTCGGGGCGGCCTGCCTCGCGGGGCTGGCTGTGGGATATTGGAAAAAAGACGAGCTTTCGCAAAACCGAATGGGCGAAAAAATTTTAGAACCGCAAATCGGATCCTCCCGCCGAAATGAATTGCTTTCGGGTTGGCACAAAGCCGTAGACCGTTCGCTAAAATGGCATGCCAATTGATCGACGACATGAATGGGAATGGGATTGGAAAAATGAAAATCATTAAAATTGCAATTATTTTTGTTTTGGCCGCCGTATTGATTTTGTTTTTTGGATGCGGGATCATCGGCGCAAATTCAAATGAGGTGGAGGATTTGACATTCGCTTCAAAAAGCGACTACGAAAGAAACGATTTTTACATCGACGGGGAAAACGCGGCCCCCATATCCGCATCGGAACCAAAAGGGCAAAACGGAATCGAGGATGAAACCGCCGGGCAAACCCAAAAACCTCAGACAAGCGGCAGGGCGGACGCGAACCAAACGCTCGAAACGGATCAGGCGACCCAGACGATGCAGGAAACAAATCCGCCTCCGGCAACGGAAGAAAAAAACGAGACGGTCCGCTTGAGTTTTTTGGCGGCGGGGGACAACATAATGCACCTGAACATGATCGACGACGCCAGGGAACGCGCCAAAAACGGAGACAATTTCAATTTCAGGGATATGTACAGGGATATAGAGAATTTGGTGAAATCATACGACATAGCCCTTGTCAACGTGGAAACGCCGATAGCGGGGGACGAGTTCAAATACGACGGATACCCCAACTTCAACACGCCGAAAGAAAACGGCTTCGCGCTAATGGAAATAGGGTTCGAAATAATTAACACGGCCAACAACCATATGCTCGACCAAAGGGAAAAAGGCTACCAGAACAGCATCGCGTTCTGGAACGGCCAAAAAAACATATTGCAAATCGGCAGTTTTGCCGACAAAGAAGACTTTGAAAATGTGAGGATATACAAAAAAGACGGGGTCAGCATCGCGTTTTTGAGCTATACATACAGCACCAACGGAATGGCGCTTCCCTCGGGCAGCGCGATGGTCATCCCGTATATCGACTACGCCACCATAGAAAGGCAGGTGAAAGCGGCGAGGCCGCTGGCGGATTTGCTGTTTGTGGTGATGCACTGGGGGGACGAGGACAGCTTTGCACCCAATCAGGAGCAGAGAAGTTTGGCGCAGATGATGGTTGACAACGACGTGGACTTGATACTCGGGATGCACCCGCACGTTTTCCAGGAGACGAAATGGGTGACCCGTCCAAACGGCAAAAAGACCCTCATAACGTATTCGATAGGCAACATGATATCGGGGATGCTCGGGGCAAAAAACATGATCGGCGGATTTCTTTGCTTCGACATAGTGAAAACCACACAGGGCGGCATACCGGAGACAACAATCGAAAACGTTGAGATGATCCCGATAATAACCCACTACAACATGAAAAGAAAAGGATTCCAGTTGTACAGGTTTGAAGACTACACCGAAGAGCTCGCTAAACAGCACGGGAATATAAACTGGGACAACAAATTTTCATACAAGTATATAAAAGACTTGATCGTCCAGAATGTGGCCCCGGAATTTCTCAGCGATTTTTACAAGTGAAAAAATTTCCGTGGTCTGCACTACAGCGCGGACAAGCGGATGGTGACGAACGAAACGGGGCGAAACCAGTACAACGGCGAAAAAGAGGTTAGTGCTCAAAATGAGCAAAAACCTCCCGATGTCAAAAAACGGCGGGGCGCATAGCGGAGCAATTAAGTTGAAAAATTTATTTTTATTTGGTATAATACATATAATGAATGTAAGTGAGTGTAAACATGAATGATAATATTACAGGAAACCGCGAATACAAAGATAACGTCTTTCGTCTGCTGTTCGGCGATGAAAGCAAATCCGCCGAATTATATAACGCTATCAAGGGGACAAGCTATACGCCGAACTTATTGAAAATGAATACAATCCAAAATCCCTTATACTACGGCGGTTTGCGAAACGATGTATCATTTACAGTCGAAGATAAATTCGTAATCCTGTTTGAACATCAAAGCACGGTAAACCCGAATATGGGCTTGCGATGTCTGCTGTATATTGCGGATATATACAAGCAATTGATACAGGCGAACAAAGACGACTTATACAAGACTAAGCCAATGAGCATAGAAACGCCTGAGTTTTACGTGCTATATAACGGCAGGGACAAATACCCCGAAAAAGATACAGTGAAGCTGTCGGACTTGTTCAAGGTGCATGGCGAAGAAAATAATCTTGAATTAATGGTTACAGTTTACAATGTGAATCATGGACATAACGCTGGGATAATGAAACGAAGCAGGACATTAAACGAATACGCCGTTTTCATAAATAAAGTGCATGGCTATGAATATACCAAAAAGCTTACGCGGACGGAAGCTATCAATAGAGCGGTAGAGGATTGCGTAAATGAGAACATATTAATTGAATTTTTACAGAAATACGGGGGTGAAATCGTGAGCATATTGAATATGGAATGGAATATGGACGACGCTAAAAGAGTTTGGATTGAAGAAGCAAAAGAAACAAGGTCAGAAGAAATCGCTGAAAAAATGCTGTTAAAAAATAAATCACTTGATGAAATAATTGAATTTTCAGGATTATCAAAAGAAAAAGTATTAGAATTAAAAATAAAGTTAAAAAATAACGAAGTGAAATCGTGAGTAGGGAATGCCGCCCACGGCGTTCCGCAGAGTAAAACCAACAAAAAAACAAAAAACCCCAAAATGGGGTTTTTCGTTTTAGTTGGCCGCTTGGAGGCCTTGGCTATTCTTCGTCTTCCTCGTCCTCTGCATCCTCATCATCTTCTTCTTCTTCATCTTCTTCATCTTCCTCGTCCTCTTCGCCATTTTCATCCTCTGTGTCATCTGCGTCTTCATCTTCTTCCGTTTCCTCTTCTGCGTCATCTTCTTCATCTGTTTCCTTTGTTTCGATGGAGACAAAATACTTGTGCAGAATGGAGGCTATCTCCGCCCTGGTGGCCGGTTTCTGCGGGTTGAAGCTGTCGCCGGGTATGTTGTCGAACAGCCCCTGCGCGTTCAGCGTCTCCACGGATTCCACCGCCCAATCGCTCACATCGTCCATATCGACGAAATCCACGCCGCCGGATGTGTTCGGGGTTATGCCTTTCGCCTGCTGCAGGCGGTACACGAGCGCCGCCGCTTGTTCTTTGGTCACCGGGTCGTTTGGCCCGAAGTTGCCGTCGCCGTAGCCCAAAACGATCCCGTTTTGCGCGCCCCACTTGACGGCGTCTGTATACCATTCGTCATCGGGCACATCGTCGAAGGGGTTGTCGAGGCCGCTTGCGTCGGGCTCGCCCTCGATGCGGTAGAGTATCGTAACCATCATGCCCCTTGTGACATCGGAGTTCGGTTCAAACAGCATGGGGTCCGCGCTTGTGCCGATCATCAAGCCGCTGTTGTAAATGTATATAATGTCGTCTATAAACCAATCCGTGCCTTTTACGTCCTCGAACGGATTGACAGGCATTTCCGGAGTGATCGGGACTACTTCGATGATGTTTTTTGTCCATTGGGCGTAAACGGAGATATTGCCCGTGACAATCTTGGCAAAATCATATTCCGTTACAAATCCGCTGTCCGAATACCAACCTGCGAAGGTGTAGCCTTCTTTTGTCGGATCGTCGGGTTTCGTCGCCTTGCCGCCGCTCGAAACTACTTGGTCGCTGACTGCGGAACCATCGTCGGTGTCAAATTTTACGGTGTAGGTGATTGTGACTGTTCCGCCGCCGCTTCCGCTACTGCCACCGCCGCCGCCGCTCGGGGGCGGGGTAGAGGGCGAAGTCGCCACCGTCACGGTGACCGTGTATGTTTTGGTGCCGCTGTCCGCCGCCGTTACCGTATATGCCACAGGATTTGTGAAGTCTTGCGCCGCGCCCGAAGCCGGGCTTATGCTCGCGCCGGTATGCGCGATTGTCGGCGCCAGGCTTGTCAGGTTCGTGCCGTACGGCGCCGTCACCGCAATCGTCCCTGCGGCTTCGTTTATCGTGCCCGAAACCCCTGCGAGGGCAAACAGCGTGATCGCTTTGCTGCTTCCGGTTGGCGGGGGAGTCGGGGACGCCGCTACCGTGACTGTGACTGTGTAAATTTTGGTCGTGCCGTCCGCCGCTGTGACCGTGTATGCCACGGGATTCGTGAAGTCTTGCGCCGCGCCCGAAGCCGGGCTTATGCTCGCGCCGGTGTGCGCGATTGTCGGCGTCAGGCTTGTCAGGTTTGTGCCGTATGGGACCGTCGCCGCAATTGTCCCTGCGGCTTCGTTTATCGTGCCGGAAACCCCTGCGAAATCAAACGACGTGATCGCCTTGTCGCTGCTGAGCGGGGGAGGCGGGGCAGTTGCCGCCGTGATTGTGACTGTGTATTTTTTGGTCGTGCCGTCCGCCGCCGTGACCGTGTAATCCACGGAATTTGTGAAATCTTGCACCCCGGTCGGAGCGATACTCGCGCCGGTGTGCGCGATTGTCGGCGTCAGGTTTGTCAGGTCCGTGCCGTATGGCACCATAGCCGCAATCGTCCCTAAGGCATCGTCTATTGTCCCGGAAACTCCCGCTATGTCAAACGAGGTGATCGTTTTGTCGCCGCCCAAAAAGTCAACCGATTCATTTGCCGCCATCAAATCGTCTCCCGTTTTTGTGATCGGCGAATTGGTGTAGTTGCCCGCCAAAGCGAATGTCACATCGTCAATTATGCTAAAAGTCGTGATTATCGAGAAAGGTTTCGCCGCCGCTCCCGTGCCGAGCCCGGTCAGCAGGTCAACCTTGACTCCAAACGGGGCCGGCAAATCCGAAGTGACCGTGTTGGCCGAAAACGGATCGGCGGTGAAGTCCACGGTGTTGCCGATGTTGCCCGAAGCGTTTTTCAAGTTTCCCTGCGCCAACGCCACGAACGTATTGCTATCCGCGCCGCCGTCGCCAGGACCGATGTCCTGTTGCGTGCCGGGTCCCGAGCCTTTTGTAGCGGTCACGATTGTGGCTTCTCCGTAAATGAGTATGTCACCGCCGTCGCCTAATACGCCGCCGCCTATGCCCGCGCCGTAGTCGCCGCCGGTTGCGGTGACATCGCCGCCGCTGATGGTGATCTCGCCCCCGTCGCCGCCTTGGCCGCCGCCTATGCCCGCGCCGCCCCCGCCGCCTTCTGCGTAAACTATGCCGCCGCTGATGGTGATCTCGCCGCCGTCGCCGCCGTGGCCGCTGCCTATGCCCGCGCCGCCGTCGCCGGTTGCGGTGATATTGCCGCCGCTGATGGTGATTTCGCCCCCGTTGCCGCCTGCGCCGCCGCCTATGCCCGCGCCGCCGTCGCCGCCGATTGCGTCAACTGTGCCGCCGCTGATGGTGATTTCGCCCCCGTCGCCGCCTTGGCCGCCGCCTATGCCCGCGCCCCAATCGCCGCCGGTTGCGGTGACATCGCCGCCGCTGATGGTGATCTCGCCCCCGTCGCCGCCTTGGCCGCCGCCTATGCCCGCGCCGCCGTAGTTGCCGCCGGTTGCGGTGACATCGCCGCCGCTGATGGTGATCTCGCCCCCGTCGCCAAGGTAGCCGCCGCCTATGCCCGCGCCGCCGCCTATGCCCGCGCCGCCGTAGTTGCCGCCGGTTGCGGTGACATCGCCGCCGCTGATGGTGATCTCGCCGCCTGCGCCGCCGTCGCCGCCGCCTATGCCCGCGCCCCATTGGCCGCCGGTTGCGGTGACATCGCCGCCGCTGATGGTGATCTCGCCCCCGTCGCCGCCTTGGCCGCCGCCTATGCCCGCGCCGAAGTCGCCGCCTTTTGCGTCAACTGTGCCGCCGCTGATGGTGATTTCGCCGCCGTCGCCTGCGCCGCCGCCGCCTATGCCCGCGCCGCCGTCGCCGCCGGTTGCGGTGACATCGCCGCCGCTGATGGT
>Ga0082212_10001939_pt1 | contig 30431 bp, 36 predicted proteins | sample TergutNt197P3_FD_71548 | JGI IMG/M metagenome (GOLD analysis project Ga0082212, IMG submission 71548) | Neocapritermes taracua P3 segment gut microbial communities from Petit-Saut dam, French Guiana - Nt197 P3 | ecosystem: Host-associated > Arthropoda: Insects > Digestive system > Gut ...
CGAACAGCAAGAAAAAGTTTTCATAGCCGAACTCGCCGTACCAGCTCGCTTTGGCCCCTGCGCCCCAACACGCGGGCATATACAGCATATCCCCGCATTCTTTTTGCGTTTTTTCCAAATCCGCGCGGTAATTTTTGTACCAGCCTTCAAAATCGATGTTTTTCTCGTATTCCGCGGCGTCGGGCATCTCCTCGATTTTTCGCGCTGTTTCGTCGAACGACATTCCGTTGTCCGATTTTAGATAGCTGTTGCTGTCCACGCAGCGGTAAATATCGACGCCGCCCGTGGTGAAAATAGTGATAAGCCCGTCCATTTCGAGCTTTTTGTACGCTTCGATCGCCACATTTCTCGGGTTTTTGTTGTAGTCGCTTTCGCTTTGCCCGGTGATTCGCAGAAGCAGCCCGGGGGCGGCGATCCAGCCCCCCAGAACCGGCGGTCGGTCGGGCAGTTTGCCCTCGAATACGCAGTCGAGGCGCTCTCTTTTTTCCATCATGATTTTTTATCCTTTCTGTTGTAACTTTAAAATATTAAAATATGCCTTGACAACGCACTTGATATATGATATAATTTTAGTGCAAACAAAAAAACAAAGAAAGAAGGCGAGGCAAATGTCCCAAACAAACTTGACAATCCGCATAGACGAAAACTTAAAACGTGAAGCCGAATCATTGTTCAATAAAATCGGAATGAATATATCAACTGCTGTCATTGTATATTTCCGCCAGGCGATCAGGGCGCAGGAAATACCCTTTGACTTAAAGCCATACGACGATTATTTCACGGGCAAAAGAATGGAGAGGATACTGCATTCCGTGGAACAAGCCGAAAAAGGCGAAATAGTGACCAAAACTTTTTCCGAGTTGGAGGCCATGGAAAATGATTGATTTTACTCTTGACGGCTGGGACGAATATACAGCGTGGCAAGCCGAGGACAAAAAAACCCTGAAAAAAATCAATCAACTAATCGGCGACATTATCCGAAACGGAAACGAAGGAATCGGGCATCCCGAAGCTCTAAAAAGCAACTTGACAGGTTATTGGAGCAGGACTGTCGACGAAAAAAACCGCCTTGTCTATAAAATTTTGGAAAACGGAAATATTTTGATCGCGCATTGCAGCGGGCATTACAGCGATAAATAATTTTTTCGCTAATATTCATATACCTGATAGTTTACGGGAATGTCGAAAACGCTGTCGGGCACGTCTTGGTCAAAATCCGAAATTATGACTTCCGTAGGAACGCGGTATGTTATGATTCGAATGCCTACCAAAACGGCGCCGTCGAAATAATATGAGTATAGATTATACCCGCTCTCTTCGTCCGCGTATTCGTCGCATTTATATGTTTTTCCCATGAATTCCCCCGAACTCTCGCCCATGTACACCAGATCCGCTTTTTTCGGCATTTCGCTGAATCCCGGCACATAGCCTTGGCCGGGGCTAGCTTCGCCGACGCTTATCGTCTTGTAGCTGTCCATGACAGTATAGCATTTTCCATCCCTGAATATCATCCGGTATTCGGTTTCCGCGCTTTCCATGTCTATAATCTGGCTCATCATGCCGTTTTTGGCGTGGATTTCGTAACTTCCATAGTCCATTTTCATTTTGATGTGATATATACCGCTTTCCATTATATCAAATACGCTGTCGGAAAGCCTGCCGGTTTTGTTTTCGGGCGGCGCGGCGGTCGTCGGTTCGGGCGGCGCCGGCTCTTCGTCGTCAAAAAACGTGAGCGTCCCTTCGCTTTTCGTAATTTCCAGGGTGTATCCTCCCGAATCGTAATAGATTTTGACAACTATGATCTGCCCTTCGTCTACGGAATATTTGGCCAAGCTCAGGTCTATTCCGCCCTCATAGGGCAAGACGTCGAAGCTCACCAAGGAAGTAAAGCCCTCTTCGTTCATCAAATACTGGAAGTAGTCCCACACATCGTTCGCCGGCTGCGTTTTGTCCTTTGGGTCGGTCAAATAGGCGGCTTTCAGGATTGTGGCGCCGTTTTCCGTTTTTCTGTCGTAGCCGGAAATCTCGCGCTCCCCGACGATTTGCGTGATCGAAGCTACCAAATCCCTGCCCAGATCATAATACGCCGGGTTTGGGATGTCTTCAGGTCCGTACACAGGGGGTTCGGCTATCGTCGGGCTTTCGGTGAATGTTATATCTTCCGTTTTGTCCGCTTTGGTTTCATGTTCAATTTCGGCATGTTTTTTCGTGGTGGTTTCGTTTGTCTGTTCCTCTTTGGCTTTTTTGTCGTCGAAAAAAACATTTTTGACCAAGAAGAACGCGCCCACCCCTATGCCAATTAAAGCGACGCCGATGATGATCAAAATCATGGGCAGGTTGCTTTTCTTTTTTTGTTCGCCGTATGCGGGGATAAATATGGGCTGCTGCATCGGCGGCTGTTGCTGCATATTTTGGTCTTGCCAAGCGGGCTGCGCCGGTTGCTGATTTTGCTGCGGGGGGGCGGATTCCTGTTTTTGCCCGCAGTTTCTGCAAAATTTTGCGGCTTCTTCAAGCTGCGCGCCGCAATTCGAACAAAATTTCGCCATATTTTTTTATCCTTTTTATCCTTCCGTCGTGTTTTTCGTATACCCAATTATATCGAATTTTCGCGAAAAAGTCAACAGCGCTTAAAAAATAATTTTTCATACTATATTGACAATCATAATAGTTTGGGATATAATATATTATACAAGTCAAAGGAGGTGAAATGTGTGGAAGCAAAAACATCTGCCGATCTGCTCCGCGGGCATACCGATACTGTCGTATTGAGCGTGTTGCTCAAAGGCGACAGCTACGGTTACGAAATCCATAAAAGCATAATCGAAAAACTCGGCGGCGAATACGAACTCAAAGAAGCAACGTTATACTCGAGTTACAAACGGCTTGAATCAGACGGCTGCATTTTTTCCTATTGGGGCGATGAAACGCTTGGGAGCCGGCGCAAGTATTACAGCATCACCGACAAGGGAAAAGAGCTTTTTCGGCAAAACAAAGCCGATTGGGTCAAAACGCAAACCATACTCAACAAATTATTGGAGGAATGAGCGATGAAAGAAAAAGTTTATGTCGACCGTCTTTTTGCGGATTACGAGGATACCCCCGAAATCGAGGATTTTAAAGAAGAAATCACAGCAAATCTAAAAGAGCGGATAAAAGAGCTTATGACAAAAGGCCAAAGCGAAGATGCCGCCTTTGACAAAGCCATCGCCGAGCTCGGCGATATTTCGGCCATTGCCGATGATGTGGGAAGGAAAAAACGAAATGAGGCTATCGGGCAAATGTATATGAAGGCAAAAGCGCCGATGCCTAAAAGGACGGCGGGAGGGCTCGCCGCCGCTTCGGGTTTGCTTTTGCTTTCCGCAGGGCTTTCGCTTTTCGCGTTTTTTGGCGAAACGGCCGGCCCGGCGGCTTACTATATTTCAGCCGTCCTGCTGTCATTTGCCTGCGGGGCGTATGCATATTTTGGCCTGACGCTGGAAACCGCGGCTCATTACGCGATGAAAAAAAGCCGGGCTTTGGCATACGGGGTGGTTTGCATAGCCGCTTTTTTAGGAGCGGGGCTCGCGGTCGTGTCGTTTCTCTTTGAGGTTTTTGAAATGTCCGTTGCCTTGGGAATCAAAATAGCGTTTATCCTCCCTGCTGTATGCGCCTTGATTTTCCTGCTCGCGACAGAACCAAAGCGACAAAAACCCTGGCTGAAAGCCATGGTTGAGCGGGAAATTGAAAACTCCATGAGATTTCATCAAGATATAGTTGACCCCGTCAAAGCGGCAAAATTCGGAGTGGCCAGCGGCGGCTTGTGGATTTTGGCGATAGCGATATATATAACGCTCGGCATAATATTTGGTTGGCTGTATGCGTTGCTCGTTTTCCCGTTCGCCCTTGCAATTCAAGTTTTCATGGTAGCGACGATATTTGAGAGGAAAAAATAATTTTGTCAAGGGAGCTTGAAAGACTTTTTACGGCGTCAATATAATGTTTTCTTTTGAATGATGCAATTCAAAAAATATAACTTGCATTTTCGTGTTGCAGATGCTATAATAATCACAAAAATCGAAATCGCGCCAAATTGGCAATGAAGAATACTTGATGAAATGAATTACGCGCTGATTGCGGCGTAATATCAGGAGGTGTTGACAATTTTTTGAAATGATAAAAACATTCAAGTAAATATGGTTGATAAAATTGATGTCAGGCAACACCTATGGTGCAACGCCTCTATTCTGTTTGAAGTTGCACACGGAAAAGACGCATTAAAATGGAATGTTCAACGGATTGATGACAATTATTATGGTGACCGTTATTTTTCGGAATTACTGCTTAACAACACACCGATATTACAAGCAAATCAACCAGGTTGTCCAACGTGTGCAGGATTGCTTGCAGTTGGGTATGGTATTGAAAATGCAAAGTTAAAAGCCACTATATGTTGAAAAGCCGAGCATATATAGTGCCAAAGCAAAGGAGCCGCCTTTTGATTTGGCCATTGCGTCAAGCTCGTCAATAACGCTGTCCTTGGGAATCGCGCTTGCCGCAGTATCGGCGACAGCCTTTTCTATAATACCGGGCAATACCATACACATTTGGTAAAACGCATCCTCTTGCCCGGTCACAATAGAATAGAACTTGTCCATGCTCGCGCGCCGAATGCGTCGGTGTTTTTTCTGTTGCCCGTCAACCGATACCGCCCAAGCAATATTTTGTGATTGCCTTGCGATAACTTCCACCAAAAAACAGGCACAGTCATCATCGGCAAGGAGTTGTGACTGCATTTTTATATATGTTTTCCCCGATGCCGCCGAATTCATGGTGTTGTGCTTGTTCTTCATTTCAACAAAGACGCGGCTGACTTTATCGCCATTCGAAATGTCGATACCGCCATCTTTTGAAAAAACGACATCCCAACCACTTGCAGGGACATTGCAATCTGCTATGTGCTGAAAAATCCTTTGGTGGAAATATCCGATGTCATTGTTGTTGGATTTATCACGCTGACGGAAGATTTCGTTTTTTACGATTTCTTCCCATGAAAACTCATAGACTGTCTTATCAAAAATGAGTTTAACAGGATCTATGATATTCTTGTTAAACTTTTTCAAGTCATACGGCTCTAATTTGTCGCCGTACTGCCGGATTGTCGCTTCAACGTGATTGAGGAAATCCCCTTCAGAGATAAATGATAAAGGCCACATCATATTCGCTCCAATCCTTCATGTATTTTTTTTGCTATCTCATAAGCAAGGTTTACAGGCACAGCGTTTCCCACCTGTTTGTATTGCTGGCCGATACCCCCCGAAAATGTCCATTCGTCCGGGAAGCATTGACAACGGGCATTTTCACGGATCGTAAACGGGCGCGCTTCCAACGGATGGCAACGGTCTGTTTGCTTTTGGGACGGTGAAGTCAAGACAGTAAGCGATGGCTCATCCATGCTGAGCCGCCGCAATATCCCTGTTCGCCCGCCTTCCATATGCCAACAGCTTTTCATGTATTCTTTTGCTATATCTTCGGGTATGTCGCGCCAATAGCCGCCGGGGGGGACAAGCTCAAAAATTTTGCGTTTGTACTCTGAATATTGTACGCCTCCGCTCTGCGGCACATCGCTTAAAATATCGCGCAATATAGGTTTGTATTCATGCGGATGCGGCGGGTCAATCCATAGCTTGTCAGCAAAGTCATTGCGGATGCCGATCATGATAAGGCGTTCCCTTTTTTGGGCAACGCCATAATCCCATGCGTTCAATACTTCTGTTTGAACCGCATAACCTTCTTCCGTAAAAATATCAAGGATAGTCTGATATGTGCGCCCATGGTCATGGGTCATAAGTCCGCGCACGTTTTCAAACAAAAAAGTCTTTGGCTGTAATTTTTGCAGAAAAACGGCGTAATGATAAAACAACGTGCCGCGGGCATCTTCCAACCCTAAGCGCTTCCCTGCATACGAAAACGATTGACAAGGAGGACCGCCTGACAATAAATCCAACTCGCCTTTTTTGATATTAAAGCAATGCTCTAAATCTAACGGAGAAATATTGGCAACATCATCGTTGATGACATTCCACTCCGGACGGTTTTTTTTCAGCGTATCGGCTGCATCTTTATCATATTCAACCAACCCGATTGAATTGAAACCCGCTTTTTCAAGTCCGAGTGCTAACCCCCCGGCTCCTGCAAAAAGTTCAATCGTTTTGAAGTGGCATATATCCGTTTGAACATAAGGGGTTTGCGCTTTTTTTTCGGGAATATCAAACAATGACATTTGCATTGAACGCATATTGACAGCCCCTTTCCAGATTAATTTTGTCCAGTCAATGCCGAAACGGTGTTTTTATTATAGCATAACATCGGAATGCAAGCAACAGGAAATTGTAAATTTTTTGGTTTGCTTTCGTCCTACCCCCATTAAAGCATAAAGAAAACGGAACGCCGTTTTACGCGCGTCCCGTTCCGTTTTAGCGTTTGCTCGCTGTCGATTCAATAGATTGCTTCTTCCGTGTCTTTGTCGAAACGGTAGATCTTCTCCGGGTTCGCGGCGAATTTGATTTTGTCGCCGCTTTTGGCCATGCATTCCGGCGGCGCGAAGGCCACCAGCGGCTGGCCGTTTTCGCCGATGCAGTGCAAATACACCCTGTCGCCTAAAAATTCCCTTATCTCCACGTTCGCCTCGATGACATAGTCCTTGAATTTTTGAAGGCTCGCTTCGTCGGCGTACAGGGCTTCCGCCCGGATCCCCTCGATGATTTTTTTGCCCATGTGCGTTTTTTCGGACAAGTTCATCTTTTCCGAAAAGTTCATCTGCGGCGACCCGATAAATCCCGCCACGAATAGATTTTTGGGGCGGAAATACAGCTCTTCGGGGGTGCCTACCTGCTGTATGAACCCGTCGCGCATCACCACGATCCTGTCGGCTATCCTCATCGCCTCGGTCTGGTCGTGGGTGACATATATGAAAGTTGTTTTAAATTTCTGGTGCAGCTTGATGAGTTCCGTTCTCATGCTATAACGCAGTTTCGCGTCCAGGTTGGAAAGCGGCTCGTCCAATAGCACCACTTTGTTTTTTCGCACCAAGGCCCGCGCCAAGGCCACCCTTTGCTTCTGGCCGCCCGACAGTTCCTTGGGCTTGCGGCCAAGCAAATTATCGAGAGCCAAAACATTGGACGCCACCGCCACTTTTTGCCTTATCTCACCCTCCGCCATTTCGGTCGGTTGCAAGCCGAAGGCTATGTTCTCAAAAACCGTCATGTGCGGGAACAGCGCGTAATTCTGAAACACCATCGCGATCCCCCGATCCTTGGGCTGCACCTCGTTCACCAGTTTCCCCTCGATAAAAAGCTCGCCCGAGGTGATCTCCTCGAGTCCCGCTATGATGCGCAGGGTGGTGGTTTTTCCGCAGCCCGAAGGCCCCAGGAAAGCGATCACTTCGCCGTCCTCTATTTCAAGGCTGAAATCCGTGACCGCTTTGACTCCGCCGTCATATATTTTGCAAATATTTTTTAGCGTTACGCTTGCCATCGTTGATTTACCTCCTTTTTTAAAGTATCACGCCCTGAATAAAAGCGGCCTCGAAAAGCGTGGGGTTTATATACGGCCCGAAGTTCACCTTGTTTTGGCCGTTCATCACTTTTCCCAAAATCACATACCGCGACTCCTCGTCCAGAAACGGGAGCAGCTTTTCTAAAAGCTCGTCGTCCAAGTTGTCGAGGTCGCTGTTACAGAAGAGTTTTAGCACGCTTTCGTCGTTCATGAATTCCGAAAGCTCGATCAATTTGCTGATGTCGATATGGTGCTTCTCCAATTTTTTGGCGATTTCGGACAGCATCGACACTTTCAAATACGGCGCGATGTTTATCACATCCTGGATTATGCCCTTGTCCTCGAAAACTTCATTGGCTATTTCCTTGTTGTGCGTCACCGAGGCCAAAATCGCCGCTTCGTTTCCCGTGGCTTCCCCCGCGTGCAGGATCGTGTCCACCGACACGCCGAACAGATCGGCTATCTCGCACAATATCGAGATGTCGGGGAATCCCTCGCCGCGCTCCCACTTCGAGACCGCCTGCCTGGTCACGTTTAGCATGTCCGCGAGCTTGGACTGGGGCATGTCGCGCTCTTTTCTCAGATTTGAGATATATGCCCCGAATTTTACGATGTTCATATATTCGACCGCCTTCTTTAAATTAATGATGTTTGTGCCTTCCAATTTTACCTCACCTGCCAAATTTAAATAAATTAAAAACATACTTCGTACATGTACAAGCTATATTATACACCCGATAAACCGCCTTGTAAAGCAACGCTTGGTTTCTTTTTTTTAATCGCTGTTTTTTTGTTGAATATTTTTTTTGGTTGTGGTATAATGGAAATAAGATAATTTCAAGCGAATGTTGGAGGTACACTTTCATGCGGGTAATGTTTATAGACATCGACACGCTTCGCCCCGACCATATGGGCTGCTACGGCTACCATCGCGACACCACGCCGAACATCGACGAAATATGCAAGAACGGCACGAGGTTTGACCGGTACTGCTGCGCGGACGCGCCCTGCCTGCCCTCGAGGGCGAGCCTCATCTCGGGGATGTTCGGCATACGCCACGGCGCGGTCGGCCACGGAGGCACCGCCGCGGACAGGCGGATTTCGGGCGAGGGCAGGGGATTTGGCGACATCTTGGACAGGGACAATTTCGTGAATATTTTCAGGAAGGCCGGGCTTAAAACCGCCTCGATAAGCACTTTCGCCGAGCGGCACAGCTCATGGTGGTTCGACGCGGGCTTCAATGAGACATACAACGTGGGAAAAGGCGGCATGGAATCAGGCGAGGAGGTTTTGCCGGTTGCACTCGACTGGATCGACAGGAACGCGGCCGGCGACAACTGGTTTTTGCACGTGCATTTCTGGGATCCGCACACGCCGTACAGAGCTCCCGAAAGTTTCGGCGACCCGTTCGGGGACTCGCCGCTCGAAACCTGGATCGACCAAAAAGTCTTCGAGGGGCACTTAAGGCACACCGGCCCCCATTCGGCCAACGAGATAAGCATGTACGACGACAAGGAAAACCCGAAATTCCCCAGGCACCCGGGCAGCGTGAAGGATTTGGCGGGGCTGAAAAAGCTGATCGACGGCTATGACACCGGGATACGCTACGCCGACTATCTCGTTGGGCAGATGATCGGCAAATTGAAAAAAATGGGCGTGTACGACGATCTTTGCGTCATCGTTTCCTCCGATCACGGCGAAAACATGGGCGAGCTGGGGATCTATTCGGAGCACGCCACGGCGGACTGGGCCACCTGCCGCATACCGCTGATCATAAAATGGAGCGGGATACAAGGGGGACATATGCACAGCGGGCTTCATTGCAACGTGGATCTGGCGCCGACTTTGGCCGAGCTTATGAATGTGAAGCCGGGCGCGCACTGGGACGGAACGAGCTTCGCGGGGGCGGTTCTGCAAAAGGAATGCGCCGGACGGGAGAGCGTGGTGATATCGCAGATGGCCCATGTGTGCCAGCGTTCGGCGCGTTTCGGCGACTGGCTGTATATGCGCACATACCACGACGGCTTCCATCTCTTCGACGACGAGATGCTGTTTGATTTAGCGGCGGATCCCCACGAGCAAAACGACGTAAAGGAAAAATATCCGGAAGTGTGCGCCAAGGGAGCCAAGATAATATTGGACTGGCACGACGCCATGATGAAAAAATCCTGCGCGAGTTCCATGTCCTCGGCCACGATCGACCCCATGTGGACGGTTCTGCAGGAGGGCGGTCCCGCGCACACGAAAGGGGCGCTGGATGGGTACATGAAGCGCCTCAGGGAGACGGGCAGGGAAGACGGGGCGGACAGGCTGGAACAAAAATACAGAATGTAAGATGTAAGGATTTGATAATGGTTCACAAAACAGAACGGCGCACCTGGGCCGAGATCGACCTCGATGCGATTCGCCAAAATTTAAAAGCCATCGAAAAAATATTGGACGGCAAATCAAAAATCATGGCGATAGTGAAGGCCGACGCCTACGGCCACGGCGCGCCGTTCGTGGCGCGGGAGCTCGCCGGCTGCGGGGTGGATTTTTTCGGCGTGTCCTCGCTCGACGAGGCCATGCAGCTGCGGGAATTTGGGATAGGGCAGAACATATTGATTCTCGGATACAGCGCGCCCACAGATGAAAACGTCAAAAAACTCGCCGAATGCAACATAGCCCAAACCGTATTCGATATCGAATGCGCGAAACAAATCTCCGAAAAGGCCAAAAACCGGGGCAAAAGCGTGAAGCTCCACATAAAAATAGACACCGGCATGAACCGGCTCGGATTCAGCTTCACGAAAAAAAACAAAGACAAAGACATAATCGCGAAGATAAAATCGATAAAGAACACGGAAAATATCGAATGCGAAGGGATATTCACGCATTTTGCCGCAGCGGACGATCAAAGCTCGGATTTCACGCATGAGCAGTTCGGGCTTTTTTGCGAGCTTGTGGATTCCCTTGAAAAAGAACATATCCATTTCGACATAAAACACGCCGCCAACAGCGGGGCGACGATAAATTTCAGGGAAACGCACCTGGACTACGTGCGCTGCGGGCTTATTCTGTACGGGCTCTGTCCTTCGAAATCGACCGGAGCGGAGGCTATGGGGCTTGTGCCGGCGATGGGGCTCAAGACGATAATATCGCAGCTGCACACGGTAAAAAAAGGCGAAACGGTGAGCTACGGCAGGACATACAAACCGGGGCGGGACATAGTGTGCGCCACGCTTCCCATAGGGTACGCCGACGGGTTTTCGAGGCTTCTCTCGAATTCGGCGAGCGTCTTAATCAAGGGAAAACAAGTGCCGGTGATCGGCAGGGTCTGCATGGACCAGAGCATGATAGACGTCACAAACTGCATAAACGTCAAGGCGGGCGACATCGTCACCCTGTTCGGGCGCGACGAAAGCGGCGCGGGATACATCCCGGTGGACCAGGTGGCCGAAATGATGGAAACCATAAATTACGAGGTGGTTTGCCTCATCGGAAAAAGGGTGCCCAGGGTGTTTTACAAAAACAAAAAAGAATGCGGGCAGCAAAACTATATCGCCCCGGGACCGACGGGCTTTGAGGCGCAATAATTTTTTTGCGAATTTTCCAAATTCCCCTTGACAGATAGAAATTATTGTGGTATACTATATAAAAAGCGATGTTCGCTGTTCATCGCGGAGTGGAGCAGTCCGGTAGCTCGTAGGGCTCATAACCCTAAGGCCGCAGGTTCAAATCCTGCCTCCGCAACCAAGATAAAATGGGGCTTTTCGGTAAAAACGAAAGGCTCCATTTTCATCGAAACCTTATAATAAACCTTATAATGACGGCATGAAAAAGAATTGCGAGTTGCCATTGCGAAAAATATTTGAAAAATTTTTCAAAAAACTATTGACAAAAACGATTTTTTGTGATATAATGATAATCGCTGTGAAGTGGCAGCAAAAAAATCGATTTTTATTTGAGCGTCAAAATAAAAATCAAAACCAAAAAAACAAAAACAACCAAAAAAAACAAAACGAAGAAACACACAAAACACACAAAAGGACAAATCGTTGAAAACAAGAAGGTGATTTTGCAGGTTTCTTTTTTCTGTCTTTTTGGTTGTTTTGTTTTTTGAGGAGAGGAGGTGGATATTATTTTGGAAAACATGAGTTCGGCGGTTTTGACGGTCAAAGAGCTTGGCAAATATTTAAACGTAGGCTCGAATCGGGCATATCAATTAACTCACAGCGAAGGTTTCCCCGTACTACGCATAGGCAAAAAAATATTAATACCGCGCGAACGACTTCATGAATGGATCAATAGAGTAACTGAAAATAAATTTTTAGGGAGGAGTTAAAATCATGTACAAAAAAGCGAGAGTGACAATAAAACGCAGAAACAGTCTTTTTAATAATTTTTACGATAGCTGGATAGAGATGTATAATGGCAAGAAATTTACAAAGCCTAATCGTAGTTTTACTGAAGAAGACAAGGAAACAATGATTAAAAAGACCGAAGAATATTTTCGCAATATGATGGCTGCTGGGAAATTAGCTTATGACGAAAATTTAACAAACTGTGAATTTGTTTTTGAAGGCAAATAAGTGAAAGTGTTGATGTCTGTTGTCTCAGTAAATTTTATAGTTGAAAAGGCAACAGACATTGTCATCAGGCGATTTTGTGTCCAAGCACAGGTAAGTGGGGGATAAAAATAAATAGGCGATATGTGTATTATATGGGCTAAAAAACAAAGAAACAATCAGCATACGAAGTGAAAATATAATTATCAAAGGCGGATGATAAAAATATTTTTCAATATGACTATAAAACCTGTTGACAAAATATTAAATAATGTTGTATAATATTACCATACACAATAATCACAAATTATTGAAGGACAAAACACACAAAAAACGCAATAAGTATAAAAGAATAACAAAAAACAATAAGGACAAAAACACGAAATACACAAAAAGGCTGATTTTGGATTTCGATGCTTTTGTTTTTTATTTTATAGAGGGATGGTTATAATGGCGGAATATATTACAGTCAGAGAAATGGCAGACATCATGAGAATTGGATTGAATAAAGCATATCAATTAGTACAGCAATCAGAGTTTCCAGCAAAAAAAGTGGGGCATAAATATTTGGTAAATAAAAATTTATTGAGTGAATGGGTAAATAAAGGAGAGATAAAACGTGCATAATGAAATGGAACAAGAAAGAGATTTTGATAACAAATATAATACTGCCAAGGTCAATGGCGTCATGTTCAATATTTTGGAAGACAAAAACACAGGCGCATTGAGTGTTGAACCATTTGTTGACGGATTCAGTCCAGTTCCGACGGCATTATTTTATGTGACGAAATATGACGATTTGTCTAATAATGCGAAATTATTGTACGGATTGTTATATAGCCGCATGATGTTGTCTTTGAAAAACGAATGGATTGATGAAAACGGATATATTTATTTTATTTTTGCAAGACAGAGCGCAATGGAATTGTTAAAATTGTCCGAGCCAACAGTAATAGAATTATTCAAGGAACTTGTAAGTCACGAACTTTTATGTGAATTGAAAAGCGGATTTAGCAAAACAAAAACATTATGGTTATTAAAACCGCTTACAGAAGAACAGCATAACGAAGAACTAAAAACGGATTACGAAACGGTTAAAAATTTTGATAATCAAACAGCAATGGAAGCTATTGAATTTAGAATTATAAAATCAAATGAGGCATTGGAAAATAAACAAAAAAATACGTCACCTTAAAAATATTAAGCTACATAGCTTAAAATATTTAAGTACATAGCTTAAAAAAATTAAGCTCATAGCTTAAATATTTTAAGTATAATTATATAGAGCCAGTCATATAGAGTTGAGTTATAGAGAGAAATTGAATTATATAGAGTAGAATTAGCAAAATTTACATTTTGCGCACATCATGTCAAGTCAATAGGCTATTTGTTTAATTGCATAAGCTAAAAGAATAAATGAAAATCAGTGCAACGATTAAATTGACTGATGTCAAAATTGACCAAACAAAACAGGCATTTAACGCAACATAATATCGGATAGGGGTGTTTGTATTACATGATATAAAAGAACTTAGCGAACCAAAGCAAAACACACGAGACAACCATACACAACCAACACAAAGCAAACATCAAAAAAATATTCAATATCATGAAGGAGAAATATTTTATGTATAATCAATCTATCGAAAATGTTCGGGCTATTTTAGAAAACACAAATCAAAAATTAAACGGTTCAAAAAAAGGCGAAGATTTAAATATTAGAACGTCTGCGATGGAACAATTAAGAAATGAAAGAAAAAATTATAATTCACTCGTTGACAGTTGGAACATTCAAGAAAACGAACGCAATATATTAAAAGGAGCATTTAACAAAATCGTTGAAGGAAGCTTGTCCGCCGCGCAAAAATCAGACTTTGGAATGGCCGTCATTTTAGATGACAGGCAATTTAAAAACTTTTATAACAACGAGTTATGGCAAATCAATAAATTCGAGCCGAATGAAAATAGCTAAAAAGGCGGGGATTTGAAATGGCAAAAAATAACAAGGAAGAAATCATATTAAACGCACTACTTGTATATCCGACGATAAGACAGGCGAGCGAAGCAACAGGGATACCAGAACCGACAATATATTTGAAGTTGCGCAACGACAATTTTAAAATGCGGTACAATGAAGCAAAGCGGCAGATTTTAGAAAATACAGTTACATTTTTGCAAACAAAATTAGAAGAAGCTACAGCAACCATCGTCAACATTATGAATAATGTCGAAAACGCGCCGCAAGTACGCATAAATGCCGCTCGTAGTGTGTTTGATTATTACTTAAAATTAACAGAGCAGGCGGAATTGTTAAGGCGTATAGAGGCGTTGGAAATGGCGCAGATAGATAATTGATAATGGCAACTAAATATAGTTATATGAAAACGGGTGGGTATAATGAAAAGCATTGATAATCGTCTATCAGCAGTTGAAAAAAATGCGGCAAAAGCAGAACATATAATTGCGACATACAGAGACGGGGCTGAGGTTGAAATGGATTTATTACAGGCTATTCGCTTGCTTTTGGGCGGTACAGTACGCATTATAACTAGACCGTGGAAGGTGGGCGAACAAAAAGAATATCAAAGCGATGTATTGTGCGAGCTTGAAGAAATAATGGAATCAGCAAGACAAAAATATATTATAGAAAAAACGGAGGAATAAGTAAACTGGAAACACCGCCTTATCATTAAAGCAGCTTACGATTATGAAACATAATTGGATTGAGGCATACAAACACACAGATAATTTTTTTGTTTCAAATCGCTTAGTTGTGTGGGCGAGAACAACAAGGCCAAAATAAACGATGTTTATACACCAGAAGCAAAAACAGAATAGGCGGCGCGGATTATTTAAATGCGCGTCGTTTGTTTTTTATTTTTGTCGCTGTCATTATCGAGATTGTCGAGGGCATAATTTAGGCATTGGATAACGAGTTGGTTGAGCGACAATTTGCTTTGCGTTGCCAAAACTTCAAGCCTCTCAATCATTTGGATTGGCAGACGAAATGTTTTGCTTTCGCTGTCGTAGCCTTTTTGGATTTTGAACATACTTATTTAGACTCCTTTTTGTAATAAGTATGCAATAAAATTTTGCAAAAATATAGACTTATTTTGCAAGTAAAAATAATTGCAAAATTTTATTTATATGCTTGCAAAATTTATTTTTTTGTGGTATGATGGAAAACGAACAAAATATCATTACGAAAAAGAGGGCGGAAATCATGGATTTTAACGAAACACTGCGGCAGTTTGCATCGGAGGCATTGGAAAAGAAACAGCTTTTGAAAAGCGAAGAAAGCACAAAAACGTCGCTAATCATGCCATTTTTTCATAGGCTTGGTTATGATGTATTTAGCGCAAGCGAATTTATACCGGAGTATGTCGCGGATTTTGGCATAAAGAAAGGCGAAAAAGTTGACTATGCGATTATGAAAGACGATGCGCCAGTTATATTGATTGAAGCCAAATGGTGCGGCGAAGATTTGAATACGCACGTGGGACAACTTTATCGTTATTTTAGCGTGACGCCATCTGCCAAGTTCGGCATATTAACGAATGGCATTGAATATCAGGTTTATACGGATTTAGAAATAGACAACCAAATGGATCCGTCGCCGTTTTTTAAATTTAGTTTGGCAGAGTTCACAGACAACGATATAAGCGGCATAAAAAAATTTCGCAAGGACGATTTCAGTGTCGAAAAGATAAAGGATTTTGCTTTTGAAAGCAAGTATTCAAAGTTGTTCAAAAATTATATTATTTCACAGATAGAACGACCAACAGATGATTTTATCAAATTTATTTTGGGGGCAAAAATAAATGATACGAAGATATATGATGGCACACGGACAGTAAAGGATATTGAACGATTTAAGTTGATTGTGCAAAAAGTGTTCGCGGATTTATTTAATGAAGCCATGATAGAAGAAGAACTACCGTCAGAAATAACAGAAATAACAGAAATAACAGAAATAACAGAAGATAAAACGCCGTTTTTGAAGATGCTTGAAAGTGCGAAGCCAGAAATACAAAATATATATCAGTCATTAAAAGGATATGCGTCATCATTGGGCAATGATATAGCTGTATATGAACATAAAACGGTAGCAAGCATTAAAAAGAATAATAAAACCATCGTTTGGATTGAGTTGAGTGCCATCACAATTCGACTTTATATATCGACTGGCAGACTACGCATTCAAAACATCGACGATTTTGAAAAAGCCAAGCCATTGATTGAGAAGGCATATAATGAAACTTGATAAAATGATAAGGTTGCCGAATTAAGGGCGGCTTTATTGTTTATAAAAGTACACTTTTACAAACAGTATAAATTGCATAGAAAATTTATTGAAATAGTATTTGTAAAATACGAAAAAGAATTTTAAAATATATTTGAAAAGGTATTGACATTTACAAACAGATATATTATAATAATATTGAAGTATATGAAAGAAGGTGAATTTACATGAAAAATATTGCTTTTGGTTATGCAAGAGTATCATCGTCAGACCAAAATGAAACAAGACAAATTGAGCAGTTAAAGTCGGTGGGCGTAGATGAAAGATATTTAATAGTCGAAAAAGAAAGCGGCAAAGACTTTAATCGCAAGGAATACAAAAAACTTATACAAGACAGATTGGGCGAGGGCGATATATTAATAATATGTTCAATCGACCGTTTGGGGCGGAATTACGGCGAGATAGTTGAGCAATGGCAATATATCACGCAGACATTAAAAGCAGGCATTAAAGTGCTTGATATGCCGTTATTGGACACGACACGAAAGGCGGAAACATTAGACAATAGATTTATCGCCGATTTGACATTGCAAATATTGAGTTACGTTGCGGAAAAAGAACGCATCAATATTAAACGTCGGCAACGGCAAGGCATTGATGCAATGAAAATTATTAACGGCAAACGTGTATCGTTGAAAACAAATAAACCGATCGGACGACCAAAAGCAGACTATCCAGAAAATTGGGATAATATTTATAAGGACTGGAAAGGCGGAAACATAACAGCAAAAAGCGCCATGCAACAACTTGATTTGAAAACGAACACATTTTATAAGTTGGCGGGCGAATATGCGAATAATGCGGTTGTGAATTAGGAATAAATTATGTATCCAAAAATAATAGCATATCAAGATTCGCGATATATAGTGCAAACATCAGAAGATAAGGCATATGTTTACGATACAGAAACTAAATACAAAAGCAAAGAAATGCACCCAGCCGCTTTTATAAAGTTTGGATATTGGGAAGTGTTTGAGGGAGACCAATCAATTTTAAAATCATTTAAATAATGCACTAAAATTATTGCACAAACAAAAAATACAAAGGACAAAAAGGACAAAAAAATGAAAACAAAAAAACGGGGAAACGGTGAAGGGTCAATCAATCAATTACCAAATGGTTCGTGGGAAGCTCGCTTGATGATTGGCTATAATCAAGACGGCAAACCAAAATTTAAGACGTTTCAGGCTAAACAAAGAAATATCGTCTCGAAAAAATTAACTGATTATATTGCGAATAAAAAAGCATTAGAGCCAGAAAATGCAAGCCGTGATACAATGGCACAGTGGTTGAAAAATTGGTTGATTGATTATGTAGCGGTTAATGTAAAGACATTGACACGGGTAAGTTATGAGGGCATTATCAATAACCACATCATACCACATATTGGTAATATCAAATTAAATGAACTTAAAAAAATTGATATTGAAAATATGTATGCGAAATTGTTAGAAACTGGCAAAAAAGAAGGTAAAAACGGTCTAAGTGTTAAAACAGTAAATAATATAGCATTATGTTTGCATAAGGCGTTAGATGAAGCAATGAAACGTGAATATATTATAACAAATCCATCATCTATCGCAAAAGTGCCGACACTTAGAAGTACAAACGGCCTCAAAAAAGAAATAGAAATACTCACTATACAAGAGCATAAAGATTTAATCGCAGTATGCGACAATACTGCTTACGGTATGGGTATTTTTACGGCATTGAATACTGGTGTTAGAATAGGCGAGTTATTGGCGATTATGTGGAAAGATATTGATTTTGAAAAAAAGACACTCACGATAACGAAACAACTTAATCGTGTGCATGATTACAGTCCAAACGCGCCAGCACGAACAAGATTGGGCATACAGGACGATACAAAAACGAAATCGTCAACTCGAACGATAATATTAAACAAACATTTAATTGAACGGCTATTGGAATATAAAAAGCAACAGGACGAGCATCGCAAAAATTGGGGAGCGGCGTATAATAATTTAGATATGGTTTTTGCACGTGATGACGGCTATTATATAGACCCAGCAACGTACCGCGATAACTATATAAAGAAGCTAAAAGAAGCAGGATTAAAACAATATACATTTCATTCATTGCGGCACACATTTGCGACACGGGCATTGGAAGCAGGGATACCAATTAAAATTGTCAGTCAAATTTTAGGCCATGCAAACGTGCAGATTACAATGGATACATACCAACACGTATTGCCCGAATTACAAAGCGAGGCAATGAATAAGATAGCAGATTATATTAATTCGTAGAATTATACTCAATAGTGGAAAAATATGAGGCAATAAAGTATGTTTTTTTTAGTAATTCACCATCGTTTAAGAAACGCATGGATAAAGCCTAGTACAGCCCATTATCCGATTGAATTTGTGAAATTGTTTTGTGATGAATTGCCGCTCAACGAAGAAATAAGTGTACGTGATAAAGAATCGATAGTTGAATCATTTTCATTAAAAATATTAACTTATGAAAATGAAAATATTTTATTCGAAATAACAAAAGCATTTACCAGAAGCAAAGTTATTCATCGCGAATGTTTCACATTGCTGATTGACAAACCATTTCGTTTACATGAAGAAATTTTGGATGCTATGGAAAGTTGGACGTTTGTATTTTCAGAGCAACGCATAGAAGAAATCAAGTATCTTGATGGTTACCGCGCTTATGAGTTTGAACCAAATGTATATGTCAACGTAGAGGACGAAAAAAAAGAGGCTCAACGAAATAAAATGCTTGCAGACTTTTTCGATGACGGCGCAACATAAAGCCTTATAATAAACCTTATAACGACAACGAGAAGCACCATTAAATAACAACATCAAATAATAAAGCAACATCATAAATATCGCATCAAACTGGACATAATGGTGCGTTATGTGAAATATTAAAACATATTTAATATTACTCATAACCCTAAGGCCGCAGGTTCAAATCCTGCCTCCGCAACCATTCAAGTTTACGCCCCCAGTAATGATGACCTCGTTATTGTGGGCGTAAATTTTTGTTACATAGGCTTTTACAAGGCGCGGCATATCTTCAGACGTGATGTGTTCCGCGTCTTTTTTTAATTGCTTTATTATATCCTCGCGAGTGATAGACCTATACGGCGATGTTGATATTATTTGTTCAAGTTCGGCTATGCGAAGCCGGATATTACTGACTTTATCTTGAAGTTCAGGAAAATCCAATCCATCCAAAACCGCCTTGACTCCGTTTGCAAGTTCCGTTTTTAATTTTTTGAGTTCCTCACGTTCTTCGCTGTGATTATTTTTGCCGCTTTCATACGATTTCAATACCTCATCGGCAATAGTATCGAAATCGCTGTTTTTCAAATAATCCAATAGCTGTAATTGAACAGCCATTTCTATTTCATTGGCGTTAATATTTTTTGCTTTGCAAGTCCGAGTACGATATTTGTTGCCGCAAACATAACTCCGCGTTTTATAACCTTTGGAACTGGTATTGGTTTTGCCCGTATATGCGCCACCACATTCTCCGCACTCAATCAAACCGCTCAACATATATTCATTTTTTGCGGTATTTGAACCGTTACGCTTATTATCGCTCATTCTATTTTGAACTCTCTCCCATATATCATTAGTTACAATTGGCGGTATGATATTTTCCATTCTTACCATATTCGGGTTAGCTTTACCGCCAGCCCATTTGCCCATATATTTATTTTGTTTCTTGTTCCAAAAGTATACCCCGATATAACGCTCATTTTTCAATATATTATGAAGTGAATTTTTGCCTATTGCCTTTCCGTACTTGCCTTTATAACCTTTTTGAGCGATTTCATCTATGATTTTGTCATACGATTTTCCAGAAGCATACCACTCGAATATAAGGCGTACCGCCGCCGCTTCATGTTTATTTATTACATATTGGCCTTCGTTGGATATATCGTAGCCCAAAGGAGCAATACCGCCGAGAAATACGCCTTGTTTCGCTTTTTGGGCTATACCCGCCATGCTCTTTTGGCGCGTTTGCAACACCATGTGCTGACCCAATCCAACATTGATTAATTCAACGAGGAAATCATTTGGATTTGATATATCGCCAAGTTTTTCAGTTGCGGACAGCACTTTTATATTATGAATTTGCATTTCTTTGCGAAAGTTAAACCAATCGGCAACATCGCGTGAGCCTCTCGATATATCATACACTACCACAACTTCAAAATTTCGTGATTTTGCGTCTTCAACCAGATTCATAAATCCTTGCCGATTTGTATTCGTTCCGGTTTGCGCCTCATCAATAAATGTTCTCGTTATTGTGTAATTATAAGTTTGGCAATATTTTATTATGCCATCTAATTGGACAGCTATACTATTTTCTGTCTGTTTATCGGTACTGTATCGAGCATATGCGGCTGCTCTCATTTTTATTCACCTTCTTCTTTAAATATGGGATTATTTTTGTTGTTTTGGATTGCCTTATGTTTTTTTATTATATATAATTTATTTTTTAAGTTTTGCAAGGCTTTTTGTAACACTACCAAACTTGACGAATCAATCAATTCAGGGATTATTTTTTCCAGTTGCCCGGTTGCCTTATTAAATGCCGTTGTCTTTTCATATTCGCTGTTTAAAAAACTTCCAATTATCCACAAAATAGAATCGGAATGTTCATTTTCAAGCAATGTGTTTATTGCATACAATATATCCTTGCATTTTTGTACGAAGCGCGGGTCATTTTTCAATATTTGATTATGCTTCAGCTTCATAATAGATTCAGCTGATAATCCAAGCTTTTTTTCGACTTCCATATCGTCAGCATTTCCGTCTTTCACATCAGTCATTCCTAAAAGCCAATCAATGGACACTTTACATTTGGCGGCTATTAATTTAAGTACATGACCATCTGGAATTCGCTCTCCATTTTCATAAAAACCAACAGTAGGACGTGAAATGCCGATTTTAGTGGCGAATTCGGCTTGCGTTAAATTGCCGCGCAATAAATTAAATCTTTCTTGGAATTTTGGTATTTTTTTATTCGGAATTTTATTTTTTTCTTCATTAATGGACATATTCACCCCTCGATTCTTCGTTTATCGACATATGTAGTTAAATTTCTTCAGCTATTGACTTCTTCATTTGTTTGCGATATAATCATTATAGCATATAAATGAAGAAGTGTCAAGCGTAAAATAAATAATATTTGTTTCAAAATTTTCGAATGATGGAAAGGCGCGTGAGATAATGAATAAAAATTCGATTTTTAATATTAAAATCCAATTTGCGCACCCAAAAAAAACTGCGAAAGAAAAAGCCGAATGTTATATAAAAGCGAAGTACGGCAAAACATTGCCGGAATTTGCCTATGCTGTAATGGATGCAAACAAATGTTCTGAAATAGAACTGCCATATAACGATGGCGATTTAAAATTTTTGCACACAGTACCGGATACAAGCTAAACAATCCATGAATATAAAAATCATTTGTCAAATATACCTTTGCGTTATCCCCCATAAAAAATTAAAACATACGAAAAATATTCTTGTCAAGTATTTGTTTAAAGTTTGTATAGTTGAGAGCTTAGTTATAAGTCCCGCTTATCGTTCGTTATTAATTTAAAAATCTTACGTATTATGCGATATTATCAATGGGAAATTGATTGCGCGATGGCATCAAGGAATGGCATGAAAAACCACGAGCAATCAAACGGTGTACGAATACGCTCCTCGTTCTCCGGACGCAACGAAACGCAAAAAAAGTGTGTCGGAGACATATCGAAATTATTCACAAGATTCTATGGCATTCATTCTCAAATAATCGAACACGGATTCGGAATATAAAAATTTTTAGAAAACGAATATAAAATCATAGAAAGTGAGGCAAAACAAAATGGAAACAAAAATAAGATTAATGATTGACCCGATTGCATATACCAGCAAGCCAAGCGGCGATGACTGTGGGGCAATCAAAAACAGAGCAAAATCAAATGAGGTCACGCTTTATGAATTGATAACGGCTATTGAGAACGGACAAACAATCATACCTGCCCTCATGAACGGCACAAAAGCGGCAGATTGGACAGAACAGCAATTATTTATGGTGGACATCGACAATAGCGTTGAAAACACGAAAATAATCACACCAGAAATAGCGATTGATATTTGTAAAAATAATGATATAAGGCCGATATTTTATTATCATACATTCAGCCATTCCGAAGAAAATAATCCAAAATTTAGACTTATATTTCTCATGGGTGAAATTGTGCGAGATATAAACAAACGCAATCTAATCGTTGAAATTCTGACAAATTTGTTTGCCCAAGCAGACAAATCTTGCCAGAATGCCGATAGATTATTTTTCGGCACAAATAAAAAAGTGGTGGTTATAGATGAAAACGCACGAATAAACATGGACGATATATATAGCTTATATGTCCCGACCGCCGCCCCCGATTCACAAGAACCATCAAATAATGAATTGGACGAGTTAAAGCGAAATTTTGACTTATTCGAATATATGAAGCAACGTAACGGCACATACCGAAAAATAAATCGCGGATATATGTTCGAAAATTGCGAAGTGTGCGGACATCATGATGATTTGGTTTATTATGAGGACACAAATTCATTTTATTGCTTCGGGGCAAACGGCGGGAAAGGCGGGACGATTATAGACTATATCATGCTGTCTGAAAATATTGCCTTGAATGCCGCAATAGATACATTATACGAATTGAGCGGCAGGGAACGACCGCAACAAAACCTCGAAAGGCCAAATCCCAGACCTCGTTTCAGTATCCGTCATTTGGAATCTTACCTCGAAAGCATTGGAGCAAATCTCCGATATAATGAAATCACACACGAAACTGAAATAAAAGGGTTCGATACGGAATATAGTCACGAGCAGATAGACAGCATTTTGGCTATATTAATTTTTGACAGAATAAGGAATAATTTTAGGGATTGTACGATGGCAAACATTCAAAATTTTATCCAAGCGATAATTATAAAAAATCGGTATAACCCCGTATTAGATGCCTTGAATATTACTTTATGGGACCAACGAAGCCGATTGCCCGAAATACACCATATTTTGGGGATTGAAGATGATTTATCAAAAGTGCTTGTAAAAAAATGGTTTATGCAATGCGTTTCGTTATTGCACAACTCCATAGATTCACCTTTTGGCGCAGACGGAATTCTTGTGCTGACAGGGGACCAAGGCATAGGAAAAACATCATTTTTCAAAAAATTAGGCGAACCATATTTCCGTGAAGGCGCATACATAGACTTTCGCGACAAAGATACAATACGCAGGGCAACGGGCTGTTTTATCTGTGAGTTAGGCGAAATAGAAAGTACGCTCCGCAGTGATATTGAAAAAATGAAAGCATTTATAACGCGGGAACGGGATGATTACCGTTTGCCCTACGGACGCGCTGACGTAAAACATGTGCGCAGGACAAGTTTTTGCGGAACGTGCAATTCTAATGAATTTCTTAAAGACCCAACAGGCAATCGCCGTTTTTGGACGGTATCAGTAAAAAATATTGACCTTGATGCTCTTTCGAAGTTAGATGTGCCGCAACTTTGGAGCGAAATATATGAAATGGTAAAAATTGAGGGTTTGCAAGCGTTTAGATTAAAAAAAGATGAACAGCGTTTGTTAAACGAACGCAATAAAGCACACGAACAACCAATCAGAGCGCAACGAGAAGTCGAGGATATATTATCCCGTATCGGAAATAATTCCCAATATAATTGGCAGTTAATCACCGTTACGGAATGGAAAAAGCAATTTGTCGAAATCGATAAATATTCTGCTTCCGACATTGGGAAAGCGTTAAAAAAGTGCGGCATTTCACCGGAGCTTAAAAGCATAAAAAGCATAAATGGCATTAAAGGACGATACCATAATTTGCCAACCCATATAAACCTTTTTGACCAATTCAGAAAACATCAGGGCAACGATTGAATTTGAAATTTATGTTACCGCGCAAAGCCGCATTACATTGGCGGTTTTCGGCAATAAGGTAACGGGTAACGTAAAACTTTATATATTAAAAAAAACAATTCAATAAAAATAAACTATTTTTTGCGCCCGTATATGGCGGTTTTAGAAATTGCTTAGTAAAAATGTTACCCGTTACCGAACGTAATATCGAAAAAGCAAAAGTGGCATTGGTTGTTTTAATCGGTGCCATTTTTATTTTTAACCATCGTGTTCTTCTTTATTCTTTTTGAGATTTTTTAAGGCATATTCGCAACATTGAATAATCAAAAAATTTAAGGATACGTTTTTATTTTGCGCAACCTCTTGAAGAGTTTTTATCAAAGACAACGGCATTCGGAATGTTTTATTTACCATTTCGGGTTTATTTACATCAAACATAATAATATGCTCCTTTTACATATTATTATAAGTGCAAAACGAAATATTTAAAACACTATGTTTTTACACATAATAAAATAAGTGCAAATAACACTTGCTTTATATATTTTATCGTGGTATAATATTGCATAGTGGAGTATTTTGATTTTAATAATTTTTATTGGGGGTAAATTGAATATGTCAAATGAAATGATAAATGAAAGCAAAAAATTCGAATATCAAGAAGCAACGAAATACGGAACCTTACGCGAATTAAAAGCGGTACAGATGTTTATGGAGCGGGGTTTCATAGTGTCTACCCCGAATATGAATGTTCGGTATGATTTTATAGCGGAAAAATATCCCAAATATATAAGAATACAAGTAAAAAAATTAATATTAAAAAAGGGGGACATTGATGATTCATTGATTCACAAAACGTGGTGTATACGCCCATATTCGACTCTATATGGAAAAAAACGCTTTTATAAAGAAGAAGATTGCGATATGGTAATAGGTATATGCCTAAAAACAGATACTTTCGCCATCGTGCCGATTGACAAAATAAATGAAAAAACAGAATTTCGGTTATCGGAGCATGAAACCAGTATAGGCAGAGAATATTTAAATTCATTCAAAGCAATAAATGATTTTATTAATTTTGATAAAAAAAATACTTGACAAAATAACCGTCTGCGCATTACAATAATTATATAAATTTTAAATGGGAGGGTCGATGATGGCTACGGAAAAAGAAGCAGATGTTTCAATCCCGCAAAAATCCATTAATCTAAAAAATAAAATTTTGGGCGGGATAATCGGATTGTGTGTCGCTGACGCGCTCGGCGTTCCGGTCGAGTTCACAAACCGTGAATCGCTTAAAGGCAACCCAGTCACGGATATGCGCGGATATGGGACATATAATCAGCCACCGGGAACATGGTCTGACGACACGAGCATGACGCTCTGCTTGTTGGACAGCTTGAAGAATGGCCTTGATTATGCCGACATCATGCGGAAATTTTTACTTTGGATAAAAAAAGCCGAGTATTCCCCGCATGGGAAAGTGTTTGATGTCGGGATAACTACGAGGAGTGCATTGGCGCGGTTCGCAAGCGGGACAGAACCGCTTGAATGCGGCGGCATATCTGAACGTGACAACGGCAACGGTTCGCTGATGCGGATTTTGCCGCTTGCGTTCTATCTTTGCTCGTCATACGGAAATAATTTTGCGGACAATGACGAAGCTTTTAGAATCATCCATGATGTTTCATCGCTGACCCATGCGCACAAAAGGAGCCATATAGCTTGCGGAATATATCTTTCGGTTGCCGTGAGCTTGTTCGACGCAGCTGACCTAAAAAGCGAAGCATATTCCGGCATTCGCGATGCGAAAAAGTGGTATGGATGTAAGGATGAATATATTGATGAATTAAAACATTACAATCGGATTTTCGACGATGATTTCATGGATTTGCCAAAGGAAGCCATAAAAAGCGGCGGATATGTCGTGGACACGCTTGAATCGGCTCTCTGGTGCCTATTGAACACCGATAGCTACGAAAGTTGCGTTTTAAAAGCCGTGAATTTGGGCGGGGACACGGACACGGTTGCCGCCGTTGCCGGGGGGCTTGCCGGAATATGCTATGGATATGAGGCCATACCGCAAAAATGGCTTGGACAAATAGCGCGGCTCGAATATATAAAAGAGCTTTGCGGTAAACTTTACGAACATTATTTTACTATGGAATTTCCTGATGACGCTGTGATAATGGCAATAGAACCGTCAAGGGATTTTACACCGTCAGACATTCGCAAACGGTTAGAAAACAACAATACCGAGTTAGAATTGGCAACGGTTCACGCAGAAGTTAATAATAAAACGGGGTGGCTTATGCACGAACTTGACGAATTAGAAGAACCGGAGTTATCGAAATCAAAAGCCATTTTCGATGAATGGTGGGGATTGTATAAGGAATTGGTAGGTCGGATTACTGACATTCTAAAAAAAGAAAATGATTCAAGAATAGCCAACCATAAAATAACTGATCGGGGATTATATTATGTCGTTAAACCCCTTATGGAAAGAAACGGTTTCCGCGATGGCGCAGGTTGGTGGGTAAAATAATAATGGGAGGTATTAAAGTGGAAAGGACAAATTATAAATTACGGCTTATAGAGGAACTGGCCGAAGCGGGAAACAAAAAAGCGATGCTCGAAATGGCGCGGCATCACATCGACCAAAAAAACGAGGAATTGCCAACGGAAAAAAGCGAATTGATATTGCGTTGCCTTGTCGAATTGTCGGAAGATACGGCGATATCCGAAGACGACAAAAAGCATGCCATGTTGCTGCTTGGAATCATGCATTACGCTGGCAGGGGCGTTGAACGGAATTACAAGGAAGCCGTGAAATGGTACGAAAAAGCGGCGGACAAACTTGATTCATATGCGCTGTGCAATCTCGGATATTGTTATTATTACGGTCGCGACGTGGATATCGATTACCAAAGGGCGTACTCATACTTTTCGCAGTCGGCATTTTTGGGAAACCCGAACGCCATGTATAAACTTGGGGACATCTTTTGTAACGGCTATCATGTGGGGGAAGACAAAGAAGCGGCATTCTTTTGGTATACGGAGGCTTACAACCATACCGACGATAAATCCTGCGAACGCCCGAACATCAATTATCGGCTTGGGAAATGTTTCTTGCACGGTGATGGCACGGGGCAAAACCTATATGCCGCCTTGGGTTTGTTGGAGAACGCCGAACTCGGATTTATGAAGCTGATTGAGGACGGGGACGATTTCGCGGAGTTGAGCTTGCGGGACGTGAGGGCAAAAATTGATGAAGCAAGGACTTTGATTTATAAAAATTTGGGATTATAGATAAAAATAAGCGATGTGGAAAACCCAAATCACTTATTCTGTCATTACGAAAATCAAAATATACGCTTACTTACGCATTTCGATGGGGACGAGATGGGGGTTGCCATTGACAAAGAAAAATGGAATCGTAAAAATAACATATTGCTCACCTCCGCAACCATAAGAAAAGCCCGATAGAATGGTATCTGTCGGGCTTAATTCAATCTGGATTTATAATTATCTGGAATAATTGATTTGTGCTTGATTTTTTAGTTCGGCTATGCTATACTGTTTATGGTGATAAATGTAAAAATATTTTGTACGCTTGGCACCAAATCGGCGTATGTGTTTGAAAATTTTTATTTTCATTAGTACAGGAAAAGAACGGCACGAACGCCGTTCCCCCTGATTTAATTTTTACATTTTCTTTTTAACAGGAATTAAAACCGTAATAGCGAGAGGACTGTCTACTAATCCGAATACGCCGCCCGTGTGTTCTTCAAGGCATATTCTTTCATCGTCGAAATCCCACTCGAATTCGCCGCTTTTGAGTCCCGCGTTTATTTTATCCCATAATTTACCCATGCCTATGCCTATATTCGAGAACGCCGCATATAAGCCGCCCGGCAGTCTCTTTTCGTAAAGATAATCTGGAATAACCGTATTTTCCGGTATTGAAACGCAGAAATCATATCCAAATCCCGGACCTTCGTCCGTAGGTAGCGCTTCTGTGTTAAATCCGAAAAACCGCGCCGTACCTAATAAATCGTTATCTTTTATCCAAATCAGGGCGGGATCCGGGTTTTCAGGTTCGTCTCCATAATGATGGCACGCCGCCGTTCTCATGGGCGGGAGCGCAACGATAGTATATTCGTGTTCATATTTTAAATCAAAAATCGGCATATTATGAATCTCCTCAATATAATTATTTAATTGTTTTTTTGTGCGTTTTACCGCAACAGGCATTAAAATACTTTCTATTTCTGCCAATGATAAAATCTGTTTATTCTGAATAATTTCTATTATTTCAGATATAACGGTATATCGCTTATCTACGTCTTCGGTTATTGTCTCTAATCTTTTTAATTGTTTTTTTAATGCGTTTAATAATTCGTCAACTGATTTATGCACCAGTATTTTCTTTATCTCTTCAATGGATAAATCAATACGGCGTAATAAATCGGTTATACGAATACAGCTTACTGCTTCCTCGTCATACATTCGCCAGCCGGACTGCGGGTCTCTCATGCTTTTAAAAAGTCCCATATCCTCCCAATGACGCAATGCACGGCTGCTAATGTTCATTTGTGCAGAAATTATATTGATTGCAATCAATTCGCTCATAAAGTATGTCGATACCTCCTTAATTTTTTATTCGTGATGCGCTTCACATATATTATTATATCACTTGACGTCGCGTAAATTGCAATAGGTAAAATGAAAAATTTTAAAAATTCAAAGTTTTTTAACATTTTTGTTATTCAATTAATCGTATAGTATAAGCATTTCCATTGAAACGGCAAAATTTCCCCTTTATTCATGGGTATGGTTATTATCTACGGCGAAATAAAAAGCGGGTTAAAAAAGCAACGGCAAATTTTGACAAACCAATTTTCAAGGTGTGTAATGACGGAGACAACCCCCCACATGGGTCGTTTGATAAAAAAAGGAGCGTGAAAACGAATGCAAGCACAAGCATACGAAGGATATTTTGAAAACGGTCAATTTTACGCAGCCGGGCAGACTGTACGCATACCGGAACATCGGCGTGTCTATATCACGATACTTGACGAGCCTGCCGCCGATAACGAAAATGCCGAAGCGTGGAGCGAATTTTTAGAGGAAATAAAAAAAATAGACGACGAACCGTTGGCGGAGTTCGAACGTATCAAAATTCGCGAGGCGGAACGCTTATAGATGATGGCGATTTATTGATAGCGGCTCAATGCGTCACCAACAATTACACGCTTGTAACAAACAACGTGAAACATTTCAGGGATATTTACGGATTGATTTTCGAAAACTGGATTGCAAATGTTTTATAAATATTATTCAGGAGGAATTGTTATGCCGAGTTCAATGCTTCATCTGTCTGTTGCAAAAAAAGTTAATCCAATCGCAAGTTTTGATTTTTATATAGGCAATCTTGCTCCCGATTCAAATAAAGCAAAAAAGGAAATAACGCATTTTTATAATGTTCCCGACAGAGAAATTGCTCTAAAAGAATTTGCGCTGAAAGCACATAATAATTATTTAAAAGGTATGCTTCTGCATTTGTTTGTGGACGGCAAATGGTGGGAAAAGTTCCTTTCTGATTACGCCGAAAAAGAAGGTGAGGGATGGTATTCCAAATACGATGAAGAAAACAGAAAAATGGTGTCGTATGCTTTTCATAATACCGAATGGGCTTATGAGCTTTGGGAAAAAATGGATTTATGCGCTAATTTTGATTATATTGAAACTGATTGTATAACAAAAGAAAATGTAAAATTATTAATTAACAGACAACGAAAATGGTTAATGGAAAATAAACTTGAACCATCGGAAATATTTCCTCCAGTGCTTATTGAAAAATTCGCATACGATACGGCGAAGGATTTTAGTAAATGGCTTTCATGTACAGTATAAGCAAACCAATGTTCAAGTTGTATAATTGTGGCGACACCCCCCACATGAGTCGTTTGATAAAAAAAGGAGCGTGAAAACGAATGCAGGCCTGCAGAGCATATTATAACGCTGGGCGATTTGTGCCGCTTGGCTTTGGCAAGTTGCCAGAAGGAACGCAAGCAATAATTACTTTATTGGAGGAAATGCCAAAAAGCATA
>Ga0082212_10001940_pt1 | contig 30425 bp, 30 predicted proteins | sample TergutNt197P3_FD_71548 | JGI IMG/M metagenome (GOLD analysis project Ga0082212, IMG submission 71548) | Neocapritermes taracua P3 segment gut microbial communities from Petit-Saut dam, French Guiana - Nt197 P3 | ecosystem: Host-associated > Arthropoda: Insects > Digestive system > Gut ...
CAGAAAATATTAAAAATCAAAAGATATAATATATTCTGGACAGATTTTTTGTACGGCGAAAAGCCCCCTTGAATGAAAGGGGGTGCAACGGGAGTTTGCCGTTGACAGGGGATTGCGTAAATCCTATGAGTTTGCGGGCTCTGAGGCGCAATCCCCCGAATTTCAGCCCAGCATGTTATGCTGTATTATTATTATACACACCATAGCGTACTGTGTCAATGTATTTTTTGTAAATAAAGTATTAATATTTATCAGGAATTATAATATGCTCAAAATTAATGAACGTATCAAAGAGTTAAGAGCAAAAAACAATCTAACTCAAAAAAAGATGGGCGAAATATTAAATGTTTTGGATGTTACAGTTCAAAAATTTGAATATGGAACTGCGCGTCCAAGTTTAGACACTCTGCTTATTATCGCCGATTATTTCGACGTTTCTCTTGATTACCTCGTCGGCAGGACTGATAATCCTGATTCACATAAAAATTAAATAAAGATATTATAATCACGAAAGGATTTATTATTATGCCTGAAAAAACAGAACAACGGGAGAGGGATTATCTCCGCGAACTTGCGAAAAAACAGCTTGAAATAGCAAACGGCGAAGAAATGAAGAAAAAAGAAGCTCTCTGGTTCGCTCACAACGATTATAAAACAAGAGAACCTGTCGTAACTCTCGAGCGCGGCACGTTTAACCGTGAGTTTGAGCATCTCTGGCAGCCCAAATGTCAAACTGAAACAGCGCGAAATATAGAATACTGGTTTCATTCGAACATGGTTCAATACGAATATATCCATGACGATACGGTTATGCCGGGAGAATTTGCCGTAGGAATCTGGGCGGGGATTAAACCGTTTGACATTGACGTGAAACAAGAGCGAAGAATCAACGAAACGTTTGCGTATAAACTTGACTATCCGATAAATGATTTGGAAACTGATTTTCATATGCTTAAAAAATCCCCGGTGCATTGCAATTTCACCGACGCTGAAAATTACAGAAAAACCGTCGAAGACATTATCGGGGATTTAATGCCCGTGCGTCTATCTTTCAGTCCGTACTGCGGGCTCGCGAATAATATATATTGCTTAATGGGGCTTGAAACTATGATGACTTCTATGTACGATTATCCCGAACTCTTTCACAAAATGATGACAATGCTTTCTGACGATTACCTTGAACTCTGGGATTTTCTCGAGAAAAATAATTATATACGTCCATGTAATTTTAACGTCGGAGTGCCGCAGGGAACTTACGGCTTCACGAATCTTTTGCCCTCGGACAAAGATAATTATAATATGGGCGACGTATGGGGATATACAGAGTCGCAGGAAACGTCTGAAATTTCGCCGGACATGTATAACGAGTTTTTCTTCCCGTATTATAAAAAAGTAAGCGCGCGTTTCGGCAGGTTAAATTACGGCTGCTGCGAAAGCGTAAGCGCAATCTGGGAAAAGAGCGTGTCAAATTACGGGAATCTTAGCAAAGTTTCTATTTCGCCGTGGTGCGACGAAGAATACATAGGAGAAAAGCTCAGGGGCAGAAATATCACGTATCACAGAAAACCGTTCCCGAATTATCTCGCGATAGACAAAGAATTCGACGAAAAAGCTTTCTCAGCGCATATAGAAAAAACCCTCAAAGCCGCGCGGGGCTGTTTCTTCGAGCTTTCATACAGGGACGTCTATTCGCTTCAGGGCGAGATTTACAGAGGCAAAAAAGCATACGAAACGATACGGAAGTGCATAGATAAATTCTGGCAATAAAAATCAGGCGTCCGACGCAATCCGATATTTTACCCCATGAAATATTTTATATAATTTTAATATAAATAAATATTTCAAGGGGTATATTTTTAATGTATAATATTGATAAAGTATGCGCGTACATAACATATTTTCTGCATGAAGAAACCGACAGGCATGTAAAAAAGAAAACTGAATTAGAAAAAGCAAAAGAATATCTGAAAGAAGAAGCGATGCAAAAAATCAACGAATTATATGACGAATTAGACGAGCGGATTGAAAAAATCAACGAAGAAATTTACGAAATCGGCGGGAGAATCGACGAAATCAACGAATTAATCGAAGAGCATGAAGAAAATAACGGGTATAACGAGACGGAGGACGAAAAAATCATACGCGAACTCGAGGAGGAAATAAAAAATATTGATATGATATATAATTAACTGCCCGGTGTCCTTAATGAATTTCTAAATTTGATAACTGGGTAATCATTCTTCACCATATCATAGATTAACGCTGCGCTTGCGGGCTTTTTATCTGTCGCGGATTTCCATATTAACATAATGCCCTGATATTCACAATCTTCCAAAGTCATTATATTTTTCAAATTTTTTTCGGCTAAGAACGCATCTCCCGCACAAAAGTTTGCAGGAGCCGCCGATATTCTGACTGGCATTGGACCGGGATTATTTCCTGCTAAAATTATATCACCCTTTGCTAATGTTATTTGTCGAATTGATATAGTTTCTTTCACGACTTTGTTATTGACTACTTTCTCGACTTTTCTAGTGCCTTTAACCATACCATATACTGATGGAATCGAGCCCTCTCCCTGAACTTTTAATAGTCTTGGCGCACTTGCTGCCGTGTATGTTCCGCCTCCGTTGTTTTTAGCGGCAAACCGCACATAATAATATGTAACTATTGCCTTTTTAGAGTCTAAAGGTAATTCTTTTACAGGAATCCCTGATGTTCCGGAAAAATTTTTGTATCCTCCGACAATTTGTTTTTTTTCATTAGTGTCAGCGACTTCAATAGCTGCAGTTGGAGTTCCACCAGTTTTTGTTGTCAAACACCACTCGCCTGTTGTTGCTCCTGTATTGTCCGCATACTTGCTGTAATTTACTACCAAATTATACTTTTCCGTATTCTTTTTTACCGTAGGAAATTTTATTATATCGTTATCATCAGGTTTTTTAGTGTTTTTAGCAATAGGTCTATCTGACAAGTGTAAAGTCATACCTTTACTGATTAATGTTTGAAAATTGTTTTTGAACTTTCCTACATCATCTTTCCAAGTCTTCCCATCATTGATGCTATATGATTTTATCTCATATGAAGATGGAACTGTCAATGTTCCTGTCGTAAGATTTATCGAAAAACCCCCAGATGAACCGGGAACGATTACGTCTGCCGCTATGACATTAACAGTTATAAACGGAACTAATACGAGAATGATAGCCATTGTTATAAATGCGTATAGAAATTTTTTCGCTATTTTTGAATTTCGCATATTTTTGTTTCTCCTTTGATTTAAAAATTTAATATATACTTTCAACGCATTATCTCTGGACGGCGTACAGATGTCAGAATCAACGCCGCCCAAAGGTTTTACGCCGAAAAATAATAAAGCCGCGCATGGTGAAAACCATACCCGGCACAAAAATACACATTAAAATATAATCATTCTTGACTAATGTCAAAAAATGATATATAATAATATTGCGACGTTAGCGGAGTAAATCCGCTGTGTATGGTGCTTGTTTAAGAGCCTCACCGTATGCAAGCTATGGGGAGGTGGTACTCCCCGTAGCTGTTCGCTTATTATTTTTCTATAATTAATATTGTAAAACAATTTTCGATATTTGTCAAGCTATAATTTTAAAATTTTAAAATATTTTTAAGTTTAATTCATAAGCAAAAGCATAAGGGCCTCCGCTATATAAACGCTATATATTATCTTTTAAAATTGATTCCCAATCGCGCCGCTTATATAGAAACCGTTGGATTACGACGGTTTTTGTGTTCTCTCGAACCACGTAAAATACAAGATAATTATGTACCGGAAAAATCCGAATTCCCCAGTCCGCAAGAACGTCATCAGCGACAAGGGGATACCGCATAGGCATATCCGTCAATGAAAAAATCGCTTCTTCAACATCATTGAGAAGATTTTCGGCGGCAGTCCGGTTTTTCAATTCCGAATCAATGTATTCTATCGCTTTCCGTATATCCTGTTCGGCAGGTTCTGAAATATCAATATGATACATACTATTTATTTAACCTTTTTCGAATATCCGAAACAGCGTCGCTGAATGGGCGGACACGACCGTTTTTTTCTGATTCTATACTTTCTTCTAAAAGGCGGTACAGTTCAAATTTACCGCACAGCCTCTCGTATGCTTCAATACTCAAAACGGCGAGGTCGCCTTTCCCGTTTTTTGTTATGAATACAGGTTCTGAATATTTATTGCAGAACTCAGATATTTCGTTATAATGATTTCTTAAATCGGCGCTGGCTCTTATTTCCGGCATTAAAAACACCTCTCGAGAATATAATATATGCAAATTATATCATAATTATACTATATTGTCAAGCGAGGATTTTGAACCTTTAAAAATCTAATTCATAAGCAAAAGCATAAGAGCTTCCGCTATATAATTATAGATTTTTACAAAATCGGATATTGGCAGCGGATTTTTGCCTTTCCCACATTCGAGCGTGAATCCCGGCCGGTTGAACTGCGAGATAAACCAGTCTTTGCACCCGCCGTATGACGCGATTTCCTCGTCGGGGTCCTCGAGCTTGTAGCCGGTTGCTTTTGCGATTAAATTCGCGAGCATTTTTGTTTTCGGCGGAATTATATCTTTATACCGCCAGTATATAACTTCTCCCTGAGTGTGTAAAGCGGCGAGCAAAGCTATATCGTCTGAGCGGATAAACGACGCGAGCGCGGATACTTCCGGTTCGCTCTCTGCGTATTCTCCGCCGTATCTCGTCGAACAGGGTTCTGTTATCCCCGACTGCGTTTCAAGCCCGCGCAGCAGCTCAAAATCCGCGTCGTAGTTATGATTTAAGTCAACCCCGCGCGCGTTTGCCTGCCATTGTGAAAAATCTTCCGAGCCGTTGTTGAACTGCACAAGCCTTGAACTGACGGGGTTATATTCGCCTAAGCCGTTTATCTGCAAATCAACGCCGTCGGGATTTAACATGGGTACTATGTAAAGCGTTCTCGCGTGGATTATATATTCGGGGTCGTAGCCGTGTAATTTTTCGCCGAAAATATAGCTTTTGCAGAAATCCTCGGCAAAACGCATGAGTATAAGCGACGTGAGCCATTCCATCGCGTGGTGCGAGCCTATATATATTGCTTTATGCGCCCCGTTTCCGATTTTTATAAGATTTATATTTTTGCCCAAATAACTTTCGCCTATTATTATATTATCTATAAACTTAAATCTTGACTGCAAACCGGCGATATTTTCTTCTAAACAATTATAATCCATAGGCCTGTTTATATCTATTATATTTTTATATCCCAGCATACTTTTGTGCATAAAAAAACCTCCGCCGTTATTTTAATATTTTTATTATTATATTAAAATAACGGCGGAAGCGTGAATATTATAAATTATTTTACAGCATTACAACATTTTTGAGATAATCTCGTCGATATAGTCAGAGCCTAAGAACGGCGCGAGGCTTCTCAGCCGTTTCATGTCGAGCTTATCCCCGCCTCTCGTAACGCATTTCGCGAGGGCTTCTTTGCTCAGAAAGGGCGCGAGCGACCGGATTTTCTCGAAATCCATATCTTCGTTGAGTTCATCTACTAATCTGTCGAGGGTTTCCCTGTCCAAAAACGGCGCAAGGGCTCTGATTGTGTTTATATCGGCTTTGTCCGAAACTTTTAATATTAATTTATTTAACGTTTCTTTGCTCAGGAACGGCGCGAGAGATTTAATTTTATTCAAGTCAAAATCGTTTGTAGCTATAAGTTTATCGACGAGTTTGTCAAGGGTTTCTTTCTTGGCGAACGGGGCGATTGCGGCTATGTCCTCGAAAGTGATTTCTTCCCTGTTTTCTTCTTTTCTGTCAATCATGTCAACGCGCAAATCATATATGATTACGTCGGCATATTTATTATCCGGGTTGCTTGCTCCGGCGTCAACCCACAGTCTGATATACCGTCCTGTTCTGGGGTCAAATATCTTTTCATAAATAGCCGAATGGTCGTTTGTTTCATAATTAAACGCTTTCCAGTTTGTCATGTCCCCGCTGACTTCGGCGCACCAAGCGGACATATCTTTTTCTTTATGCCCGAAGTCATGTTTCCCGACGCTTGCTTTTGCTATTTTAAAGTGATTAAATGTTCTCATTTCGCCTAAGTCGATAATTACCCAATGCGAATTAGGTCTTTTTTCTTCATGCACCCTCTCAACATACCATTTAGTTTTGATGTCTTCATTAATAAGATGAGGGACGACGCTTCCCCAATCGCCGAAGCAGCAGGATTCAATGGCCGCGCCTTTGCATAAATTTATACTTTCCCCATTCTCGCCGCGCATTTCAATACATAACTCGTGCAACCTTACCCTTTCATATTTGTTATTCGGGTCGCTTCCGCACGCGTCTATAAACAATCTGACGTATCTCCCGGTAAGATTGCCTAAATTTTTTTCATAAACTGCCGACTGGTCATCTGTTTCCCTGTTAAATTCCACCCAGTTTTTCTTATCAACGCTCACTTCAAACCGCCACGCGGACGCGTCAAAGCTTTTGCAGCCAACATCGGATGCGTGACTTTGCCCCGTACTGCATTTTATTAATTTCAAATAATTAAAAGTTTTTATTTCTCCAAAATCTACGATTGCCCAGTGCGGGTGCACTATCTTAGATTCGCCGTGCCAGTCTGCGGCGCACCATTTTTCATGATAATTCGGGTCGTTTCTTAAAAGATTCGCGGCTTGTTCCGCGCCGCTGTGCTGACAACAAACTGATGATATTCTCGCGCCCATTTCATGCGAACAGAAGTTTACGTTATATTTTGCGTCGCTTCTTGTTTTATCGGGCGAATAATTTTGCGCGGGGATTTTTATATTTAGTTTCGGTATATTAATTTCGGGAATTTTTATGTCGGGGATATTTACGCTTTTAAGCGCGGAGTTTACGGAATCAGTAATGCTGTTGATTAAACTGCTTATGCCGTCGAACCCTGTTGATTTTCTGACTTCGTTTATTATATTTTCGTCAACCGTTTCGTTCATCTCGTCGATTTCGTCGTTGATTTCATCTATTTCGTCGTTAATCTCGTCTATCTCGTCGTTTTTCTCGTCGATTTTTTCTTCTAAACTGTCTATAATCTCGTCCCAGTGTTCGTCCTTTTTATCCTGAAGCTCTTCGATTTTTTCGTCGATTTCGTCGATTTTCTCCTGAACCTCGTCGCGCATTTCCTCAAGTCTTTCGCGGGTTGCCTCGTTTATATTTTCGTCGTCCATTTTTTCCTCGATACTTGCGACTGTTTCTCCGACGCGGCGTTTTTGTTCCTCGAGCAGTCCGATTTGCGCGGCTATTTTCGCGTTAAAGTCGTCGTCGTTGTGACTGTCGCCGTGCCTCGCTGACTCGTTGTAGCTTCTCTGCGTCTCAAGCGCGCTTCTCTCGGTTTCTTTACCGCTTCTTTTTGTCTCAAGCGCGCTTCTTCTGTTTTCGAGTTCTCTTATCCTGTTATCTATTTCGGATACAAAAGGTGATTTGGGCGGCTCGGGAAATACCGGCATTTCGGGAGTTTCGGGTTTGGGATTAAGCGTTTCGTTTATTTCTCTTATCTTGTTGTTTAAATCTTCTGTCTGGGAATCTATTTCGTTTATTTTTTCTTTTACTTTGGCTGCGACTTCTTCGATTTTTTCTTTTGTAGAATCTGATATTCCGTCAATCGAAGTTTTTTTATTAAGGTCGGACAGGGTGTTCCGGAGTTCATTCTTCTTTTCTTCGTAGCCTTTTACTTTCGCCGCGTATTCGCCGATTTTATCATGCAATTCTTTAACTACTTTTTCGTCGTTTAAAATTTCTTCGTTCATAAATATTTCCTCTCATTCTTCTTTATTATAATTGATAATTATTTCGTTGAGTTTTTGCGCGACGCTGTTTAAATAATCTAATATTTCGACGTCTTTATCTTTGTTTTTCTTTTTCCGTTTTGTTACTATATTCACGTTTTCGAGTATTTCGTCAAAGCCCTTGAAATCGTCTTTGTCCGCTGACAGAATCTTATCAGTAGTAGTCCCGAGCAAAGCGGCAAGCTGCGGGAGTATAGAAATATCCGGCATACTTTCGCCGCGTTCCCAGTTGCTGACCGCCTGATGGCTCACGCCGAGTTTTTCCGCCAGACCCTGCTGCGTGTACTTCCTTGCTTTTCGCATTATCATTATGTAAGCCCCGACTTTTTCGTTGAACATCTTAACCTCCCTTTTGCCCCTGATTCAGGATAACTGCGTCCGATGATTTTATTGTACGCCATAATTTTATAAACTTCAAGCAAGCGTTACTTGAAATTAAAAAATTCAAGCGCGGCTTGAATTTTTAATTATATTTCAGAAAATCCATAAATCTGTTTTTGCTTTCGGTTATTTCCGATTCGTCTGTATAATTATACCTGTAAACTTCGGTGATAAAGCTCCCGATATAATTTATATCGTCTAATTTTTTAAATATTTCAAAATAATTTAAATTGCCGAAAAACGGCAGCCTGCACATTTCTGTCTTTGACACTGTTTCGTCTGAACTTTGCATATACATATCGTTAAAGTGAATATGCGCGATGTTTTTTCCCATCGCGTCGATTAACTCCGGAATATCAAAATTTCGCGCCGCAGCGTGCTTGAAATCGAGGACAAATCTTATATCCGGGCTTATTTTAATTATATCTTTTATATGATAATTTATATGCCCTATGTTCTCATGCAATAACTCAACGCCGAATTTTTTCGCTTCTTCGGCGATTAATAAAAATATCCCGGCGTATTCCTCAACGGGCATTTTTAATTCTCTCGGACCGAGCCCGTGAAAAATTACATAGTCTGATTCTAAAAACTGCGCGGCTTCGAAAAACATATCATACAGTTTTATATTCTCGAATGTCCTGCGTTTATATTCGGAGAAAAACATAAACGCTTCGTGTCCCGAGGGATACGGGTGAACCGAAACTATTTTAATCCCGTTATCTTCTGCTTTAGATTTTATGTCCCTCAAAAATTTTATTTCCGTTTCGGACTGCGTATTTAAAAAAAGCTCGCAGACTTTATATTTTAATTTACCGCATATTATATCAAAAGCGTCTTCCGTGAGCATAGGATAAAAGCACGCAGAAGATATGCCTATTCTTTTTTCTATATTTTTCATAATTTAATAATAAACGAACTTCGTTCGTTTAAGGAGGTCTCCCATGAATTTTAAAAATTTGATTTTGTCCGTGAAATCATTAAACGCAAAATTTGAGGATAAATTCAACGGCATAAATAAAATCTCGGCGAATATGCTGATTTTCGGGCAGTTTTTTTTATTGCTGATTCTTGCCGCTGATTTATTTTACGCAATCGGCGCAATTTCTGATTCACGCATGTTTTTCAATATTTTTGAGGCTGTGCCGGTATTATTTGAAAACGCCGCCTCGGGGGTTTGCCTTTTATGGCTCTGCGCGATTTTTATTGATTACATAGAAAAACGGGATAAAAAATCATAGAATAATGGGCGGGAAAACCCGCCCTTATTTATATATTTTAAATCTTATTTCGCTTTTGCTTTATCTTCGCTGCCCTTTAAGAAATTCCAGAGCTGACCGGAGAGGCACAGCGATGAAAACAGCCCGCTTGTGATTCCCACTATGAGAGGCAGCACGAACGTCCTGATTGACGGCACGCCCAGTATAAACAGCATTATAAGCGTAAGGAAAGTCGTAATCGTCGTGTTGAACGAACGCGCAAGAGTCTGCGACAGGCTCAGGTTTATTATCTCGGCGAATTTTGTGCCTGTGCCTCTTTTTAATTTCATGTTTTCCCTCACCCTGTCAAATATTATAATCGTGGCGTTGATAGAATAACCCAGAATAGTCAGGAACGCTGCGATAACCGCTATATTCATTGATATCTGGAGCAGGGAATAAACCGTGAGCATTACGAATAAGTCAAAAAGCAGGCATATAACAGTTGACAAGCCCGATTTAAAATCAAACCTGAAAGTGATATATATAAGCATAAGAACCGAAGCGATAACAACCGATAAAACAGTGCTTCTCGTCAAAGCCTCGCCGACCGTCGGGTTTACGTTATTGGCCGAATAAATATCGTCTTTGGTCAAATCATATTTTTCAGCGAGAATTTCAAAGACGGCGTCTCTTTTGCCGCTGTCTATTTCTTTAGTTTTTATGACGACCTGCTGCGCGGGAGTTCCCGAACGCACTACGGACGAAACCATGTCCGCGCCTATGACTTCTTTGACTAAGTTTTCTATATCGTCCCTGTCGGACAGGGTTAAATCCCTGCCGATGTTATATTCCATTATAGTTCCGCCGACAAAATCTATATCCCAGTTAAACCCGCGCACAAAAAACGAAACCATTCCCGTAACAAACACCGCGCACGCTATTATCAGAAATACCCATCTTTTTGCCACGAAGTCAACCGAAACCGGCCTGTAATTTTTATTAATATTATTTATAGCGTCTATATTTTTATTTTTTTCCGCGTTATTCATAATAAATTATTTCCTTTCTAATAACAACTATCTATTGTTTAAAGTCCGTAGAGCTTCGCGCTTTTTATATTCATGCCCACTACCTGATTTAAAAGCCATCTTGTTACCGTTATAGCGGTAAACATCGAGCAAAGAACGCCTATAAACCATACTACCGCAAATCCGACTATTGGCCCCGTTCCGAAGAACCAGAGCACGGCGGCAACTATAAGAGTGGATATATTGGAGTCCAGAATAGCCGTTAAAGCCCTGTTAAATCCGCTCTGAATCGACGTTTTCAAAGACTTGCCGCTTCTCAGTTCTTCTTTGATTCTCTCGAATATTATTACGTTCGCGTCAACCGCCATGCCTACCGACAATATAATTCCGGCAATACCCGGCAGCGACAGGTTAACCTGCGTTATAACAAGCACAACCCCGATTATCCCGATATAAGCGAAAAGCGCAATCGAAGCTATAAGTCCCGGAAGCCTGTAATACGCTATCATAAACAGCATAACCAGAATCATTCCTATAGCTCCCGCAGTCAGGCTTGTCTGGATTGATTTTTCGCCTAACGCAGGGCCCGTCGCGGTAAGCTGAACGTCCTTGAGCGCGAACGGGAGCTGTCCCGCCGATATTATCCCCGCCCAGTATTCGGCCGACGCCCTGTCATAGTTTCCGGTAATCGTACAACTGTCAGAATTTAATTGCTCTCTTACGGTCGGCATCATCATTACCTGACCGTCAAGATATATTCCTATATAATTTTCGCCCGACGGCTTGCCCGCCGCGATTCTCGTAGCTTCAGACCATTTCGCGACAGCTTCGGACTTTAGCTTCAGGCTTATAAAATGCTCGTTGTAGCCGTTGCCCATATCTCCGTAGTCCGCGTTGGCGTTTGCTATGTCTTTCCCGTCAAGCACTACGTCCCCGTCTGAATTCCTGAATTCAAGTACGGCGTTCGCGCCTAACATTCTGACCGCTTCCTCGGGGTCTGATATTCCGGGTATTTCAACGCGAATCTGGTTTGCGCCGCTCGGCGCAACAGTAGCTTCCGTGTAATTTAACATTGTCAGACGTCCCTGTATCATTGCCACGGCAGTATTTATTTCAGCCGAGGACGGCGTCCTGTCTATGTCGGCCTCATATAAAATCGCCGAGCCTCCGGCAAGGTCAAGCCCTAATCTTATTCCCCCGCCGTCAAACACCCCCGGGATTCCCCACGCCCTTATTCCGAACACCGAAACCGTGAGCAGGCATACAATAGATAAAACTATAAGTGCAAAAGTCGCTATGCTTTTTTTCATTTTTAAAAATCCTCTCTTAAATTAAACGAGTTTTGCCCGTTTAACGCAAAAATAAAACAACAGATTATATTATACACAAATATTCCAAGAAAGTCAATATTTTTTTGATTTATTATCAAAAAATCATAAATATTTCATATATTTTAATATATTTACTGATTTTCTCTTGACAATTTCCTTTTTTTATTATATTATATATATGCGCCACCGCGTAAATAATATTTACTATGAGTAAATATTATTTACATTTATATTTTTACAAGCAAAGGAGAGATGATTATTGGCTAATATACTTGAGCTTAAAAACGTTAAAAAATTCTACGGCAAAAAAGAAGCCGTGAAAGGCATTTCGTTCGAAGTCGGCGAGGGAGAGATTTTCGCGCTTATCGGACCTAACGGAGCGGGAAAAACCACTACGCTCAGAATGATTTCAACGCTTATAGAAATCAACGAGGGTCAGATAACCCTCGGGGATATCGACGTAAAAAAATCTCCCGCAAAAGCGAGGGAGCTTATTACTTACCTGCCGGACGAAGCCGGCGCTTACAAAACCATGACCGGCATGAAATATCTTAAATTCATGGCGGAGCTTTGCACGAACTCAGCCGAAGAAGAGAAAAAATCAATAGAATACGCAGTCTCTGTATGTTCTTCGCTCGGCGACGCGATTAACGACAAAATCAAAACGTACAGCAAAGGCATGATGCGAAAGCTTTTAATCGCGCGCGCAGTCATGACCCGTCCGAAACTCGCAATATTAGACGAGCCTACGAGCGGGCTGGATATAATCAACGGCCTGGAAGTTCGCACTTTTATAAAATCGCTCACGCAGAACGGCATGAGCGTGCTTTTGTCGAGCCATAACATGCTTGAAATAGACTATGTTTCAGACAGGGTCGGCATAATAGACAAAGGCTTGCTTTACGCAATCGGCGCGCCGAACGAATTAAAAGAGCGTTACGACGCGCAGAACCTTGAAGAAGTATTCGTAAAATGCGTAAAGGAGGCGGAAGGGCATGAATAAATTTTTAATATTATTTAAAAAAGAAGCGCAGTCTTTTTTAAACGTTCAGAACATTTTGCCGGTAGTTTTGATTTTCGTTATGTTTTATTTATTGGGCAGCATAATGGGAGGCTTAATTTCTGACGACGAGATAATAATTGATAACGAAAGCACCGCTGAAGCGGCGTTAGCCGAAACGGACGGCAGTAATTATAATAATAACACGTTTTCCGTATCAAAAAATTCTATCGTGGGTTTTATAGACAACGACAATTCAGAATATTCTAATATAATCAAAGATTCTCTTTCTTCTATGGGTATATTAGCCCTGCCTGAATCAAAAGACCCCGAAGAAGCTATGCGCGAGCTTGAAAATTATAATTTTCACGGGGAAGAAATAAAAGTCGGTTCGCTTATCGTTATAAACCCGGGATTTGAAACAAGCCTCAAAGCCGGAAAATATACCGCCGTCGATGTTTATTCAGCTTTAGATTCTTTCGGATTGACAAGCATGATTTCAGGAATCGGGGGATATTCCGCAGCCGGAATGATAAACGGCATAATCTCAAGTCAGCTTCTCAGCAGCGCGAATATTACTGAAGATATATATTTTCTCACAAATCCCGTTTATCCATCGGAATATACTTATCTGAACGAAAAAACGCAGAACGTAAACGCTTCGGCCGTTTTAAGCTATGTTACTTCGCAGCTCACTTTCGTGCCGATTATCATTATGGTTATAATTTTAATGGCGTCGACTACTCTTGCGACTTCAATGGTGAACGAAAAAGCGGACAAAACGCTTGAAACGCTCATGACTACGCCGATAGGCAGAATGTCGGTTTTGCTGTCGAAAATATTATCGGCGGCGATTTACGCCGCAATTTACGCCGTGGTTTTTGTCATAGCTTTCCAGAGATTTAACAGCAGTATGTCGCTTGACGGCGCGCTGCCGGACGGCTTGCTCGCGGCTCTCGAAAACTTCGGCATTAATTTTGACGTAATGACTTTCCTGATAATCGGCTCGCAGTTATTCTTATCTGTTTTATGCGGGCTTGCGATAGCTATAATAATCGGCATGATGGTTGACGATATAAAAGCTCTGCAAAGCTATATAATGCCGCTTATGATGGTAATAATGATTCCGTATTTTTTAACTATGTTCTTAGACGTGAACACACTGCCGTTAATAGGCAGAATCTTAGTTTATATAATACCGTTTTCACATTCGTTCACGGCGGCGGCTAATTTATTCACGCAGAACTACGCTCTGTTAATCGGCGGGATTATATATCAGAGCGTATTTGTAGCAGTAATGCTTACGATTGCCGTGAGGATATTTAATTCCGATAAACTGTTCACGCTCGGTCAGAGTATGAAAAAGAAGCCTAAGGCGAAAAAGGTTTCAGCAAAATAAATTATTTAAATTCAATCATGCTTTCGTCCCAGAATTCGGGAGCGTCGTAACCCAGAAGATTCACGAACGTCGCGGCTAAATTTGACAGCCCGAAAGCATTGCCGGATTTGACAGTATATTTGTCTTTATAAAAATCGTCGATAAATATGCACGGCACGGGATTTAAGGTGTGCGCTGTCTTTGATTTTTTATGCCCGTTTTTATCAACGGCGGGCGCGCCTGTTTTCTTGTCAATCTCGAACATTTCGTCGGCGTTGCCGTGGTCGGCTGTGATAATTAATACGCCGTTTGCCTGTTTGACTGCGTGCAGTATTCTTTCAAGCTGCAAATCGACTGTTTCTACGCCGATTATCGTCGCAGGAAGATTTCCCGTGTGTCCGACCATGTCGCCGTTGGGAAAATTCGCTCTTATAAATTTATATTTGCCGCTTGTTATTTCGTTTATAAGTATGTCGGTTATTTCAGCGGCTTTCATCCACGGACGCTGTTCAAACGGGACTATATCTGATTTGATTTCTATATAAGTTTCTGTGCTGTCATCGAATTTACCGCTTCTGTTGCCGTTCCAGAAATAAGTTACGTGACCGAATTTCTGAGTTTCGGACACTGCAAGCTGAGTTATTTTCTCATGGGCGAGATATTCTCCGAGAACCCCGGTTATTTCGGGGGGATTGACGAGATATTTATTGGGAATGTGCAAATCCCCGTCGTATTCGAGCATACCGGCGTATAAAACTTTGGGGATTCTGATTCTGTCGAATTTGTCAAACTCTTCGCCGGAATCAAACGCTTTCGAAATCTCGATTGCCCTGTCCCCTCTGAAGTTAAAATACACGACGCTGTCGCCGTCTGATATTTTGCCGATGGGTTCTCCGTTTTCCGCGATAACAAAAGGGTCTAAGTCCTGGTCGATTGCGTGGGTTTCTTCTCTCAGGGTTTCTATTGCCTCAGTTGCGGACTTGAATTGCCTGCCGTCTCCGATAACATGAATATGCCAGCCTTTTTCGACCATTTTCCAGTTTGCCTCGTACCTGTCCATAGTTATATTCATACGGCCGCCGCCGGAAGCGATTCTCGCGTCAAATCCGTCGGCAGAGCCGCCGGGACCGTTCACTTCGGACAAGAATTTCTCGAACCTGTCTACATATAATAAAGCCGAAGTTTCGCCGACGTCGCGGCCGTCTAATAATATATGAACCCTGACTTTTTTTACGCCGTCTGTTTTCGCATGTTTAATCATGGCTTCAAGGTGGTCCAAATGCGAGTGTACGTTGCCGTCGGAGAAAAGACCCATAAAATGCAGTATAGAGTTATTATTTTTGCAGTTGTTAATTAATTCGCGCCATGTTTCAGATGCAAACATCGCGCCTGATTCTATAGATTTTGTGACAAGCTTCGAACCCTGCGCGAAAACCTGCCCCGCTCCCATTGCGTTATGCCCGACTTCTGAATTGCCCATATCCTCGTCGCTCGGCAATCCTACGGCAGTTCCGTGAGCCTTGAGTTTTCTTACGGGATAATTATTATTTAAAGCGTCGAGCGTCGGCGTATTTGCGAGAGACACCGCGTTGCCCTCTCCGTCTTTGGCGATTCCAACGCCGTCCATTACGATACATACAAGCGGTCCGGTTATTCCGTTAAATTCAGCCGATTTGTTTAAAATCCGTTTTACCTGTTCCATTTATTCTAATCTCCTTTGGGTTTTAAATTTATAATTTTATGAATATTATATAACATTTAATCCCGTCATAACAATACAAAAACAAAAAAGTTACAAATCAAACGCAAAATTTTCGCAAAAAATTTCATACGTTTTAACTTTGACTTGTCAAAATAATTTAGGGAGGCATAATTAATTATGACTGCTAACAAAAGACGAAAAAAATTAAAGAACAAAAACAATGCCGTTTATGTGCTCGAAGTTCTTCTTATGACTGCCGCGTCGGTTTTTCTCTCGGTAGTCAGTTCGGCAATATTTGTCAGCCTGCCGGGTTTATTCTGTATAGCCGCGGCTTCGGCTTTGTTTTCTTGCGTCCTGTTTCTTACTAAAGCAAGAGCGCTGCTTCCTGCGGCAATCATAAGCTTCGCCGTAACTTTTATATTAAACGGGGATATAATAAGCGCGTTTGCGAGTTTAATATATATTATTGCGGGAGCGTATATTTATTTCGGGGTGAAAAGCAAGAAAAAAAGAACGCAAATCACAGTCGGAATAGCGGCTGTGCTGACTGCCATTTTTGCCGTTATGCTTGTCGCGCCTATTATTTCTTCTGCCGGAATGTCAATAAACGCAATCGTTTCAGAAATTGACAGCGGTTTAACCGACGGGATAGAAAATTCTATAAATCAATTTTTTATAGCTTTCCCGCAGTATTCGGGCGCGCCGGATTTAGACGCGGAACAGAGGGCGGCTGATTTCGAGAAGCATAAAGAAAAAATTATTATCGATATGAAAGGCATGCTTCCCGCTTGCTTTATATTATATAATCTTTTTATAGCTTATTTATCCACGGCGCTGTTTAAAATCGCATATAATATTTTTATACCCATGGCAAATCCGAACAGGAAAAAAATCAAAAATAAATACTGGCGGATTAATGTGTCGGTTATTTCGGCAATAATTATGATAGCTTCAGTATTTATGTTTCTGGCGGTTCAGTTTTCCGGCGGCGATAATATTCTTGCTTATATAGTTCTTAAAAATCTGATATATATTCTTTTCCCCGGTTTCTGCATAATGGGAATTTACTTAGTTTACGATAAATTATTCGATAAAGTCGCCGGAATATTTCCGGTGATACTGGTCGCCGGAGCGGTTATATTCGCGTTTGTCCTGCAGTTTGCATTGTTTGTCGCGCTTGTGTTTTTTATAATACTGGGTTTGTACGCGGCTTTGATAAGCGATTTAAAAAAGATTTCCGAGAAAGCAAAAAAGTTAATGTTCGGCGACGATGACGACGACGATTATATAGATTGATTAAAATTTATAGGGTGAAAAACTGATGAAATCTAACGGAAAACTGATAAAATATATATCTGAACACAGAAGCTTTTTGTGTTTTATTGTAAATTTTGTCTGTTTTCTGCTGGTTTTGATTCTGTTTTGGATTTCAGAAACCCCTGAGGATTACGACAAATCAATAAAATTATCGGCAATATCGTTTGCCGTTGATATTATTCTTTCGCTGGGGATTATATTTATCGGCGGCTCAGAAAATAAAAACAGGAGAGCGGCCGACGAAAAGCCCTGGCTGAACAATGCCGTTACTCTTGACCTGATATATAAATTCGGCTTCCCCGTTTTAATTTCGGACTCTAACGGCTATATTATCTGGTGCAACGAATCGGCTGAAAATTATTTTGTTCAGGAAGATAAAAGCAATATTATAAGAAAAAGCGTCGCGGCGGTTTCCGGCAATCAGGTATCGCCCGAAAAATTTTACGACGGCTCGCAGGTTACCGATATTTTTTTCAACGGCAGGTACTGCGCCGTTAAAATGTACAGATATGAAATAGCCCAGGGAATTTCCGAAGCGAATTTAGTTTTAAATATATTTGTTTTTACTGATATAACCGAATTTCAGGAACTGAAACACGAAAATGAAATGCAGTACCCTGTCGCGGCTTATTTCATGATAGACAATCTTGAAGAAATAAGCCAGAAAATGCAGGATAAATACAGGCAGGCTTCGGGGGCCGTATCCAATCTGCTCCATGAATTTATGGCGGAGTGCGGCGGGGTTATCAAAGAATATGACAAAGATAAATATTTATGCGTTTTCGAAAACAGGGCTCTGAAAAACTTCGCGAAATCAAAGTTCGGAATCTTGGATTCGGTGCGGGATATAAAAATCGAAGAACTTGATATGCCCGTGACTGTTTCGGGAGGCGTGTCTAATATAACGGGCAGCCTTTCAGAAAAAGAAGCTGCGGCGCGTTACGCGCTTGATTTGGCTCTCCAGAGAGGCGGCGACCAAGTTGTTTTAAAGGGGTTGTCGTCTACTGAATTTTTCGGCGGTAAAACAAAAACCGTCCAAAAGAGGACGAAAGTCCGGTCGCGCGTTATAGCGACGGAGCTTGCGGAATACATGAAAAAAAGCTCCAATATTTTAATTATGGGGCATATGTTCGCCGACAACGACAGCATAGGCGCGTGCGTCGGGATAGCGCGTTTCGCGAAATCCGTCGTGGACTGCGAAATAAATATAATAGTAAATATTCACGACTCAAATATAAAATCCGCTTTCGCAAGATTGCGCGGGGTAGAAAACTATAACGATATTTTTATAGACGAAGCCGCGGCTTTAGATAAAATCACGGCTGAGACTTTAGTCGTCGCGGCGGACGTGAACAATCCGAAATATTTCGAATCTGAAGCTGTTTACAAGAACGTCTATAAATGCGCGGTTATCGACCATCACAGAAAAAATACAGAATACGAAAAAGAGCCGGATATAGTTTATATAGAGCCGTCCGCGTCGTCAACTTCTGAGCTTGTCGCAGAAATACTCGAGCAGTCTCTTGCTCCCGGGGAGCTTTTAAAAGAAGAGGCGGAGCTTCTTCTGGCGGGGATATTCTTAGATACAAAAAGTTTTTCGAGAAACACGGGCACAAGAACTTTTTCGGCGGCTTTATATCTCAGGGGCGAGGGAGCAAATCCTGCGGACGCTCTTGCTTTATTTAACAAGACAAACGTCGATGAGTTCACAAAAGAAGCGCAGTTTGAGTCAAATATAATAATATATAAAAACGTAATAGCAATATCTATATTTGAAGAAACCGCCGAAGCTTCGGATAAGACGGCCGGGGCGAAAGCCGCTGAAAGAATGTTAGGCATAGACGGCATATCGGCGTCGTTCGTCATATTCAGGATAGACGACACGGTTCATATTTCGGCGCGTTCTCTGGGAAAAATAAACGTGCAGATAATTTTGGAAGCGTTCGGAGGCGGAGGTCATTTCGACAGCGCGGGCGCGCAAATCAAAAACTCGGGGTTGAAAGACGTGCTGATTCTGCTTAAAAAGACGATAGACGAATATTTTGATATGAATGTGTAAAGTTAAAGAGGATTGCATAATGCAAAAATATTTAAATAAAATTATATGCGGAGACTGTTTTGACGTTATGAAAAAAATACCCGGCAACTGCGTAGATTTAGTCGTAACTTCTCCGCCTTACGCGGATAACAGGAAAAACACATACGGCGGGATTTCCCACGATAAATATGTCGAATGGTTTTTGCCTGTATCCGGCGAAATATTGAGGGTATTAAAAACTGACGGGACTTTTATTCTTAATATAAAAGAAAAAGTAGTTGACGGCGAGAGAAGCACATATGTTTTGGAATTAATATTGGCGATGAAAAAACAGGGCTGGCTTTGGACGGAAGAATTTATCTGGCATAAAAAAAATTCTTTTCCGGGGAAATGGTCGAACAGATTCAGGGATTCATGGGAGCGGTGCTTGCAGTTTAACAAAAGCAAAAATTTCGCAATGTATCAGGACGCGGTAAAAGTGCCGATTGGTTCATGGGCGCAGTCGAGGCTGAAAAATTTAAGTGAAACTGATTTGATGCGCGACGAAGCGAAAAACAAGAGCGGCTTCGGCAAAAAAGTCGCGAACTGGCTGAATAAAGATACTGTTTATCCTACCAATGTATTATATTTATCTACAGAATGTTCAAATAAAAATCACAGCGCGGCGTTTCCAGAAGAATTGCCGTCGTGGTTTATAAAACTATTTACGCAGGAAAACGGCGTTGTATTAGACCCGTTCGTAGGTTCTGGGACTTCGGCGGTCGCGGCGAAAAAGCTTAACAGAAAATATATAGGAATTGATATGAAGCGGGAGTATTGCGATTTGAGCGAGAGCAATTTGGAAAAAGCAGGGCAGTATCAATATAGTTTGATAGAAACGGAAGCGGCAGAATAGGATAATTATGGATAAGAATAAATTATATGAATTTATAAACGATAACATTTCTGACTTTCATCAAAACAGACTTATTTCTTTGAATAAATTAAAATTAACGAATGTTTTGAAAAGAAAAAATTTATATTTATACAAAGCTAAAAATATACAGACAAGCGAAGAATTAATAAAGTCTGTTACAGATGCGTATTTATCATCGCAGGAAGAAACTATTTTCGGTGAGTTTTTGGAAAAACTCGCAATATTTGTTTCGCAGGAGTGCAGAAACGGGTTTAAATCAGGTATAGAGGGTATAGATTTAGAAATTATAGATGATAGAATAAGATATATTGTTTCAATAAAATCAGGACCTAATTGGGGAAACAGCAGTCAGATAAAAAAGATGACGGATTATTTCTCAAAAGCAAAAAAAGTTTTAAAAACGCAGAACTCGTCAAGTTTAATTCAAATTATCGCAATAAACGGGTGCTGTTACGGAAAAGATAATCAGCAATATAAATCCAACGGAGATTATTATAAATTATGCGGACAAGCTTTTTGGGAATTTATATCGGGCAAAGAAGATTTTTATCTTTCGATTATTGAGCCTTTAGGATATAAAGCTAAGGAAAAAAACGAAGATTTCAATATAGAGTATTCAAAAGTAATAAACAAATTCAGCCGTGAATTCTTAAATACATACTTTTTGGAGGACGGTTCTATAGACTGGGTAAAAATAGTAAAGTTAAACAGCGAAAATAAATTAAAAATATAATATAAAAGGAGAGAATCACGAGATGAAAGTATTGCTTAAAGAGGACGTAAAGGGTCAGGGGAAAAAAGGCGAGATAATTAATGTTTCGGACGGTTACGCGAGAAATTTTTTATTCCCCAAAAAATTAGCGGTTATCGCGGACGCTAAAGCCATGAACGAAGTTAAAGCGAAAAAAGAGGCTGAAATTCACAAAATCGAAGCCGATAAACAGAAAGCAAAGGATTTAGGCGACAAGCTTTCGCAGGTCACGCTGAAAATCACTTCGACCTCCGCGCCCGACGGGAAGCTTTACGGTTCTGTAACCGCGGCAAATATCGCCGAGGTTTTAAAAACGCAGGAAAATATTGATATAGACAAGAGAAAGATACATCTTGAAGAACATATAAAATCTTTCGGGACTTATGTCGTCGAAGTGAAAGTTTATCCCGAAATAACTGCGAATATTACCGTCGTGGTGACGGATAATAAATAAAAAAAGGGGAAGTTTTTAATTTTGAGCAATTTTAATAATAATCCGGATAATAATTTAAATAATTTCGCGTCGTCCGATTACGATATAAGAAAAATACCGTATTCTCTTGAAGCCGAACAGTCAGTGCTGGGCGCTGTTTTAATTTCTCCCGGAATATACGAAGAAATAGCCGAGACTTTATCCGTAGAAGATTTTTATTTAGAGAACCACAAGCAGATTTATGATTCTATAACGAATTTATATCTCAAGAACCGTTCGCTTGATTTAGTCACTCTGCTTGAAGATATAGTTTCAAAAAATTCGCGCCCGGGTTCGGACGACGCTGTCCGGAACAGTACAAAAGAGCAATTAATGCGCCTCTCGGATAACGTCCCCGTTATCGGGAATATAAAAGAATACGCGAGAATAGTTAAAGAAAAATCGCTTAGGCGCAAGCTTATCACAGTATCAAACGATATAATAAAAATGGCGCATGAAGACATGTCTGAAACAGATATTATAATAGACCGGGCGGAGCAGATGATTTTTTCGCTCGCTCAGGGCAGGGTAACGCAGGAGTTAGTCCACGTAAAAAATATACTGGTAGACGTTTTCGGCAATGTTCACAATGTCGTGACAAACAAAGAAGCTTCGAAAGGCGTTTCGTCCGGTTTTTCGTCGATTGATAATATTATTGTCGGCATGAACTCCGGAGATTTGATTTTGATTGGCGCGCGCCCCAGTATGGGAAAAACAGCGTTTGCAATGAATATTGCCATGAACGCCGCGTCAAAAAATAAAACGGTCGCAGTATTCCAGCTTGAAATGTCAAAAGAACAGTTGGTTTCGCGTCTTTTGTCGAGCGAATCTTTTGTCGATAATTTTAAGCTGAAAGCCGGAATTTTAACCGACGACGACTGGACAAAAATCACTGAGGCAGGCGCGAGAATATCAGAGTGCGATATATATTTCGACGACACTCCGAGTATAACGGTCACCGGAATGAAAGCGAAACTGCGAAAGTTAAAGAAACTCGATTTAGTTATAATAGATTATTTGCAGTTAATGCAGACTGACAGGGGAAATAACGGGAACAGGGTTCAGGAAATTTCTGAAATATCGCGCAATTTAAAAATCATGGCGAAAGAACTCGGCGTACCCGTTATAACCTGCGCGCAGTTGTCGAGGGGACCGGAGAACAGGGACGACAAGCGCCCGATGCTGTCGGACCTGCGCGATTCGGGAGCGATAGAACAGGACGCCGACGTAGTCATGTTTTTATACAGGGACGATTATTATAAAGAGAGCGTGGAAAAGCACAACAGGGCTGAAGTTATATTCGCGAAGAACAGGCACGGGTCGATAGGAAAAGTGGAGGTCGGGTTTGAGAAGAAGTACACGAGGTTCTATGATATAGACGAGGTGCATAGCGAGCAGTAGATTTTACGCGGCAAATAAAAACAAAAATTTCAGAGGAGATTTGAGAGATGAAACAATTTAGAGTAAAGTTTGTATGGACGGGCGATAACAGAATGTGGTATGCGACCTGCGACGAGCTACGGATAACGTTAGAAGAAGGTTCTTTCGATGCATTGGCGTTAAGAATGAAACTGGCTATTCGTGATGTTGTGGAAACAGAATTGGAATATATGGACGATATACAGTTGAAATATGAAATTGAAAGGATTGACATAATAGAGAGGGCGGTTGGGTAATGGCGGATTATACAAAACAAGTCAAGGACATACTTAAAGAGCAGGGATGTACTTTTGTCAGATATGGCAAAGGCGACCATGAGCGATGGTATAGTCCGATTATAAACGGCAACTTTTCTATTGACGGAAAGATTAAAAACAGGCACAGCGCAAATAAACAATTAAAGGACGCCGGTATAAGTAAAAAGGTGTAGCATATTTGTGGAGGTAAGAAAAATGATATTTGAAACTGAACGGTGCATTATAAAAACGATAAATGCCGATGATAAACCAGATTTATTTTCTATGTGCGACGACATTAACGTGTGGACGTATTTAGGCGGAATTAACACCGCAGAATGGCATAGAAAAAATGTAGAAAATCTTGAAAACATTGACCCAATGCTACTTTCAAACCGATGGACATTAAGAAACAAGGCAAATAATATCTTTTTGGGTTATTTATCTTTAGATACTTACTACGACAGCGATGATGATATTCAATTATCGTATATGCTGATTTCAAGTCAATGGGGCAATGGTTATGCGTCAGAAGCGGCAAGGGAGATTATACGGTATGCTTTTAATGAGCGAAAATTAAATAAACTTTTTGCCGAAACACAATCAGCAAATCTTGTTTCGTGTAAATTGCTTGAAAAACTCGGTTTTTATAAAGTAAAAGAGCTTATACGATTTGACGCAGAGCAAACTCTGTACGCCGTTGACAACCCCGTTAGTTAAATAAAAATTATACGATTGATTTTATGGATTTAGAACAAAAAGCAAAAAAACTGATAAAAGAATATAACATGATTGACAGCGGGGATAATATTCTCGTCGCTTTTTCCGGCGGGAGCGATTCGTCCGCCCTGCTTTTTTTCATGATTGATTATATAGGCAAAGACAGGATTTTCGCCGCTCACTTGAATCACATGATAAGAGATAAAGAAGCCGATAACGACGAAAAGTTTGCGGTTGACATGTGCGGAAAATATAATATAAAGATTTTTACGGAACGCCGCAATATCCCAGAAACCGCGAAACTTTCAAAGAAAAGCATAGAAGAAGCCGCGCGCGACGAACGATATGATTTTCTTGACAGGGCCGCTGAATCAATCGGAGGGAATGTAAAAATCGCGACAGCTCACACAGCGTCGGATAATACCGAAACCGTTATTTTTAACCTGTCGAGAGGGTGCGGTATTGACGGACTGCGCGGGATTGCTCCGGTTAATAAAAATATAATACGGCCGGTTCTGTCATGTTCGGCAGAAGATATTTCAGAATACTGCGAAAAGTATAATATATCTTATGTTCGGGACAGTACAAATTCAGACGAAAATTACACGAGAAATTTTATCCGGCACAGTATCGCGTCAAGATTAAAAGAAAAATTTAATAATCTTGACGGGAATATATTTAAGACGGCTGAAATAGTACGCGACACTGCGGATTTTTTAAGCTCATGCGCCGAAGATATGATAAAAAGCAACGCGGACGGAGTTAACGTTGATTTTCTTTTGTCTCAGCATAAATCTTTACGCCGCGCCGTTATCGCTAAGCTTTACGAAAAAGCTGTTTTCCCGGATATTAAAAAACTTGAATACAAACATGTTTTATATGCAGAAGAAATTTTGGAGGGTTTTAATAAGTCAATCGACCTGCCCGGGTTTGTTACTGCGCGTGTTTCTGACGGGAAAATCGTTTTCACGAGAGAAAAAAACAAAAAAACCAGTGAAAAGCGCAGATAATTTAAAATCGTAAGAAAATATTTACAATTTATTTATTCATGTTATATAAAATATATTTAAAATATAATATTATGAAAAAAGGCGGGAATAAAAAATGGGAATTAATAAGAATGCTGAGTATCCTATGTCGGATTTCAAAAAAATACTTGTATCGGAAGAAGAAATAAAGGGAATAATATGCCGTATAGCTAATCAAATCAATGAAAATTACGCGGGGAAAAAACTTCTCGTCTGCGGGATTTTAAAAGGCGCGTTTATCTTTACCTCGGATTTAATCAGGCAAATCAAAATCCCGCTTGAAATTACGTTTATAAAAGCTTCGTCATACGGTCGCAGCTCGGTTTCTGCGGGAGACGTTAAAGTCATAGAGTTTTCAGACCTTGAGGCTTATAATAACTTTGATATATTAGTTGTGGACGATATACTCGATTCGGGAAACACGTTAAATTATTTAAAAAAGTATCTCAAAGACAGAGGCTTCGCGAATATAGATTTCTGCACCCTTTTAGACAAACCTGAGAGAAGGGAAAAAGAAATCTATGTAAAATATATAGGCAAGCAGATAGAAAACGAATTTGTAGTCGGTTACGGGCTGGATTATAACGAAAAATACAGAAATATTCCGTTTGTAGCCGCGCTTGACGAAAAAATATACACTATATAAAACTTGAGTTCATATTTGGTTTATATAAATGATTTATCTTAGTACAGAGCATTACATAGAATCATAGGAGTTTAATTGATGAAAAGTAGTAATTTGCGCATAATTTTATTATATCTCTTGCTCATTGTCGTTATTATATTTATCGCGGGATACTTTTTCGACCAGAGCAGGCCCGAAAGGGTTAATTACAGCGATATAGTACAGTATTTTCTCGACGACGAAGTCATTGATTTCGTCGTGGAAGAAAACGACGAGATAAAATTAAATCTGACAAACGGCACTCAGGTGAGTTATAAACTGCGTAATTTAGGGTTGTTTATTAATGATTTGAACGAACTCGCTAAAAAGAATGCGGCGGAAGGAAATTTAACAGGCGGTTATGATATTCGCAGAGCCCCGGAAATAGCGTGGTGGGTAAGCATTATACCGTATTTTGTGGTTATAGTTATCTTAATCGCTGTATGGGTTTTCTTCATGAATCAGGCGACGGGACGAAGCGGGAAAATGTCTTCGTTCGGCAAGGCAAACGCAAGGCTCGGCTCTGAAGAAAAGAAAAAAGTCTATTTCGCGGATTTAGCCGGAATGGACGAGGAAAAAGAAGAACTCCGCGAAGTTGTGGATTTTCTGAAAAATCCATTGAAATTCGTAGAACTCGGAGCGAGGATTCCGAGAGGCGTTTTATTAGTAGGCCCTCCCGGTACGGGTAAAACTTATTTAGCGAAAGCAGTCGCGGGAGAAGCCGGCGTGCCGTTTCACTCTATATCCGGTTCGGATTTCGTCGAAATGTACGTGGGCGTAGGAGCTTCGAGGGTGCGCGACTTATTCGAGAAAGCTAAGAAAACTCCGGCGAGCATTATATTTATAGACGAGATAGACGCCGTAGGACGTCACAGGGGCGCCGGTCTCGGAGGCGGTCACGACGAGAGGGAACAGACTTTAAACCAGCTGCTCGTTGAAATGGACGGCTTCGGAAACAACGAGGGAGTTATAGTAATAGCCGCGACAAACAGGCCCGATATACTTGACCCCGCTCTTTTAAGGCCCGGACGTTTCGACAGGCAGATTACCGTCAATTACCCGGATATAAAAGGCAGGGAAGAAGTTTTAAAAATATGGTCGAAAAACAAGCCGTTTGAAGAATCCGTCGATTTCGGCGTGATTGCCAAATCGACTGCGGGGTTTACCCCGGCCGACTTAGAGAATCTTTTGAACGAAGCCGCTCTTCTCGCTGCGCGCAAAATGAAAAAATTAATCGGCATGAACGATATAGAAGAAGCCATGCTTAAAGTCATGATGGGGCCTCAGAAAAAATCAAAAGTAATAAGCGAGCACGAGAAAAAACTCGTCGCATATCACGAAGCGGGTCACGCGATAGTCACGCGGTCGCTCAAAACTTCAGACCCCGTGCATCAGATTTCGATTATACCGACAGGCGGCGGAGCGGGCGGATATACTATGTCATTGCCAAAAGAAGACAAGAATATAATGTCCAAGAGCGAAATGGAAGAACGCATAGTTATTTTGTTAGGCGGCAGGGTCGCTGAAAAGCTTGTGCTTGAAGATATATCTACGGGAGCGTCAAACGATATACAGAGAGTGTCTACGATGTCGCGGCGCATGATAACGCAGTACGGCATGAGCGACAGGTTAGGACCTATAGTTTTCGGTTCGGGGCATGAAGAAGTATTCTTAGGCAGGGAGTTAAACAATTCGCGCAATTATTCTGAAAAAATCGCGTCTGAAATAGACGAAGAAGTTAAATCAATGGTAGACAAAGCGTATGACAACGCGTTAAAGATACTTCAAGAACACAAGAAAAAACTGCATTTTGTAGCGGAGTTTTTATTAAAATACGAAGTCATGGACGGAGAACAGTTTGAAGCGGCTATGGCGGGAAATCCGACGTTTGAGGAGCTTGACGCAATGGTCGTAGAGAAGAAGAAAAAGAGTGAGGAAGAGAACAGAAAAGTTAAAGAAGAAGCCGAGAGACGCTCTAAAGAAGAGGCTGAAAAACGCGAGGCCCTGCGAAAAAAAGAACAGGCTGAAATGTTAAACAGAATGAGGAACAGGCAGCCTCCGCCTTTTAATCCCAACGACCCCGGCAGTAATTCCGGCGGCGGAGATAATAATAACAGCGATAATGACAAAGACGAACTGAAATTCAAAGACGGCGACGATTTATAAAATTATAAAAATATAAAAAAACCGTATCGCAGTAATCTGCGATACGGTTTTTTGCTGCTGTACAATATATATGTTATTATAGCATTGTATCATTTTTCAGGGTTTTTCATGGATAATCAGATTAGCTCCCCAGCCGCAACTTTCGGTTAATTCCCCCGTGACTTTGCCCAGTTCGACTTTACCCCAGCTTGTGAGAGTTATATCCGCGTTGACTGCCGTTACGTTTTTGGCGTTTATATTGCCGGAACTTATGTAAGCGTTAAATGTTTCAACATTTCCCGATTTTATATTAATGTCGCCAAAGCCTGTTATTCTCGCCGAAACAGATTTGTTCACTTTGCCTATTGTAATATCTCCCGCGCCGCCTATCGTTCCTATGAAATTATCACATTCGTCAACTTTTATATCCCCCGCGCCGTTCACATATGCGTCCAGCGAATTTATTTTATTTGCCGTCATATTTCCCGCGCCGTTTATTCTCGCTTGGCAAGAATCCGCGTCGTTAAATTTAATGTCGGCTGCGCCGTCTATTACTAAATTTACAGTGCCGAACGATATATTTTTCGCGTTGAAATCGGCTGCCCCCCTTATATTAACGTCTAAATTTTTAAACGGCAGCATAGGTTTCACAACGCCTGTATTATTTGCCGTAACCGTTAGAAGTTCCGGCATATCTCCGTCATACGCGAGTTTTATTGTGACTTTAATTTTAGAATCTTCCCATATTGCTCTGTTCCAACTGCCCTTGCTTACTTTTGTGTTGTCGTAAGATACTTTTAATTCGCCTGTTTCGGCAGAATACTCGAACTTTAACATATCTATAAATTGTTCGTAGCCGGAAACTTCGACAGTCGTTTTGTTTGTGTCGGATTTTTCGATTATATAGCTGCCTTTCAAAACATGCAAGTCTAAGTTTTTGACTTTGCCGTACTCGAAATTTTTAGAAGTTATGTTCAGGATTGACGTATCTTTTGAGATATTGCCCTGAGTATCAAGAATCGTGTTTTTGGGTACTTCTTCCGATGTTCCGTCGGGTTTTGTTATTGTCGATTTGCCGCCGGTTATTATAATATACGTGTCGTTCTCGAACTCGACTATTGTATTTGCGGCGGCGTTGACTTTTACGCCGTTGGGATATTCGATTGTGACTTTGCCGTGGAATTTTATATATCCGTATTCTTCGTTGTTAGTACAGCTTATTCCGTTGGAATTAGACGCTGTGATTTTTGTTCCGTCGTTTAGTTCATATATGCTATTATTATTTTCATAGTAATTTTTCCAGTATTGGTTGCTCCAGTCCCAATCGTAGTCGAAGTCAAAATCGAAGTCATCAGGGAATACAAGGCTTTCTCTGAAACTGTCAAAATCAAAGTCAAAGTTAAAATCTTCTCTTGGAAAATTTAATGTATCCCTGAAAGCGTCCCAGTCAAAGTCAGCAATAAGGCTGTTCCTGAACTCGTCCAAATCAAAATCAAAGTTAAGGTCAAAATTGTTTGAAAAATAATTGCTCCAGTCGCCGAACCATGTGCTTATCATGCCATTTACTGTTATAGTGCCGTTCTCGTCAATTTCGATTACGCTCCCGTTGGATTGCTCGATTTTTATTGTCTTGCCTGAATTTATATAATCCCCCGATATTATTTGCCCTCTGTCCACGGGAGCTGTGGGGATAGTTCCGTCGTTTCTTATAATTGTACCGTTTGATACCGTTATTTTATCTGTTCTGTAATAAGAACCGCCGCCCGGTAAAGTTATCGTTCCGTCGTCGTTTTGAATGGGCTCCTGCCCTATCGGGGTTGTTATATTTAAGTTGCCGATTTGCGTTGTGACGCTGCCGGATTCTGTATCGCCTGCTTTTTCGCTTGCAATAACCGACGCGGCGGGCGGATTTATTTCGGGCAAAAGTCCGTTGTCGTCTATGTTACTGCCTATGAACGGGAAAATCCCGACTAATCCAATCACGAATAAAACAGCGGCGGCAACGGGAACTATTCTTAATAAATGCGATTTTATATTTTTGTTTTTCGCGTTTTTTTCAAGATTTAACGTTTCGTCAATTAATTCAGCGAGGGTTTCGTCGCTTATATTATCCGTAAAATATTCTTTATTCATATAATTATTCCTCCTTTTATCAAAAAGTGTTTTACCTTTGCTTTTAACCTGTTTACCCGCATATCAACCGCGCTGTTCCTGATTTTCAAAACCCCAGCGATTTCTTCGGACGAATAAAAAAGTATGTAGCGCATAGTAAATAAGGCGCGTTCTTTCTTGTTTAATTTTTCGAGTATGCTTTCAACAATCATCTTAAATTCCACGCCGTCCTCGAATTGCATAGGCTCTTTTATAAAATCAATCTGAGCGTCGATATTTACCGTAGGCAGTTTGCCAGTTTCACGCATGTTGCTCCTGCAATAATCCAGCGCGGCAGAGCGCGCCACTATTGCGACAAAAGCTCCCATGCTCCCGCGGGTTTCGTTATACTGCTGCAATTTTTCCATGAGTTCTAAATATACTGTGTTTACGCAATCGTCAATATCTCTGGTCTGGTTAGAATAATTTAAAATCCGTGTGACGATAGCGCGTATCTGCGGATTATATTTGTCATAAAAGTTGTTATTAACTTCGAATATATTTTCGTTTATATTTTCCATTCCTTTCACGTTTATCAAATCTATATTAATTCGCTCCTTTCTTAATTTAATTGACCAGTCATATATATATACGATTTTAATTTATATAATCTAACAATTTTTTTTGAGATAAATTAAAAATAATTATTATAAAACCATAAAATG
>Ga0082212_10001941_pt1 | contig 30425 bp, 26 predicted proteins | sample TergutNt197P3_FD_71548 | JGI IMG/M metagenome (GOLD analysis project Ga0082212, IMG submission 71548) | Neocapritermes taracua P3 segment gut microbial communities from Petit-Saut dam, French Guiana - Nt197 P3 | ecosystem: Host-associated > Arthropoda: Insects > Digestive system > Gut ...
GGTTATATAGATCATAAAAACAATTATTTTGGATTAGATTGTTATAAAACTCTTCATTTATATTTGAATGAAATAGAAAAATATGATATATGGTTCAATGTTATAGTATTTCATATTTTAATGAAACATAAGCTCTTATTATTAAATAGTGTAGAGTATATTATAAAAAATAAGTATATTTATAACGATAATAATATTCTGTATAATAAATTTAATGAAATATATAAAAACGCGAAAATTTTATTTAATTTATCATTGAGGGATGATATAAAATTAAATAAACCTGTAATTGACCGACTCCGCAAGTTATTATATAAAATAGAATCAGAAGAAAGAATAGCACTAAATGAGTTATTATTTGCGCTCTCTCACGATACCATGATAGTATCTACAAATTCAAGTATATCAAGCGAACGCTGCGACGATAAAAACAGCTATATATATAAAACAATATATAATAAAGACAGGCATATTGTACAAGTATTCAAAGGCACTTCATTGACATTATTAGCAAATAAATGTGATGATTATGGTTTATGTAAAATTAATATTGACGGTACTCTGGAAATGACAATCGATCAATATTCTGAATATCCGGAATACGATAAAGTAATATATACTACAAACGTTTTATCTGACGATTACCATATAGTAAAAATAATTCCGCTGACAGAGAAGAAGATAAACATATCAAATATAATTGCAGAAGATATCATGTCATCAAATTCACATACCGTATCAATATGCAAATATTGTGATATGGATAGTAAAACTATGGGGAATTGGAAAGGGATATATGGTTCCATAGGTTATGATATACTGCATAAAAACCCCAATATTCCAGATAATGTTATGGTAATATATAATTTTTATGATTATGTGAACCACGATATAAAACACGATGTATTTATCGCGAAAAAAGAAGATACAAGAGCATTACAATTACCCAATAATGATGATAGCGCGCGAATTATTCCAGCTATACATTTTAAAGAACGAGTATACGTGGAATTGGCTATAACAGGAGGGGTAAGCCGTAAGATATCTCTATATTTCCTTGATTATACTAAAACCGGGGTTGAACAATCAATTACTATTATTGATATTACTACTGGAGAAAAGTTATACTCAACTATTATAAAAGATTTTTATAATGGAGTATATCTTACATTTGAATTATATGGATGTTTTCGTATATACATAAAAAATATTCCTGAAAAAACGCATGAAGCACTTTTGAATGGACTTTTTATTGATTAATAAAAGTATGTAATCATATATAGATTCATTTCAATATTTGAAAAAGATAGCACTATCGACTTTTGATTATAATTATAAATACCATTAATAACGGAGGGAAATATGGAATCAAAAAAACTTGTCATAGGAAAATCGCCAATGCATTGTTATTTACATCATGCATTTACTCTTAATATATTGTTTGCATATAAACAACATATTCCTTGGTTTTTTACAAATTATATCCAAACAAATTGGCTTATAGAATATCATTTATTTTCTTCCGGTTGTCTTTTTGAGGGTATACCTTTTTTTGATACGCAAAAAATCGAAATTGATTTTATAAAAAGAAATAACCTTAATATAATTGATTATATAATAGACGCAATTAATTCAGACAGATATGTAGCGTCGTTTTTTAATGAAAAATATTTATCATATAGAACCATCAAACGCGATTTTATCCATCCTATCTTTATATATGGCTATGATAAAACGACAAAAATATTTAATATGGTGGGATTTAACACAAATAGAATATACGGCGAAGTAACTGCGTCATTTGATGAAGTAGAAAATTCATTTTTAAATTTGCTCGTTATGCCTGAAATGTATACAAAATATGTATATACTATCAAGACAAAAGAAAATGTAAAATATGAATTTGATTTACATAGAACATATGATTGGTTGTTAGATTATTTATATTCAAGGGATTCAACTCATAAAGATATTCTGCTTGAAATGAAAGAACCTGATGATTTATACTCCAGAGATTCAGCTAATAAAGAAGGATTATTAAAGATAAAAGAAAAAAATGATATGGCTGTTTGGGGATTAGATAGCTATAAAAAGATGAAAACATATTTTAAAAATATATTGGAGACAGGTGCCTATGTAGACTTGAAAATATTGCATACATTATGGGAGCATAAAAAAGCTATGCAAATGCGATTGGAGTATATGAATCAAAATAAATTTATATACGGCGCAGAAAATTTAATTGATTTATATAATCCAGTTGTTGAAAAATCATTAAAGATAAAAAATCTTTTAGTTAAGTATAATATCACAAATGATAAGCGAATAATAAAATCTATATTGGAAGAAATATATTTTATTGAATATCAAGAACAAATAATTTTAAAGAAAACATTAATTAAAATCCAACAAAATCTATATTCTGAATGGATTTTAAACTCAATTGTAAATAATGTACAAGATAAGCATATTCCTTTGTTTGATAAACAAAAATATATAACTGTAATTTATGACTGTAATAATATAAATTCCGAACAATTAATATCCCAATGGAATAATGATTTGTCTAATCATTTATACGGATTTATAATAAAAGAAAATAAATATAAAAATATTTTAAAAAATAATAATTATCAGCTCAAAGATAATTGCATAATTATTGAATCAGAAAACGCTGAAAATGTATACTCAAAGCAATTCAAATCTGAATATTTAAATATATACAATGCCGATGAAGAATCAAATATTTCATTAATAACGGTTAACGATATTGAGGATTTAGAAAACGACTTAAATAATTCTTCTTTGATTTTAAATCTAAAACATGATTTTATTATAATATATATAAAAAATATTCCCTTACAAATGGATAACTTTGAATGTTTACAATCTCGATTATCCTGTTATTCTATAATCACCCCTGATGATTTCTTTAAATTGTATAGAGATAGATGTGGACATCAATTAAACAAAAGTGAGTTTATAAAACCTGACTGTAATATAAATTCATTGATTTATTCGCAGCAATCAGGCAAGTGTACATCTAATAATTCCCAAAATGGTAATTATGTCACGTTATACAATAATGAATGGCTCTTGTATAAAGATATAATTTTAGATTATAAAAATTTGGACTATATTGTCTTTTATATTGATAATATAATATCAGACGGCGCGGTACAAATAGTTCTTAATTATCTTGACGGCGAGATTATATATAAATGTGAAATATGCCAGCATGCTGATGGATTCCAATCATATAAATGTAATTTAAGAGATAATCAAAGTACTTCTCATGAAAAATTAATTAATATATATATAAAAGCCGTAGGTAAAAACGATTTTCAATTTAATTTATATGGTTTAGGAATTTATACTGTTATTAATACTAATTCGTATTCTATAAACCATGTTTCTTCCCAAAAATTGGCAAATATTGAATTAATGAATCCTGTTGAAAATAATATATGTAACTACCAAATAACTCTAAAAAATAGCGGTTGTTTGTTATATGAAGACATCGAATTCGATAAAAATTTTTGCGAACTGGAGCTTGAAATTGAAAACGGTATTGACGGAGATATTATTGAAATAAATTTAGAAAATAAAGCGGATGCTATTTCTATAAAAAACAAAATAATAATACGTGATAATCATAAAAAACGTACTTTATTTACAGATTTTTCTTCACTACATGGCAAATATAATATATTAATACGATATAAATCTAAGAATCAAAATAATATAATAAAATTAAATTATCTTAAATGCGGCATTGATATTTTTAAAGAAGTGAAAGGCATAGAATATTCATCTTGTAAAAATATACAACCAGAACTATTGCAAGGTGAAAATGGCGATTATACTATAGCAGCCGTTATGAATAACTCGTATGTTAAATATGATAATATAAATTTTTATAAAAAAATAACAACATTTAATGTATTTACATCAGGTGAAGCTATACATAACAACGGGATATTAGAAATCCGAATTGATAATGTTGACGGAACATTAATAGGCGAATGCGAAGTAAAAACTACCGGACATTGGCTATCATACAAACAATATACCTGTAATGTGGATAATGTTGAAGGGCGACACGATTTATATATCATATTTAAAGGCATAGAAAATTATTATTTAGTGAATATGAAAGCCTTTTGGTTTGAATAATATTTATGCTCAAATTTTTGAAGAAATTTGGGATGATGATTAAATTTGAAATATTAAATAAGTAAAAAGGAACATATATAATTATGATAGAAACAAGATCATTGAAGAAAAGATTTCAAGAACACGAAATTACATACGGCGACAGAGGTTTTTCTCGCTTGTTTTCGAAACAAATTTAAAACAATAATGTGTGTATTCGCGTAATATACGAATATCCTTGCTGGGGATAAAACTGCCAGATACAAACCCGATTTAGAGCAGGTCGCCAATCCATTTTGAATCTTTGGTATCACTTTTTTCCCCTTAATGGTCTTGACCCATTTGGGATTTGCTATCGTGACATTGATGAAATCTTTCAATAGGTTAAACATGGGAATCCAATACTTCCCGGTAGATTCCATACAAACATCGTAGCAGTTGTTCCCCAAGAGCCACTTCTTGAACGCAAGGATTTGGTGGTTGAACGTGGAAAAACGTCGTTTCTTATATTTCGTCTGAATAACATCTATTGTGATAATCGTTGCGACGAAAAATTTCTTGTGGACATCTACGCTGCAACAGATTGGATATACATCATTCAATATTTTTACCTCCTTGAACTAAGTGATTTGCGAAAGGAAGCTATTAACTGAATCGCTGCACATTTAAAATAAACTAAAATAATGATTAGCGTGCGGGTTCGTATCTCCACTTATTTGTGCTTTGTAGTTGACTTCTTTCAATTACTTATTATACCATAAACGAGAATTTGTCGCACCTCGTTTTTATTCCTATTTGTGCTGTTTGCGACAGCAGCAGAATGGAGTTTCACATGATAAAACACGAATTACGCGAAATGGGTTTTGCCGTGATTGATAAAAACCCGAAGAAGTTTAAAATAAATTTATTGTGGCTGATTTTAACGGTGGTTCTTATAGTCGGGACTATATTAGGCGCGAACCTGTTTTTTCAATTAACTATGGGAATGGACGGCAGGGATTTAGCTGAAATGCGAGCGGAAGCGGCAGAACAGGGCGCGACCAATCCGTTGTCAGAGTTTGTCAATTTGATTACTGACTACATCGGAGAAGGCATGCTGGGGATAGTCGTTTATGTCGGCATATTTGTAGTCGTGCTGCTGGTTTATCTGGCGTTAAGGCTTGTTATGACTATAATAGTCTGCAACGATAAACTCAACAGCATAAAACTAAAAATGCTCAACGACAAAGGCATGCCCGTATGTTTTTGCAAAGAAGCCCTAAAAGTATGGCAGACTGTTTTGATTTATATTGTGCCGTTTATTTTGGTGTATTCTTTTCTGTTTTATGTATGTATATCGACAATAGGCGACCCGTTTTATATGCTTCTTCTTGTATTTATGTCGTTTTTCATGGCATTTGATTTAACAGTCGTAATATATACCCTGCTTATTAATATCAAAGAAAAAATGGACTATATATCAGTTGACCATCATGTGTATAATATGACTTTGTTTAAGCAGACTTATGTCAGCCATAACAACAAAATCCCAATAAAACATATAGAACATATAGAAGATAGCCAAAAAATCGAGGCGTTTATACAAATAACGTCATGCACAAATCTTGACTGCGACAATTACAGGCAGGAATTAAACGAAAACGCGACCGTATGCCCGTTATGCAACAAGCGCACATATACTGCGGTGGCTATGGCAAATATGACCACATGCGTCAATGATAAATGCGAGAACTATGGCGAAGACTTAAAAAAAGAAGTTGAAGTATGCGGATTATGCGGCGAAAGAACCGGAAATCTCGCGTTGAAATTTAACCGTAATTTAACGCTCATGTCTATTGTTATGTCGGCAGTATTTGTTGTTGTTTTCAGTTTGATTTACTGGTATATGTCGGTTATTAATATGACGGGCGGACCGTTGCTTACTATGCTTAATTTGTTATTATATGGCATGACGTTAATAAATATTACAGTGGGATATAACAGCCGAAACAAAATCGCAATGTTAATCGCGGTTGCGGCGGGAATATTTACTGTTGGATTTTCTAATTTTATTATATAATTATATACTCAAATAAAATGAAAAGAGCTTGAAAGGTTTACTGCATGCATAAGTATTGCTGTATTTGAAATAAATATTATTATAGATAAAATATTAGCTTCGGGTCTGCCAGAAGGTAGCATATCAATAATTACTTGTGTTTCAAGGTTACGAAATCTTCCAGATGGTATAATAACAGCTTAGGTGATTACAGCTGCATGCCCTTTATTATTTCAATACGCCGCCATGAAAGAAATCTAAAATCTTAAAGTAACTACAGTCAAATATATTTCGCTGTTGTCTATGATATTATTGTTGCCTGTGTTACAGGCACAATTAAGCATACAGGCTCAAAGCAAGCACCTAAGGATATATGTACAGATAGATTTGTTGGTACGGTGGAAGCTATGAACGCAAATGATAAGACGGTAACAAGTCGATGATGCGTTAATGAGGAAAGGCTAAACAGACAGCTATAACTCATTTTAATCATAGTGAAAGTAGTGGCACGAGCTATGAAATCCTTGTAATGAGGATAGAGCAACAGCCACAAGACAAGGTTTAATAATAACGAACTATTTCTAAATAAATCAGGGTTTTGGGTAAGACTAAAAGAAATTTAACCATGAGTGGGAAAATTGACCTGAACTGTTAAAATAACAGAAAATTTAGAAACTTAGTAAATGAAAATAAATCTTGTTGGAACGCCGTGTACGTTGAAAGATGTACGCACGGTGTGGAGCGGGGGAAAAATCGGAAACATAAGAAACAGTAGATTTACCTATCGCTATTTACCAATAAGAACATTTGTGAAAAAAATTTGAAACATCCTAATTAAAATACGACAGGATTAAAATGTTAAAAATTGCAAAAAACTATAATCAAATTACCTGTAAATAATAAATTTATATAAATAAAATAATTTAATAATTTAAGTATAAATATTATAGCGTAAATAGTAAAATAAAATTACAAGTGAAGGGAATTTTCTTAGAAAGGTTTCTTTTCGGAAAAGAGGAAAAGCAAATGATAGAAACAAGAGCATTGAAGAAAAGATTTCAAGAGCATGAAATTACATACAACAACTATACATTCGAGAAAAACAAATCATACATCATACTCGGAGCGTCAGGGTCAGGCAAAAGCACCTTGCTCAATATGATTGCAGGGGTAACGCTTGCTTCCGACGGCGAAATAATGATAGATAACGTAAATATCGTGGCGGAAACGCAAAAGGTAAGAGACGATATAAGAACACACAAAATCGGGTATATCTATCAGGATTTCAAACTCATCGACGATATGTCTGCGGAAGATAATATACGGGTGCTTGAAATGTGCGGTATAAAATCTAAGAATTTACGGGCAATCGCAGAAAACCTGGAGATAGCGGACAAGTTGAAACGCCGGGTACGGACACTCTCAGGCGGCGAAAAACAACGGGTAGCAATAGCGAGAGCACTCGTGAAAGAACCTGATATAATTCTGGCAGATGAACCAACGGGAAGCCTGCATTACGAAATAAGCGACGTTATCATAAGAAAACTTATCGAATGCACAAAAGACAAAACTCTCATTGTCGTATCGCATGACACGCGGCTCGTACAATATTTTGACGCTGTAATTGAGTTGAACAAGGAGGTGGTCATATGATTAATTTCGCGATGAAACACATGGCGATACGCGCCGGAAAAAATATACTGATCGCAATATCGGTCGTAATTACGCTTACAGTATCGCTCCTCGCGTATAACATCGCTAATCAGGTCAAAGACGGAATTGTAAATTCATACAAATACTATGATACCATAATCGGACCGGCGGGAAGTCCGACGCAGCTTGTATTGAATACGCTTTTTTACACAGATAAACCGCTCGGAATAATTCCGTATGACACATATGAAAAACTGCTTGATGATTCACGGATTGCGGTAGCGATACCATTTGCGGAAGGCGATAACTATAATAACGCCCATATCATCGGAACAACCGCTAAATATCTCGACGAGTTCAAAATAACGCAGGGCGAAGCGTTTTCATCAGCATATCAGGCAGTAATCGGGTATAACACAGCAAAAAGTAAAAACATGAAGATAGGCGACACATTTTACAGTGTTCACGGCTTGACGACAGATATAAATAGCCATTCGCATACGGGTGAAAACGAGGAATATACGGTTGTTGGAATATTAGCAAAGACAAATACCGCTACAGATAATGTTATTTTTACTGATATAGAATCAGTTTGGGATACGCACGGAGAAGTTCACGACGACGACGATGATGACGATCATGAACAGGGTATTACCGCAATACTCGTAAAATGCAAAAACTTTTCAATACAGGCGGCGGTATCTGATGAATATAATCAGATTGCGGGTATGCAGGCTATTAATCCTTCGACTGTGATGCGGGAACTAATGAATAATGTTGATTTGAGTAAAAATATTGTGTATGTGCTGTGTACCGTGATTCTCGTCATGAATCTATTTATCATCAGCGTGATAACGATGGTAAATATGTACGACATAAAGAAAGAGATAATATTACTCCGATTGATAGGTGTCTCGAAAGCACGGATAGAAGCGATTGTATATATGCAAAGTTTTGTTAATTCTATCGTTTCTGTCATTGCGGGATTTATCGTGTCAAGGTTATTAATGAAAATAATAGGCGGTATTACGCAGACTATGGGTATTGTCCTTAATACAAATAGATTCTATACGTTTGAACTGTTGATTATTGCGGTAGTGATCGTGATGATTTTCATGCCGATTATCATATCGGTAAAAAAGATATTTATGGAGAGGATTGTAAATGAAAACTAAAAAAATATCAGTTATACTACTATTTATCTTGATAGCCGGTTTATTTATCTCCTGCGAAAGTAACCCGTCCGATGATATTGTCACGATAAAATTCAACAATGATTTTCAATACGCGAAATATGGCGGAAAACAAGTCACTATGAGAGGATATATGTCAACGCTTTCGCCTATGGACGGCAAATACATATATCTGATGAATCTGCCTTATCAGAGCTGCCCTTTCTGCCTGCCGAACACCACTACAATAGTAAATACGATTGCCATATATGCCGCGTCAGGAAAAAAGTTTGATTTCTATGACGGGCCTATAGAGATAGCAGGCACATTGATGGTTGGGGAAACTACAGATGAATTTGGTTACCAATACCCGTTCAAAATAATTGACGCCAAATATACGAAAGTCGATACATCGCAGTTGTCAGACAATCTAAAGATATATGGAGCTCTGTCGCAGGATGGCATAATCAGCGACATAATGCGAATTACGGGGCAGGTAGATTTCAACGCGTTTTTCGAGATGTATGAGGCTGATATAAACGATATACAGCCGGTAAGCGACGATGATTTCAACAAAGTTATACGGCGGATAAATGCAATAGGCAGCAGCGATTACGAGGATATCATCGAGATATTAGGTGATTTCAAGGAATACAACGACGATGTAAATAACAATATTGATTTGAGCGACTACGATCAGAACTGTACGCCGGAAATGGAAAACAGAATCATATCATTATTCAACAGTCTGTTTGTTTGGCTGAATAAATTCGAAATTTGATGCTTGATAGGTATAGTGGTAAGTTTAATGTCAAATTAATGTCGAACAATCATATCAAAATTATTAGTTTGTTATTATAAATGGATTTCATTTGAATATTGACTAAAAAAGATAATCCAAGTTGCAATATATTGTATTTTAAAATCTATGGGGAAATAATTCATGTATTTAAAACTTGTTGATAAAATCGGTTATATGCCATTTTTTCATTTCGCTAAGACATATTTAAATAAAAGGAGATTGTGTAATATATGGAAATCATAAAAAAAATATTGCCATATAAATACCCGCAAATAACTTGTTATACTGATGTCGCAGGCCTATTTTCAATATTAGATTGTCATGAAATAACAAAAGAATGGATATATAGTAATTATATTCAATTGCAAAGTTATGAGTTACCTATGTCAGGAATTGATGTCCATATCGAACCATCCGGTTTTGTTGAAGAATTTTGCCCTTACATTATTTGTGCGCCTATCAGCCGTGAAACTGTTAAAAATTTATCAGATAATATAGTAGAGTTTTTTATCAAATGCATTGACAGCAATAATTATATACATACATCAATTGATCAATATTATATATCAAATGCTCGCAGTTTATGGAAGACTCGTCATTTGATTCATTCAATCTTTATTATTGGATATGATTTACAGGAGCAGGTATTTTATGCGGGAGATTTCACCTTTACCGGTAAGTTTTCATATGAAAAAATTCGCTTTGATGAAATGGAAAAGGCATTTAAAGAATATGATAACTATATATACGAAAATGATATGTATTTCAACAGATTAGGGGTATCATTATGGAGGTTTACAAATAAACATATTTATCATTTTGATGTTTCTCATGTAAAGAAGCAATTAACTGATTATATTAACGGCAATCCGTATTGTAAAGATAATCGGATAAAATATAATGAAGAAGATTTCTTTACACATGGTATGCAACCTGTTTATAATAAAATAATCAATCATATGTCACTTTTAATCGAACCTCAAAAAGAAAAAGATTTAAACAATCATTATAGGCCTGTAAACGGTATCGTTAAATGTTTGCATAATATATTTGAACACAAAAAATTAATGCTGGCACGTATAGAATACATGAGCAAAAATGGATTTTTAGATAATTCGTCGGAAATTTTGCATGAATATGAACAAGTTGTCAATAAAACTATTATAATTAGTAATAATGCGATAAAGTATAGAACGAATAGAAAAGAAGCATTAATTGATAAAATGATTACATCGTTAAATGAATTAGCTGTAGATGAAAAATTAATAACAGAAAAAATGATTCATAATATGAGGTATAAATAGTGAAATTATTATTGCATTATAAAAGCATTGAAATAAAAATAAAAAGCCAGATGCAAGAGTTAAAAATGTTTTCAGCGTTTAAAAATAACGAAACTGAGATGAATAGACACATCGAATGCGTTTTCCAGATACACTCGTATAATTTAAAACAAAACGAATCGCTATCATGTCATGTACGTCAAGTAGTAAATGAAAACAATGGAAAATATAAAAACGATATTATATTGGCTCTCGAAATAATAAATAAAATAGGAAATCATAAAATCAGGCAATTCGATAACTTAGATAATATACATTATTCAGATATAAATACGGTATTAATTTCCATATATGCGAATTTATATTATATTCGTGTTATCGAAGCCATTATGTATAATTGTTTTGAAAATATATTGTGGGCAGCAAAAGCAATCGTAGAGCAAAATGCATTCACTCCGGAAATAATTTCATATATATCGAATATTGAATTTTTTTAAACTATTTATCTGCGAAGTCTAATTTGTATTTTTTTATTTTTTGCGGATTAAGTTTTTTGAGGTTTGCTATTTGTCATCTGTTTTTGAAAACAGTATAGCTACAATTCCATTGTAATCTCGTAGCTTACTACGGGTAGACAAGTAAATGGGATCATATATTTTAATTGGAAGTATGGTGGTATCCAATAAAATGAACACAGCGATCATTACTATAAACCAAGACTTAAAACAAAATGAATTTGACCAGTTATCTGTTTTGATAACGTATGACAAACAAACGAAAATTCAAAAGTTTCGTTGCTATGCGGATGCTCAAATGTCATTATTAGGCGATGTATTGGCAAGATATATGATATGCAAGTATAATAATCTCTTAAATAAAAATTTATATTTTAACATAAATGAACATGGCAAACCATTCCTTGTAAACTATCCTAAAATAAAATATAATATATCTCATGCCAGCAATTATGTGGTTTGTGTTATAAGTAATGGTATTCCGGTGGGAATCGATGTGGAATCCATAAGATCAACCGATATGAAAATTGCCAAACGCTTTTTCACAAGTGATGAATATAATTATCTGAGAGAACAACCCTTGACAATTCAAAACGAATGTTTTTATAAGCTTTGGACCATGAAAGAGAGCTATATAAAAATGATCGGAAAAGGGTTGTCAATACCGCTTAATTCGTTCAGCGTTTTGAATAAAGAGTCCACAAATAGCGCATATTTTCAGCAATTTATAAAAAGCACAGATATTATTGGACATGTCTGTGCGGAAAATGCGGAAGATGTAAATTGCAACAATGTTGATTACATAGAACTTGTTGAATGGGTAGTTGAGTGTACTTCGAAATAAACATTTATGTTAAATTTAACAAAATTATTCTTATATCCCTTATATAATAAATATATTTTAAATAAATGACATTTTCATCGTCAAAAACTCTGCGAAATTCATATTCTGTTATTCAATATTAAATTTATTATTAATTTTTATGCCGCCTCAAATGCTGATAGTGTATTTTTATGTATCCTATACCAAAATTAAAAAATTATAAAATGAAAAAGTATTTACACGGGAGAGGATGTGGTATAATATAAAACTCCAAAATGAAAATATAAGCGAGAGAATGATATACCAAATATAATTATAAGCGAAATACGAAAAGAATATATGCAGTTATAAGAAACTCTTTTGAAAATGGAGAAACTGCACTCAGAAATAACAGCTATGATAAACAAGCAAGCAAAATAAAAGTATTTTTTTAGGCGATTAGAAAACAAGAAGAAAATGGTAACGAGCAAAAACTCTTGAATTTATGCGACTTTTCTGATGTGGACGTAAATATACAACATCTCAAAAACAAATTTTCGTTCACAATTTGATTTTAAAGTGGAGGATTTTTAGAATTTTTGATGTTCTATTATCCACATGAAACCTAATGTATTCGAGTTTTCAAATCGACTAAAGTATTTTTTAGACATGAGCAAAAGTCGTTTTCCAAAGCCCTCTTTCGCAACGTGTAACGAATGTGAACGTAGTTCACATGCAGTTCACGCCAATCGGTCAAGAGGGTGGCAGCGGCATAGCCGTTGACGGGTGATTCACCCGAAAGACATCAAATTTCGGAATCCCCCGTCACTTCGTGACACCCCCTTTACGCGGCTTTGCCGCTAAAGAGGGCTTTTCTAGTGTGTGAGTTACTTTTGCCCATCTCTAAAGTATTTTTTATAAAGGAGGTAAACGGTATGAATAAAAAATATTATATAGATTCAATCAGCGATGAAACTCTTGTAAAATTGATTGACGAGACATTGCGGTATGAAAAAAATAAAGAAAACGAAAATTTGAAATACAATATTTTTAAGATAGTTCCGATAGTGGTGGTGCTACTAACCATTTTTTTCTGGTTTTTCCGTCAGAAAACGTAAAAAATGGTATTGCGAAAAAATCCGAAAAATAGTATATAAATTAAACTATGATATACGATTTGTAAATATTGGGAAAAAGAGTGATATTTAAAATTGTAGAAAATGAGTTTGCACAAATGCAAAGTGTCTTGTAAGATCGTTCACGAAAGATTATGAGGAATTTATTTGTAAATTCAGAGAGAATTACGCACAGATGTGAAAATTTATAAAAGCAATAACCTATTTCTAAGTTTTTTTCAATAAAAGAACGATTAAGCATTTTTACTTAATCGTTCTTCTCTTAATTTTGTTAACACACCCTCCACGTTCTTTGAAAATGTTAAAACATTGTTATATCTTCTCTGTTTGGAATTATATCGGTATTGCTGTATTGATTACCGCTATTATTAGGCGGCGTTTCCTGTTGAACCGGATTTTTTTGCGGGTTCAGAGGCGTTTTATAATTAACGTTAAACTCAGCCATATATTTAGCGGCAAGCCATGCTTCGTAGTTTACTTTTGTCATTATCATAAGTTCATTGACGGAACGCCAACTCATACTAACTGCGACATGGTTTTCGGGAGTGTTGCCGAATTTTGGCACAATTAATCCTGTGGAATTTGTTTCACCAGGTCCGCTGTCGGCGATAAAAAGATAGGAATCTTCTTTTTTGCCGAGTATTATCTTAAAAATACGCGATAAACTTTTTCCGTCAGATCGCGGATTACCCCTTTGGGTGAGTCTATCGGCAGATGTACCGCCAAGCGATTCATATAAAGAATCTTCAATATTGTTTGTTCTCTGCTGCCTCGCTCTGGCATGAAGCATACCGATTAGAGCTTCCTGCGCCAGACACAAAAACTCAGGCACATCTATATAGATATTCACATTATTAGTCTGGCGTTGTCCTGCGGGTTTGCTGGTATCGTAGGTCGCAAATTCTAAATGGATTTTGCCGATTTCAAACGCGTCGCTTTTTGATTCCACAAAACAATTCCTTGCGTCAATTCGTATGATTTGAGTTTTATTTCTTTCTTCGTAATTATTATCCATATATATTCATCCTTTTCGTTATATTAAAATCATTTAAACAGCGATTTGTATATGTTTTTCCTGTCCCCAGTTTTTCAAAAATTTGCGTTCTGTTTCGGTGATATACCTGTGGTGGTTTCCTTCCGCCTGATTAATTCTCGTTCCGCAAAGTTGAAGAGTTACAAGCGATTGCTCAGGCGCATGGGTTTTACGCAGGAATAAAATATGACAATCGCCGTTAATAATACGGTCTGCATAACTGCCGACGCAATGACTCAAATTAATACCTTCATCCGCAAGCTGCTGTGGAGTTTCAGGGATTATGATACTATATATTTTACCGTTATACGCAAGTTCTGCAATTTCTGCCGAACGTACTGCAAAATCTTCGCATTTCGCTAAAATTTCAGTCATATTGATTTTTAATGTCATGACGTCATGTTCGGTTTTCAAGTGTTTGGGATATTTTTCTCGTATTTTCCCGAATATTTTAATTTGCATGGACAAATAATCTTCATAAGTTCTCCAGAAAGATTCGTCGATATTGGCGATCCCTTGTGAATATGTATCAAAAAAGATATATTCGATAAGGCGTCGCAGATTTAAGCTGTACGGTTCATCCAATAATTTAAGAAATCCTTTTGACTCAATCGTCTCATCATTTAAACCATATCCATAGTATCTTCTTTCACTGGATGAAGTGTAATGATCAATACCCGATTGCAGTAACAGCTCGGCAAAATATATGGCTTCATTATAACCATACCGTTTTTCCAGTTCAAATATAATAGGCAGGCTGGAGCGGTATTTATTGGTGTTATTGTCTGTGACCGTAGGATACATCGAATGCAATTTTATAAAAAGTTTTTCGTTTTGCTCCCAATATTCGGAATACCAACGTGGTTCCTGAATATCGTTTAATACATTATGCCTGCACATATCCATGAAAATCTCGTTTGATATGATTTTTTCCAAACGTTCTATATTATATTTATTTAATACGGGCAGCCAAAGCACTTGTTCAAGCGTAATAGAATCTTCTTTTAAATCTTTTAAATACGCTTTCAGTTTACTCAAGGTAACTTCTTCTATGTTTCCGGTTTTATCTTCTTTAAAGTAAAAGAGTCCCTGACTAATCAGAATAACTAATTGTTTATCGGTTTTAGCTGTTTTACGGGAAATAATAAAATCGGTGTTGTTTTGCAATAAAACTTCGTATGAACATAATGCTTTTGAATATGATTTAGGGTCAATATCCAAAAAATAATCTTTTATATTGATCGCAGGTAATATAACTTGTGAATTCATAATAAATTTTCCCTCTCTTTTTTTATTAAATATAATTTTCATATTTTAATTTAAAATCCCGGTTGTTTATGCCGGTAATTTGTTTTAAGAATGATAATAAACAATCCCATTAATATAATATTTTTTACCGGTTTCAGCGTCCCGCATAAATTCATCGAACGGTATAGTGCCGAATTCATCCGACGAAACATAAGTACCGTTTTTATCGCAATAACTATTATTCATTTGATATATAAGCAAAAAGCAATCAGATATGCCGACAAAATCTTCAAAGGTTATGTCAGCAGCTTTTTTTATCGTTTCTTTAAAATTTGAAAACGCGCGCATAAAATACGTTTCTTTTCCGCCCGGCGGAATAACAAATACATCGCCTTTATTATTAAAATCAGCAGCTTGTAGTTTTTCAAGCCATTCGCGGAATCGTTGTATTTCTTCATTACGGTCAATATTATTGTTCACGGAATCGGAGATGGTACCGAAAATCCAATGGTCAATGAAATCATTTACCATAATAAATTCGTCGATAGGTAAAGGTCTGGTTGTTATCTGATAAATTATTTTATTTGACATTATATATGTCCTCTCTTATTTTTTATTATATTTATTTTTTACCCCACATTCGTCAATCAGTCGTTTGATAATAAATTCATTAAAACCGTAATCGCCGGATTCCGGGTTCTGTTTAGTGTCAAAATAGAAATTCACCAATTTTGCGCCGACCGGAATTTCAATAGGTTTATTATATGTCAATTCTTTCGTTATTTTCGTAAAACCAAGATAAGCATCTATTTCGTCGATGTCTGGCATATGGCGAAATAACTCCATGAATTCTGCCTGAGTATCCTCTTGGAGAATATCGAACTTCGTATAATGGGGGTATGTCCGGATACTTGCCCAATTGATAACCAGTTCATAGTCGTCATCACTAATTCCTATTTGTTCGCAAAGATTTTTTGCCAAAATATAAAGGTCTTCCGAATAATTATCAATCACGTTCATATAATTTTCCCAGTTGTAATCGAAGTCTTTATGGGATATTACCTTATATATCAATGTTTTGCCGTCAGACGATAATATACCGGTTTGCTGATACAGTACATGACCACCGATCTCTTCGTCGGAATATGAAATTTCCATTTTCAAATCATTTTCGTACATTCCGTTCAATAACTCATTGTAAATACCGCAGAGTTCGGGATTATCTTTGATGTCATACTCAGTCCATTCACCGAGATATTCCAGATTTGAACTGAATGCCCATCTTCCGTTTCCTAAAAATGAGGCTGTTTTATCATTTTGACTTTCTTCAGTGGTCTTAAACTCGTCAAGGTGAATAGCATAATAGAAACGCGCCCAGATTTTATTTGCGATTGTATTTAACTGCTCAATCAATATCGGAGTCCACTTCCATTTCAGCGTCAAAGCTCCATATGCAGAACTGCTATTAGCCATTTTACATTCTCCTCTTTATAATAAAATATTGAAGCGTACCCGCTTCTTTATGTTTTGCCCGGAAAGAAACTGAAAATAAAAATATCAGTTTCTTTCCGGGTTATTTTTTTATGGATTTATTTATTTTTTACGATACTAAGCATATCGCCAAGCGCACCCAATAAATCATCGGAAAAACTTTTCCAATTGTCGATAAAACATTTACAAGTCGCTTCATCCAACAAAGACGCGTGTTCAAGTTCGAAAATTTCATAATCTTCTCTATCTATATCATCATACGGCAGGCTTAAAAAACCTTCTTTGACAACTACAATAGTGACCCCTGCGTGTACGCCGTCACATATAGGATAACGCCATATCAATTCATTCCCAAATTCTTTATCATAAAACTCCCGTATATCCGCCAGAACACGGTCGCATGCACCGTATAATTTTAATTTTTCCAGAAGATCGTTTTTTGAAATCAATTTGGAAACATCAATTTCAATCCCGTTAATCTTCATAACTTGCTTCCTCGTCCGTTATCAGCATATTTTCAAATTCTTCCTCAGTAAGCGTTTTTACGCCGAGGTTTTGTGCTTTGGCGAGTTTACTGCCGGCTTTTTCACCTACGATGAGATAATCCGTGTTTTTTGTCACCGAATCGGAAGGCTTCGCTCCTAAAGAGAGCAGCTTCATCTGGATACCGTCGCGGGTGTAATTTTCCAGTTTGCCTGTGGCAACCACCGTTTTTCCATTAAAGGAGTTATTTATGTTCGTATTCATGTTTGTTTTCTCACTTTCTTTTTTTAATATAATATGTTTTAATAACGGACGCCAAAGTTTTTCTTCGGTTTCGTCCGCGTACCATGCGTAAATATTGTCGCGCATCGTTTGTCCGAAATCTTTCAGTTGCGTAAAATCGAATCCGGTTTGTATAGCGGATTCAAACGCTTCCCAGTCGCCGTTGAAATAATCGTTCAGGATACGGCCTGCGCTTCGACCAACCATTGGTATTCCAAGCCCAGCGATAAATTGATTAAGCAAACAATGTTTGCTGTTTTCGATAGCCGTCTGTAACCGTTCAAATGATTTTTCGCCGAATCCAGGTGTGGTTATAAAATTATCGCGATATTTTTCCAGTTCGTATAAATCCCCGAAATTCCTAACCCAGCCGTTGTTTATAAGTTTTTCAAGCGTTTTTTCGCTAAGACCGGGTAGGTTCATTCTGGTCTTGCTGCAAAAATGCACAAATTTCCGGATTAGTTTAGCAGGACAAGCGGGGTCTTCGCAATAAAGCAATCGCGTGCCACTTGTGGATTTCCTGATTGTTAGAGCTGAACCGCAACAAGGACATTTATCCGGATATTCCAGCGTGCCGCTTTTGGTGATATTTTCAGCCAATTGCGGGATTATCATGTTTGCTTTATAAATTTTGACGGTATCCCCTACTCCCAGACTGAAGCTGTCAAGGATATCAAGATTATGGAGAAAAGCTCTGTTGACCGTGGTACCGTCGATTTCAACATCAGCAAATTTACCGGTTAGACTTACCATGCCTGTTCGTGTAGTCGCCAGTTCAAGCCCGAGAAATGTTGTTTTATACAATTCGTCTTCCCATTTATACGCGATAAGCCGGTATTCGTGATGTCCGGTCGAGCCAAGCGATTTACCGTATGCGACATCATTGTATTCAATAATACAGCCATCAACCGGATAACCGTATTGTTTTGGATCAAATGAATTTATTACGGTTTCAATTTCTTTTACGTTTGTTGATTCAGTTATCAAAGTATGCGGAACTACATCGAAACCGTATGATTCGAGCGTTTTTAATTGTTCCAGTTTGGTAGTAAAACCCCCGTTGTCGCTCACCAGTTCAAAAGCAAAAAATTCAAGATATTGATTTTTGCTTTTGCTGGCATCCAATCTGCGGACAGCGCCGCCGGCGAGACTGCGCGGATGAGTATATGGTTCATCGTCAGTTTCCTGATTGATTTTTTCAAAGTTATTCCAACTTATTACGCCTTCACCCCGGACTTCAAACGGTTCCATACACGGGATTTCAAGCGGAACATTCATGAAAACTTTGGCACTATGTGTTACGTCTTCGCCGACACGCCCTTCCGCGCCGCGTGTAATAGCCTGAGTTAGTTTGCCGTTTTTATACCGGATAACCAATGTCAGTCCGTCTAATTTCCACATCGCAACAACCGCTTTTCCGTTAATAAACTTAACAATATCTGTTATTGATTTGGTTTTTTCGGCTGAAAGCATGGGTTTAGTATGATTCGCCTGCGTAAGTGATTCGAGGATTTCGCCGGATACCTTTTGCGTGGGTGATCCTGATAGAATAATGCTTGATTCTTTTTCAAGTGCCAGCAATTCATCATAATATTGGTCATATTCCCAGTCTGACATAATCGGATTGTCGAATTTATAATAAGCGGTATTCGCTTCCGTAATCCGTTCGATCAATCCTTTCATTGTTTTAATGGTCTGATTCATGTTTGATCTCCTTTTCTGATAAATTTCCGAAATTAAGCTCATGAATGAGCTCGTTTATACGCGCATCATCGTCCCAGTTCGAAGTATAAGATTTCCGGTCCGGACCCGTGCCGACGCACACCGTTGCTTTACCGTTCAGTATCTGCAAGAGTACGCCGGAACGCCGCGTGCATATGATTGCGAGATTGCCAAGTTGTTTCATATAGCCTCCTCCTTTAATAAATTACTCGTTGTTTGGCGACGACTTGATTGCGGTGTTCCTCCAGATCATCGCGTTCCTGGTCGGTTCACGAACCGGAGTCATCGAAATCCATAATATCAACTTCCATATCTATTCCCAGTGTGGTATAGACGTTCTGTACCATACCGCCGGATACTTCGATAGTGATCATCGGCTTTTCATTGTCGGCAGTTTTTTGATATTCTTTTGTCTTCCGGCAGATATTTTCGGCGAGCTTTTGCAATTCTTTTAGTTGTTTAACCGCTTTCGCATCTCTTTTACGCCGTTCATAATATTTACATTCTGAACAATGCCTATAAGAATCATCACTTTCGTAATAACCGCATTGACACTTGTAAGTATCAATTTGCATTCGCGCACTGACAGACATTTTGAGCCTTCTCTCGATATTTGATAATTTATATATAAAACGGGGCGCCTTTCAGCGTCCCGGAAAATAAGGTTATTCGTTTCCTTTCGGAAACATCTATATAAAAGCGATAAAAAGCAAAATACCTTTTATGCGCTGTTGACTTGTGCCGTAAAAACGGCGGAAAATAAAAAAAGCACCCAAAAGGCAATATTTTGCCTCTGGATGCTGTGACTGAACTTTATTCAGTTTTAACTCTGATTACTGTGATTGTATAAAACAACCGCTGATACTAATATAACTATTATAAACCATTTATTCAAAAAAATCAAGTGAAAAGAAAAAATAATTAGATAAATTATTATATATTGTTATAAAAATAGTAAGCACGAATTATATGGTGTTATTTTGCAGAACACTATAGCAATATTACATCATAATATTGTTGACATATTATTATATACATGATATACTATATCCGAGGAGTTGATAGTATGCAGAGAATCCTTATGGAAAAATTAGTTGAGTGGAAGGAAAATCCTGATAAAAAGCCACTCATATTACAAGGTGTCCGTCAATGCGGCAAAACGTATCTGCTGAAAGAATTTGGGACGCTTTATTACGACGATGTTTTTTATTGTAAATTCGATGAAGATAAGAATTTGGCTGATTTTTTCGAAACTAATCTGGAACCGCGCAGAATTATAAAAGATATGTCTGTTTTTCGTGGTAAAGATATAAAACCGCAAACGACGCTGATTGTTTTTGATGAAGTACAATCATGCGGAAAAGCCCTTACCGCATTAAAATATTTTTGCGAAGATGCTCCTGAGTATCACATAATTGCGGCAGGTTCGCTTTTAGGCGTGGCAATACCGAAAGGCACTTCGTTTCCGGTAGGCAAAGTTGAATTTTTGACGCTTTTCCCAATGAATTTTTATGAATTTTTGCTTGCGCAGAATTCGATGCTCGCGCAGCGATTGAAAGAAAGTTCGTTCGACGACAGCGTCTGGCAATCTTTTAAAAACCAGCTTGAGGAAAAATACCGCGATTATCAGATCGTCGGCGGTATGCCTGAAGCGGTTCAGAGCTGGCTCGACGTCAGCAGCATCGAAAGCGTAGAAAAAATCCAATCGCAGATTATACGAAGTTATGAGAACGATTTTGCCAAATATGCGCCTATACAGTATTTTCCCAAACTGTCCGCTGTCTGGAACGCAGTCCCTACTCAACTCGCAAAAGAAAACCGTAAATTTATATTCAGTCAGGTTAAAAAGAGCTGGCGTGCGAAAGATCTGGAGAACGCTCTGGAATGGCTGATACACGCTGGGCTTGTTTACAAAGTTGTAAATATAGAAAAGCCGTATTTTCCTCTCTCCGCCTATGCAAACCATACTTATTTCAAGTTATATCTTTGCGATATAGGGCTTTTGCGCCATTTGGCAAATTTACCTGCTGCCGTTCTATTTGACAAAACTAATAATTATAAAGAATTCAAAGGAGCTATGGCTGAAAATTTTATTTGCTGCGAATTGAAAAGGATTTATGAAAAAAATATATACTACTGGACAGCTGATGGTTCAGGCAGGGCAGAAGTTGATTTTATTGTTCAGGACGAAGCGGATATAATACCGATTGAAGTAAAAGCGGGAACAGCGAGCCATGCGCGGTCGTTAGGGCAATATTGCGGTAAATTCGAGCCTAAAATATCTGTTTTGACGGCAATGGAGCATGGCAAAAAAAGTATTCTGCCGCTGTATGCATTCTGGAAATTTAAAGAATGGATTGGAAAATACATTGTAGAAGATTTATTAGAATTAAAAATGGAGTGAAACAAGTTATATGTCACGTAAAAATCATAAATGGGTAGGTGGAAAGCTGCTCCAAACGGATAAAAAGTTTTCACAATTAAAAGAAACCCAAAAAGAGAAAATCAACAACTGGCTTTATGACGAATATAAACGGATATATGATCAAGTAGATAAACCGCCTGATTCCCGCCGCAATGATGAAATCCTGAATGCCGTTTATGAAAAAATTGAGGAATCGGAAATTTGGATACCTTACGGCGAAGTCCGGCAATATTTTTACAGCCGAAAAAACGCTTTATGTAAGCGGTATGAAAAAGAAAAAATGCGTACTGATGAACAAAACGAATCAATCTTATAATTAAATATCTAGTTATCTATTTATGGTGGTAGAAGCTGTTGATTCAAGTCCAGTTATTCCAAACAGAGATAGTGCCGATAGAATTGGGGTTTCTCATATATCGTCACTTCTCATGCACTGGTAGAATATAGGCAATATCTACAATCAATCTACAGTTTGGGCAAGAACCTTGCATATTTGGGCTTTAAATCGTGAATGTATTCTCTAAGTTCTTTACCATTGTAGTTGCCTGAGTTCGCTGATGTGTGTGTAAGTGTCTAATGTCGTTGTATTATGTCGAATTAAAATCAATAAACTCTCGTAAAATCAGGGTTTTTACTGCCTTATGCCTATAGCAACTCAATCATTCAAAAATGATGTATTTACGGTGTTTTATTGAATTATAAAAAATTAAGCGGTAATCAAGGCTCATGTCGATATAAAAATTTTCTTTTACCGAATAGCGTTTTATCATGAATTTTATCTCCTTTTTCATAATTTATTGATGATTTTTATTTATTTTTGCTGTATAATATTAAGATGAGTTCGTTCATTCAGTTTAATAATTTTCCGTAAGTTGGCGCAAGGTGTCTTAGGCGCAAAAGCAAAAGCCCTAACAGTAGCCGCTTTGCGGATTTAATCCAAAACCTGTGCCCATGCCTCCGAATTTGCTGAAAACCCATTGTGTATCGGCATTGATGGAAATACATCAAAATTTAAGTCAATTGATAGGAGCGTTTTATGTTTCTATATGAATATAAAACTTTAGAATATTTGGATTTTAACGATAAAGGCGAAAATTATGTTAGAGAAAATTTTGTGGTGCCTTTACTCAAATGTTTGGGATATGATAACCACAAAGATTATGAGGTCAAACGTGACGGTGATGCTGGCATATCCCTCAAGCTGAAATCCCCTCCTGTAGAACGTGGCGCAAAAAAGGTGAAATCATTTAACCCTGATTATATGCCAACCATACGGAAAAAGTGTTTTTGGATTATAGAAGCGAAAACAGCAAGAGACTTAAAATACCCTTTTGATGATAATTTTATTATGCAGGGGTTACAATATTGTATACATCCCGAGATAAGAGCAAAATACTTGGTTTTAACGAACGGTTTGTATACCAATGTATATGATTCATTTTCACGCATATATGATGGTGGAGATATATACGAACCAATTTTGACGTTCTGTAATACAGAAATTAGTTTAAAATGGAATGAAATATATCAGCTTTTATCAGCTGAAAAGATTAGGAAATTTATAGAGGACGATGTTCTAAATATGTATGAAAAAGTAGTCTCATCAAGTCTTGATTATGAATATCCTCAACGTATGTTAAACAGGATAGAAGAAATTAGCAAAGATGCCTCATTGAGTATTTCTGAACATATTTCTCGTTTGCGCTATGAAGTTGTCATGCAATCATTACAAAATCAACAAAAAGAAAATGCTGTTTCGTCCATAGAAGATTTGGATTTTCAAATGGATTTACCTTTGATAGGGGGAAAGTGAATAGGTCAGCATTATACGGAAAGAAGTCTTGAATTAGGGCAAAATGAAACCCAATTATTCAACAAACTTATTACTGACTATAATAAGCAATCCTATTTCCGAAAAGAAAACACTATAGCTGCTTTATGTGCATTGTTTAAGCGCGGATTAGATACAACAATCAAAGATTGTATTATAGAATTTTTGAAATCAATTAAAGATAGCGAGTTGCCTTTAGTAAATCAAGTTGAATGTGCATATGTCAGAATAAGGAGAAAATTATTAGTCGTAAATGTGTATCCTGAACTTCGCAATGAGATAAACAGAGAACTCCCAGTAATGCCGGAAATGGTTAGATATGTTAATACACCAACTGTTTTAAGCGAAACATATCATGATGAACTTGTTGCACATTGGAGCGTTTATTTAACTATCGTCAACAAAACAGAGCTTGAATTAATTTCGCTTTATAAAGAAGTAAGCCAGCTTGAAGAAAAAATAGATAAATATTACAATGTATCCAAGTCAAGCGTGGGGAGCGATGAAAGAGAACTTTGTGGTGGGCTGGAAATATTAGGATTGCACTATAAATATGCTTTCAAGCATATTATGATGAATATATTAGGCAAAAAATATAAATTAATAGACGAAACATTTAATGGTTCAGGTTTTTTTCTTCAAGATGATGATTAAATAAATATTTTTAATTTACTAATTTACGCTATAATAAAAAGCAATAGCTTAAAAATTATATTTACAGGAGTGCATGGATATGGGTTTTAAAGTTAATTACGATGTAGACGATAATATTATTTCTATAGAAATTAATCATAGAGAATATTTTTATTTTGATGAATATACCGTCCATATTCCCATTTCTGCGTTTATTGGGCAATCTATTAAAGACCTACCATTTAATATTCCTATTGAAATTTGTGACTCCGTGATTGATAATACGATAACTCTTCATAATATACCTACTGTCATATTGCAAGAATCTGACGGAATATTTAAAGTGCAATTCGATGAAACGGCAACACGTAAATATTGGTATGCTCCTGTTAATTTAGAATTATGGGTAAACATGAAACGTAATGTAGTATCAAAATTATATAATGCAGTTATTGATAATTTTGATGATGACGGAGCATATATACATTTTACATATTCAATAATGATAAAAGCAACTTCATTTGAAGAGTTATTTGAGAAAATAGATACTTTATATAATGATATAGAAGCGGCTACTGACATAGCAGCCAGTCCCCCTCATGAAATATTGGAGTATAAAGTAACAAATTATTTACGCTCTCTAAGAAAAAGCCTTATTGGTAAAAATGAAAGCTCGATTGAATACGAAATTTATAAAAAGAAATTATCCGAAATAATAGAGCAAGATTTAAAAGAAAATAATCCTGATAAATTAATAAAAGAATATAAAACATTCTTTTCCAATAAAGTTTTTCAAAAAAAGGTTATAATAAAAGGGGAAAAATTTTATCGTGGCAGAATAGGTAATACTGTTTTAAAAGGTGCTATTGATGATTGTAATTGGGATTTCACTTTACCTTATTATGGCAAAAACATAGGAGTTCCGCCAGCATTATTCTCGTCAAGCGGAAGATTTAACAGGGCGGGCACGGCATATTTATATTTAGCAACAGATTTAGAAACGTGTTTAGCTGAAGTTCATCTTCAAGTTGGTCAGCTTTGTAGCATTGCGGAATTTGAATGTGTCGATGATATTGAATTAATTGATTTAAGTGATTTTGGTAATGATTTAGAATTAAAAATTTGGTATGAAGTAATTACTCAACCCATTCATGATGAAATAAAATATAAATATCTTATTACGCAATTTATGTCAGAAGTATTCATGCAGTTTAATAATATCGGTTTATATTTTAAAAGTGTTCAATCAAGTGGTGATAATATAGTATGTTTTCAACCAAATAAGTTTAATTTGATTAAATATAGTGAAAAGTTGTATAAAACTGAAAGTATTAATTATAAATATTATCAGTTTGAAGATTCTGTAAGGGAATTTTCAAAAAGAAATGACACTCATTTGATTAATCCTTATAATTCTGATATTGATGATTCTAACGAACATCAAATAAATTACATGGAAGAATGGATTGAATATGAAAAGAAGTCAAAAGGAACGCAATAATGACGTTGCGCGGGTGTGTTCTTTCATCTTCGCACATAATTTGGATATATTGTTGTTCTTTGTTTAATTCATTTATGTGTTTTTCAAATACTAGGTCAAGTGTTTCATTTATAACCTCGCTTTGGTTTCTATATCATCGTTTAAATCAAGCGAATAATGTGCCTTATGCCGATAAAGACGACGCTGATATGCGTTTTCTTCACGTTGAGATTCAATATATACATCTGCTAATTCTTTCGTTAAATTATTTATAAATGTCTCTTTTTCGCTGTCCGGTATTTCTACGAGACAGTCAAGCGTATATTCCAGGAATATATCCCGAAGATTTATATTTATCATTTTGTTTTCCACGTTCGATTTTTAAAATTTGAAATTTGTTTAAAATCGAACGTGGAAGTCGGAGCGCGGGCGCGGAAAAATATCCGCGGATATTTATGCATGGAATTTATCCCTTTCGCAAATACGAAATCATCAAATACCATGGTTTTTTCAAAGCCAGTCGTTTTTCGGCTGGCTTTTTTTCGCCCCCAATATTTCGTTTTACGCTTACGCTTTTTTATTCGCAAAACAAAAAAGACGGCAGGCGAGGAGTACCCTTTCGGGTCTTCCTCCGCACTGCCGTCTAGCGGTCTCACAGATGTGTATTATTTGTTATTTTATTTTAAGAAAATGATGGTCATGCTATTATATAAAATTCTTTTGTTCGCAATCACAACAATTTACTTAAATATACTTGTATGTTTATTATGCTACTTATATTACCCACAATCGTAAGCGTAAAACAAAACATCACATAGACAACCCGATAGTGAAAATGATACAATAGAACAAAAAAATGAAAAAGCACAAATGCAGACTGCGCAAAAAGTCAGTAAAAATGGGAAGAAGTATTGAAAAACATCCGGAAATATGGTATAATTAAAATAAACAAAGAAAAGAGTGAAGCGGAGAAAAATTATGCCATATATAAAGGGAGAAAATCGAGACCAGTTCACATTCATACCATTGTGTCTTGATGATTATATAGAAGAAGACAGCATATGTCGAGTAGTCAGAGCATTTGTTGAATGTCTTGATATGAAAACACTTGGTTTCAGATATGCGGAGCCAAAAGAGACGGGTAGACCGCCGTATGACCCGGCAAGTATGCTAATGTTGTATTTGTATGGGTATCAAAATCAAGTAAGGTCGTCGCGACGGTTGCATGCGGAGACAAAACGAAATGTAGAAGTGATGTGGCTGATGGAAAAAGTAACGCCGGACGATAAAACTATTTGTAATTTTCGTAAAGATAACGCGGCTGCGTTGAAAAAAGTATTTCGAGAGTTCAGTCTGTGGTGCAACCGTCAAGGATTATACGGCAAAGAGCTTTTAGGTGTCGATGGAACAAAAATCCGGGCAAACAATTCGCGTAAAAATATTCATTCGCAAAAATATGAGGAAAAGAAGCTTGCGACTGTTGAGAAAAAAATCGACAGATATATAGCCATGTTGGAAAAAAATGATACCGAAGAACAAATTGAAGCCAAAATACCGACAGAAGCGATAGTAAATGCTTTGAACCGGCTTTACGAGAAAAAAGAAAAGATCAATGTTTTACTGGAAAGAATCGCAGACAACGGCGGCAACGAAATATCGACAGTCGATCCGGACGCACATATTATGCATCCGAGCGGCGACGGACGAAATCTGGACGCTTGTTACAACGTAATCACTGCGGTAGATGAAAAACATAAGCTGATTGCCGATTTTGAGGTAAGCACATGCCCGGACGAAAAAGGCATATTGCCGACGCTTACCGAAAATGTTAAAGAAATCATGGGTGTAACTGAAATTTCCGCTGTCGCCGATAAAGGTTTCTATGATGGCGAAGATATTGAAAATTGTGAAACGAACGGGACGGTTTGTTATATGCCAAAGGCTGAAAACGGAAGGTTGGCACCTGATCCCAAGTACAGTCATGACAAATTTAAATATGATAAAGAAAACGACTACTATATTTGTCCCGAAGGCAGTATACTTTACTCCCGAAAACCCAGAAAGCGTAAAGACGGCAAATACAATCGGGCTTACACAAATGCTGCCGCCTGTCATAAATGTCCCTGTTATGCACAATGTACCACAGATAAAAGAGGGCGTGAGATACAACGCGTTCCGAACCAAGACGCTTTGGATATTGTAGACGCCCGTATGCGAACTGAAGATGGACGCACCAAATTTCGCAAACGAAAACAAATTGTTGAACACCCATTTGGCACTATGAAGTATGTTTGGGGCTACAGAAATTTTTTGTGCCGCAGCGTTGAAAAAGTCACCGGTGAACAGTCGCTGGTATTTTTGGCGTACAATTTAAGGCGTGTTATCAATATTTTTAAGGAAAACGGAACGAATTTACAGGAAATAATGGCGTAATTTGCACTATTTCTTACTTCATTATGTGATTTTTCCAACTTTTGTGAAAATTCTTCCTGATGACCAATTTTTTGTGTTTTATCTCTGCTCTTATCCTGACTTTTTGCGCAGTCTGCAAATGTGTATTTTAAAGTCGAATGATAGGGGTGTTGTATAGAATGAAAAACACGAGGGAAATAGCGACGGAATACCGAGCTTCATGTCAAACGAATAAAATATATAGAAATAACTATCATCACATTTGTTGAAAAGAAATTGTTGTATTACCCGTAATTTTTGCTTTGAATTTTATTATAGTTGCCACTCCAGACCACATTTTACTTGCCGGAATCGTCTTGTTGATTTTGAATGTCAATTCTCCAGTCGATGTATTATGCGTAAGTATCTGTAAGTCTGTGTCGGCTACAACTCCTACACCTATATTCAATGCAACCGTTTGCGCCGCAAAATCTATGAGCGTAACCTGCGCGGGGTTATATGTTATCTTAAATGTGATTCCGTTGAATGAAGTTATTTTTTCAAGTGAGCATAGAACAACGAATTCCTTGCCGTTTGTGATATTTTTTAAGATTGACGGATTTACCGTACTACCTCCGGCCGGTGCGTCTATTTTGAACAGATAATCGCCTACTCCTGTGCTGTAATGTTTTATTTTAATATAATATGTCTGTCCTGCGGTCAACGTATATACTATCTTAAAATTCAGATTTCCATTGCCGTCGTCGTTATATGCAAGCTGGGTTTGCGAACTGTTGTACAAATAACCGTAGGTGTCGGTATTTTGCGATTGATACGACATTGTGTACATTTGGTATTCACCGGTTACAGGAGCTACAAATTTAATGAAATCCAAGTCGCCATTATAGTTTATAGTTCCAAAGTATGCCATGCTGAAATCCGTTACTTGAAACGCCGTGGCGAATGTGTTACCGTAATCGTCCGGCGCGGTTACACGTATTGAATAACTGCCGGTCGCCGTATTGTTATAATGCTTGACTTCAACATAATATACCGAATTTTTTGTAAGGCTGTATGTTATTTTAAAATTAGTGCCTACACCGCCGTCATCATTAGAGGCAAGCAGTGTACCGGAACTGTTAAATAATTTGCCATAAGTATCCATGCTTCCACTTGATTCGATTATATATGTCCCCGAACATGGGGCGGTGAACTTGAAATAATCAAGGTCTCCAGCGTAATTTATAATGCCGTTTATTGTCGTTTCTACGTTTATTGTAAAAGCCGTATTTATGTCGTTTCCGTAATCATCTTCAACAACAGGGGCAACTTCCGCTTTAACGGTATAATACGACGAAATGTTATACCCAGAATAAGATATGACTTTTATATAATATATGCCCGCCGTGACATTCTTTGAAACAAGTTCGTCCGCATTACTTCCTTTTGATGAAGAACCTACAAGCGTCGTTCCGTCTGACTGATACACATACAAATCATAATCGCAGCCTGATGGTATGTTCGTTAGTTTAAAATTTACTATACCGCTGTTCGCTATCGTAACTTGATACCAGTCTATGTCTTTCACGCTGCCTACGGGTTCTTTGATTGTGCCATAGACATCGTAATCTGCTTGTATTTGATTTGCCGTTTGATAAGTATCATTCGGTTCGGTTTCATACGCCGTTCCGCCCCTGATTCCTCCCGTTTCTTTTGTCGAATCTATATCGTCTATTTCATACTGCGATAAAGATGAACAACTTATCAGCGCAACCGTTTTATCGTAGATTACGTCGGTTAATGTCACTATGGGAAAAACGCCGTCCGACTTTTCTGAATAAGTATCAAGG
>Ga0082212_10001942_pt1 | contig 30424 bp, 22 predicted proteins | sample TergutNt197P3_FD_71548 | JGI IMG/M metagenome (GOLD analysis project Ga0082212, IMG submission 71548) | Neocapritermes taracua P3 segment gut microbial communities from Petit-Saut dam, French Guiana - Nt197 P3 | ecosystem: Host-associated > Arthropoda: Insects > Digestive system > Gut ...
GCTCTCGCGCGAGGTCGACCTCAAAGTGATTGCGCGCGGCACACCTGGTTTTACCGGCGCGGATTTGGCCAATCTTGTAAACGAGAGCGCGCTTCTTGCCGCCAGAAAAAATAAAAAACGTATAGGCATAGAAGAAATGGAAGAGGCCAAAGACAAGGTACTCATGGGGCCTGAGCGCCGTTCCATGCTTATATCGGATTCCGAGAAAAAGGTAATCGCTTACCATGAAGCGGGGCACGCAATTTTAGGCCTGATTGTGGGCGATGATATTGTACATAAGGTTACGATCATCCCAAGAGGAATGGCGCTGGGGCTCACCATGCATCTCCCGGAAGAAGACCGGCGTATATATACAAGAGAACATTGGATTAATCAAATAAAAATGCTCTATGGCGGCCGCATTGCCGAAGAGCTTATTTTCAACCAGATGAGTACGGGCGCGGCAAACGATATTGAACGCGCCTCCGGTATAGCGCGAAAAATGATATGCGAATGGGGAATGAGCGAAAGGCTTGGCCCGTTGACCTTCGGCAAAAAAAATGAGCAGATATTCCTTGGCCGCGAAATATCCCAGCGCAGGGATTACAGCGAAAATACGGCTGAAATGATCGACGAAGAAGTTAAAACCTTAATCGACAACTGCCATAGTGACGCTACATCCGTAATAAAAGACAACTTCGACAAATTTAAAGAGATGGCCGAATACCTCATAGAAAGGGAAACCCTTAATTCGGAAGAAATAAAAATGATTATGGACGGTGAAAAACTGCCGCCGATGCTCAGCGCTAAGAAATCACTACCCGATGAAGCGGCGGCAGGTTCATGACAGTATCTCAACGGCTCTTTTTTTTCTTATGCCGTCTACAAGGCTGTTTGGCGAACCTTTAAGGCAGTTTTCAAGCGCCTCGCCGATATTGACGATTTTTTTTACTTCCGCGGCTGCTTCGTCTCTGGCAGCCGTTATTATGTCTATATCGCCGATTAAATCGGCAAACTCAAATTCGCTGTAGCCGTGCTGCCTTGTGCCGGTGATTTCTCCCGAACCTCTGATCTTCAAATCCTCTTCGGCTATTACAAAGCCGTCGTTTGTAGAAAGCATTACCTCAATTCTTTTCCTGCTTTCCGCTGATATGTTGTCATCGTAAACGAGAACGCAAAATGATTCATGTTCTCCTCTGCCGACCCGTCCCCTGAGCTGGTGCAGCTGCGACAAGCCGAAACGTTCGGGATGTTCGATGACAATTATAGAGGCGTTGGGGATGTCTATTCCAACCTCGATGACCGTAGTGGAAATAAGGATATCTATATTGCCGCCCGCGAAGCCGCTCATTACCTGATCTTTTTCATTTTGTTTCAAGCGCCCGTGAATAAGAGCGACCCGTCTGTGAGAAAAAATATTTTCCGCGAGTTTTGTATAAACAGCCGTCGCCGATTCAAGATCGATCTTTTCCGAATCGTCGATTAATGGGAGTACATAGAAAATCTGCCTTCCCTGTTTTATGTATTTTTCCATTGACTTATAGACGCCGTCTATTTTCGATTTATGGAAGGCGAGCGTTTTTACAGGTTTTCTGCATGAAGGCAGATTTTTTATTGAAGATATATCGAGGTCTCCGAATACGGTCATGGATAACGAACGCGGAATCGGCGTGGCGCTCATGATAAGGAGGTCGGTTTTTTCTCCTTTTTCGCGCAGCATGGCGCGTTGTTTTACGCCAAAACGGTGCTGCTCGTCAATAATAATATAGGCTAAGTCTTTGAAGCGTATGTCGTTCTGTATAAGCGCGTGCGTACCCGTGATTAATTTGATTGAACCGTCCGCGAGGCCGTTCAAAGCCTTGTTTCTTTCGGCGCTTGATGATGAACCTGTAAGCAGGACGTTTTTTATATCCGGAGGAAGCAGTTTTTTTATTGTCTCAAAATGCTGCTTGGCGAGTACCTCTGTCGGCGCCATAAACGCCGCCTGTCTGTCTGCCGAAATCGGCAGCATGGCAGCAGCCAAAGCTACAACGGTTTTGCCGGAGCCGACATCGCCTTGAAGCAGTCTGTTCATGGGGAAAGGCGCCGACATATCGGCTTTAATCTCGTCTATGGCGTTTTTCTGGCCGTCCGTGAGAGTAAAGGGCAGGGATTCTATAAATTTCCCGCACAGGTCATCTGAATATTTAGCTGAAACTTCGCTGGGGTTTTGCCGTATATACGCTTTCGAAAGGGATATGTAGAACAGCAGGAAAAATATCTCATTGAAAGCAAGGCGTCTGCGGGCATTTTCAGCGTGTTCGAATGTCTCGGGGAAATGAATCCAGTTCAGGGCGTCTTTGAGTCCGGGCAGGGCATATTTTGCCGCTATGCCGCCTATGGCGTCGTATATATTTTCCGTAGCGCTTAAAGCGCTTTTTACTATTTTCCTGAAGCCTTTTGAGTCAAAGCCGGCCTTCTTTAATCTCTCGGTTGACCTGTACAGCGGAACTATTCTTGCCGTGTTCAAGGCATCGCCAGGGAAATCATGTTCGGGATGAATCATCTGTTTCTGTTTATAAAAAGTTATTTTTCCGGCGAAAATGATTTCCTCGCCGATATTGAAAGTTTTCATAAAATATGATATGCCGGCGAAAAATATTCCGGTAAGCGTATCGGAGCCGTCGTCGATCTCAACTTCAAGGCGTTTGCGCGGCCAAGCCGCCACGTTAAGGCGTTTGATTTCGCCGCTTACCGATACATTTTCGTCTACAAGGCAGTCGGCTATTTTTTTAAAGGATGAGCGGTCGGTATAAGCGCGCGGAATATAGTAGAGCAGGTCTTCAATATTTTCAATTCCGGCTTCTTCTTTCAGTATGGCGGCTTTTTTAGGGCCGACTCCATTTATGTCGGTTATAGGGTGATACAGCATGGACTATTAGTAAACGCGAGAATTTGGTGGGAGAAGGATTCGAACCTTCGAAGGCTGAGCCGACAGATTTACAGTCTGTTCCCTTTGGCCGCTCGGGAATCCCACCGCTATAACGAGCTGGCGAGAGGAATTGAACCCCCAACAAATTGATTACAAATCAATTGCTCTACCGATTGAGCTACGCCAGCAATACTTTTTTAGTACAATGTACTTTAAAAAAATTCTTCTTTGCCTGTCAATAAAAAATTTAAAATATTCTACTCAGGTTTTGAAAATTAGATTTCGCCAAATAAATGAATTGACATAATAATGTGTTTTTATATAATAATGCGCTCGGTTTTGATCTTAACCAGAGGCGGCTTTGTGAATATGATTAACGCATTTATAAAAAAATATATATTTTCAGAGAGCCTTACTTTAGACGAAAAAACATTCAATATGGCCGCATCAGTAGGTCTTATTACCGTACTTTTCGCTTTTCTGACACACTTGTTGATAGAGCCAAGCAAAAAAATGGCTTTGCTGACATTGTTCATAAGCTGTTTAGTAGTACTGCTTATCTACCTCAGCCGCCGCTTTAAAATAAACAGATTTGTTATCGTAGCGGCGATTGTAATCTTATGGTATATTTTACTCCCGCTTTTTTTCTTTATGCTTGGCGGCCCTGAAGGCGGCGTGTCTGCTTTTTTTATATTGGGTCTTGTCGCCATTATTTTTTTATCGGTCAAAAAAGAACGCGTAATTCTTGTTTCCATATATGTCATTGTGGTTATAGCCACTTACGCTATTGCCTATATATATCCTGAATTCATAACGGATGTAGACGCGCACTACCGGACTTTCAACAATATACAAGCTATTGTAATATCAGGCTTTTTTATAGGCTGCGTTATACTTTTTCAGAATAGAATATTTATGATGGAAAAGGAAAAGGTCGATGACTCCTCAAAGGCGCTTCTTAGACAGGACAATCTCTTGTGGGCGATAAACTACATGGCTGAAAAACTTTTGACCTCTGATTTGGAGAATATTTCTGGCGCATTGATGGAAGGCATGGAAATAATAGGCCGTTGCGTGGATATTGATCGTATATATATATGGAAAAATCATTTACTAGACGGTAAATTTTATTATCTCCCGGAATATGGATGGATAGCGCCTCATGTTAAAGATATTAACTCCGTGCCGTTAGACTCAGGGTATTCATATATAGAAAGTATTCCGTCTTGGGAATCAAAATTCAGAAATAATGAGAACATAAACGGCCCCTTGAAAAGCCTTTCTAAAAATGAATATGAAACGCTTCATCCTTACGGCATTGTTTCGCTTTTGGTTGTCCCAGTTTTTTTACATAACAAGTTTTGGGGTTTTGTAAGTTTTGACAATTGCCATGATGAACGGGTATTTCCTAAAGCCGAAGAGGATCTTTTACGTTCGGCAAGTATGCTGTTGGCGAACGCCGTTTCCTGGAGTGAAATGTTTGATGTGCTTGTTAAGGCGCGCGAAGATGCTTTGGCAAATACGAAAGCAAAGAGTGATTTTCTATCGAATATGAGCCACGAGATCAGGACTCCGATGAACGCTATTATAGGGATGACCTCGATCGGACAATCTTCCGACGAAATTATGAGGAAAAATTACGCTTTAAGTAAAATCGAGGAGGCGTCCGTACACCTGCTGGGCGTGGTAAACGATATACTTGATATGTCCAAAATAGAGGCTAACAAGTTAGAGCTTTCTCCGGTATATTTTAATTTTGAAAAAACGCTCCACAGAGTGGTAGACGTTATTAATTTCCGCGTGGATGAAAAGCATCAGAAATTTAACGTGTTCATCGATGAAAATATACCCAACGCCTTGATTGGCGATGACCAGAGGTTCAGCCAAGTCATTACCAATCTTTTGAGCAACGCCGTAAAATTTACCCCTGAAGACGGTCTAATCACTCTTGACGCTAAATTATTGGAATTGGAAAAAGAAACTTGTACCTTGCAAATCGAAGTCAAGGATGAGGGCATAGGAATAAGCAAGGAACAGCAGGCTCATTTATTCGGTCTTTTTGAACAGGCAGAAAGCGGAATATCGCGCAAGTACGGAGGGACAGGCTTAGGTCTGGCCATCTCGAAGAGTATAGTTGAATTGCTGGACGGTAAGATATGGGTTGAATCCGACATCGGCAAAGGTTCTACCTTTGCTTTTACGGCATGTTTCAGGACTTCTCCTGAGGTCAGGAAATCCGGCTTTCTTTCCCCTGATGTGAATCGTGAAAACCTGCGTATATTGGCTGTAGATGACGACGCGAATGTAAGGGCATATATATTGGGTATTATGAAAAGGTTGGGCGCCGACTGTGATGTCGCGGCCGATGCTGAAGAAGCGATTGGTATGATAAACGAAAATCCGTACAATATTTATTTTTTAGATTGGAAAATGCCGGACATGAACGGCATTGAACTTACAAAAAAGATAAAAGAACAAAATGAAGTCAACTCGGTCGTTGTTATGATCTCTGCTACGGACTGGACTGTGATAGAAAAAGACGCTCAACTCGCGGGTGTCGATAAATTTATTGCCAAACCGATCTTCCCGTCGGATATAGCTGACTGCATAAATGAGTGTCTTGGCATGGCCGACGCGCAAAAGGTCTTGGAAGATGAAATAGAAGATTTTTCAGGGCAGCGTATATTACTTGTCGAAGACATTGAGATTAATCGTGAAATAGTAATGGCCTTGCTTGAACCTACCAACGCCGTTATCGACTGCGCCGTAAACGGAGTTGAGGCCTTAAAAATGTTTACCGAATCTCCTGAAAAGTACGATATGATTTTCATGGATGTGCAAATGCCTGAAATGGACGGTTATGAAGCTACGCGCCGGATACGGGCTATGGATTTGCCTAAGGCTAAATCTATCCCCATAGTGGCAATGACCGCCAATGTATTTCGCGAAGATATTGAGAAATGCTTTCAGGTTGGCATGGATGCCCATATAGGAAAGCCGATTGATTTGGATCAGATGATGGCGAGAATGCATAAATATCTGAAAAAAAATAAAACTTTGTCCGCCTTTAACGAGGAAGAATGAAAAAGAAAACAATAAGGGCAATCTGCAGATGTTTGCCTGTTGTTTTTTTGTGTGCTGCGGTCGGCGCTAAAGATGCCGAATATGAGATATTTGCCGAAGTTGAATCTGTCAGAAAACCCAACACGCTGACCCTTTCCTTTCAGGAAAAACCCGAAGAGACTAAATACTATATTCTTGAATCCAAAATTGCCGTCGGCACTGTTGAAATACTTTCCGTAGTAACTGTAAACAATACCGGCAAGGTGCGTTACAGGGCAGTAGGAATTTTCTCTTTTTTTAGAGATACCGGTTACCTTATAAGGGCGGGTATGACCATCGCTCTTATGAAAAAAAGCGAACCTTTTGAAATGGATTTTAGCGGGGGTTACCATCAGGAAAAACTATTGTACAGACAACGCATCATTACGCCTGTTGATGACCGCGAGATGCTGCTTATTCCCAGAGGGAAGTTTATACTTGGGAGCAATGATTATGACAGGGATGAATTCCCTGAGCAAGAGGTTTATCTTGACGATTTTTATATGGATAAATACGAGGTTTCCAACGCTGATTACAAAAAGTTTGCCGAAACTCCGCAGGGCTTGGCCCCTATATCATGGAAGGACGGAGTATATGACCCATCCTCGGGCGATTTGCCTGTTTTGGCGACATTTAACGAAGCCTCCGCGTACGCTAAATGGGCAGGCAAGCGTCTGCCCACCGAACAGGAGTGGGAGAAGTCTGCCAGAGGCGGCGTCGAGTTTCTTGAAAAAGGTCTTCCGAGGATATACCCGTGGGGACGTTCTTTCTCAAACGCCAACGCTAACGGATTGCAATTTTGGCGGCAAACAAACTTGAGGAACGACCTTAAGGCAAAAGCTATAGACAAGCCTCCCGCCCTGCTTCCGGTCAGTTCTTTTGAAAAAGAGGGTACATCGCCTTATGGCATACTCAATATGGCCGGAAACGCTCAGGAATGGACCTCGAGTTGGTTTATGCCGTACGCCGGCAACCATTACACGGACGGCAGATACGGGAAACAATATAAGGTAGTAAGAGGCGGGGCATGTTTCAGCGATGCCTCTTCTTTGCGCTCAAGCAGACGGGAGATAGGCGGAATCCCAACTCTCGATAAAGATAATCTCGCAGGCTTCAGATGCGTCAAAGACCCGACCCCGCTTGAAAGAATAGAAGAATGAGGCCGAATGCTGATTGACAAATATTGCCGGATTGGCATAATGTTCCGATGCGCAAGACTCTCATCAAAAACATATCCCTGCCTGAAGCTGATGAATGGTTTGCCTCTGCCGGCGAAAAACCGTACAGGGGCCGCCAGCTTTTTAACTGGATGTATGAAAGGAATACCGCTTCGTTTCACGACATGACTAATTTTTCAAAGGAACTCCGCCAAAGGCTTGATGACGAATTTTTGCTTACCCCCCTTGTTTTGGAGGAACGTATAATTTCAAAAGTCGACGGCAGCGAAAAATATCTTTTCAGGACTATGGATGAATGCTACATAGAGTCCGTACTCATCAAGAGTAACACAGGCGGCGATAACGAGAGGCTTACATTATGCGTATCAAGCCAGATTGGCTGCCGTATGGGATGCGCGTTTTGCAGTACTGCGAGAATGGGCTTTGTGCGCAATCTTGAAACAGCCGAGATATTGGAGCAGTTGGCTCAAGTGCGCAGAATAACAGGCTTAAAAAATAATAATATCGTATTTATGGGAATGGGCGAACCATTGCTTAACTATGACAATGTCATCAAGGCTGCCGATATTATGAATTATTCGTTCGGTTTTCACATATCGGTAAGGAAAATCACGATATCTACCTGCGGCATAGGCAAAGGTATTGAGCGTTTTATTGACGAGGGACGTCAGTATAATCTTGCTATTTCGCTCAACGATACGGAACCTGAAAAACGGCGCGTTAATATGCCTGTAGAAAAAAAATATCCCTTTGCCGATATAGCAGCCATGCTTGAAAGAAAAATGCCTTCCTCCAGAAACCGCCTTACTGTGGAATATGTAATGCGCAGGGACAACATATCGCGTGATGACGCGGCGCGCTTGAAGAAATTATTCCGCCGTTCAAGAATAAAGCTCAACCTCATCCCGCTCAACTCAAATGGAAACGGCGAATCTCCCAATACGGATGAAATCGAATCGTTTTTAAACGAGCTTGCCATAATGAATGTACCCGTATCGGTGAGGGCGAGCGCGGGCAGTGATATTTGCGGCGCATGCGGCCAGCTTGCCGGAAAAAGGTCTGAGGCTGTCATTATATGAAGCGTATTTTTATAGGTATTCCGCTGCTTGCGCTTATCGCGGCCGCCGTCTATGCCGGCCTTATATATTTCAGCTGGCTCGGCAACAAAGACGCCACCATGAATCATTTGGCAAGGTACAAACAGCTTATCGACCAGACAGGCGAGATGAAAAAAGGTTATGTCTACAGTTACAGCGATATTGACGTTTCGGCAAAAGCCGTAGACCTCCCGACGCGTATTTATGACCGCAATGATGAAATAATAGGCGAATTTTTCGACCAGAAAAGAGAGATTGTTCCCTATGATTTTATGCCCGAATGGATTATAAAGGGAGTTATTGCCAGCGAGGATAGAGATTTCGAGAAACATAAGGGCGTGAATTACAAAGGAATCTTTAGAGCCCTTTTGACCAACATGATAAATTTTAGCGTTGTGCAGGGGGGCAGTACTATTACGCAGCAGCTCTCGAAAGTCCTTTTTACGGATATGGAGCGCAATATAAAGAGAAAAATATACGAGACATTTTGCGCCTATGAGATAGAGAAACGTTACGACAAGCAGGATATTTTATCGATGTACCTCAATCTCATATATTTCGGCAACGGGGCATACGGCGTGGAATCAGCTTCCAAGATGTTTTTTGGAAAGGGGATAAGTCAGTGCGATATAACCGAGTGCGCAATGATTGTAGCGACAATTTCAAGCCCCAGAATGTATTCGCCTATATCCAATCTGGATAATTCTTTGCGCAAAACCAGACGTATTATGACATCGTTGACAGATGCCGGATTTATTGCGGAAAAACAGGCCGATTATCAATACGAAAAATTTATAAAGAAATGGGATTTCAAGTTTGACGAGAATAAAAAAACCGTATCTTCGCTTGTGGGCGGCTTTGTTTTCAGTTCTTACAGGGTGAACCGGGCGCCGTTTTTTAACGAACGGATTCGCCGCATACTTGTCGAAAAATTCGGCGAGGATGCAGTCAAAAAAGGCGGGCTTAGCATTTATACGACCATTGACGGAAAGAAACAGGATGCCGCGCTTGCAAGCCTTAAAGCAGGAATTGCCTCACAGAGAGAATATCACCAAAAGGCAGCCGCGGGCATAAAAGACGCGGCAAAGGCTGAGGCTGAATTGGTGAAAGCATCCAATATAGAAGGCGCCTTCATAGCAATGAACCCGTTTACCGGAGAAATTATTTGCTATGCCGGAGGTTATGAGTTTTCATCAACCAATCAAAACGACAACGTATATCAGATACAGAGGCAGCCCGGTTCATCCTTTAAACCGATAGTTTATGTCGCTGCCATAGAGGATAAGGATATTACCCCGTCCTCTGTTTTCAGGGATGAACCCGTAACATTCAAAGGGGGATACAGCCCCAAAAATTATTCTATGGGGTATTCCGGCGATATTACAATCAGGGAGGCCCTGAAAAAATCCGTAAACGTTGTAGCCGTCAAGGTTTTGGATAAAACCGGTTATGACAAGGTATTCTCTGTGATGCAAAAGAGTCTGGGCTTTTCGGATTCAGAGCTTAAAAAGCGTTTTGGGAAAACCCTGTCGCTTGCCCTTGGTACCTATGAGTTGTCGCCGCTCGAAAATTGCGTACTCCATTCTGTTATAGTAAACGGCGGCGACTATGTCAAGCCGTATGATATTCGCTATGTCAAGGATTACAACGGCAATATTGTTTGGAATCATGCCGAAGAAAACGAAGCTCTCATGAAAGAAAAACGGGAGAAAATGGGTAAAATTATTGATCCGAGAGCCTCGGCGATTTTAATATCCGCGCTCAAGGGAGTTTTCGAGAAAGGAGGAACCGCCTACTATACGTTGAGCGGGGTAAAGCTGCCCGTTGCCGTTGCCGGGAAAACCGGCACCAGCACGGATTATAACGACGCATGGTTTGTCGGTTATGCCCCTGAACTTGTAACGGCGGTTTGGGTAGGAAACAAGAAAGGAGCGATATCGCTTGGAAGGGGCAGGTCGGGCGGTTCGGTTGCCGCTCCGGTATGGGGACGGGTTGCCGCGCGTATAGTTTCGGACGGCGTGATTAAAGATTTCGCCGTTCCCAAGGGCTTGTCGGCTGAAAGAATCTGTCTTGAATCAGGTAAGGTTGCCGTCGAAGACAGTTGTCCGGAAACGGCTTTGCAGTTTTTTTACGAAGGCAGCGAACCGGATTCCTTTTGTGATATAAAACATAACAATTAATCGGGGGATAAATGAATAGTTATTTGTTTAAAATATCTCTTTTAGTATTGGTTTTTACGGCCTTATCATTCCGTTGGCCGGTAGAAAACGGGCGGGTTACCTCTACTTTCGGCGAGTCAAGGGGCGATCATTTTCATGACGGCCTTGATGTAATCTGCGCCGACGATAAAATTTTTCCGGTAGCCGACGGTTCTCTTATGTATTTTTGGGATAAATCGTTTTTTCCGCTTGATAACGAACCCGGCGGAGGTAATTTTGCCGTAATACAGCATGATGATGATATAGCCTCCGTATACATGCACCTCGTTGCGGGAACAATATCCCTGAGCGCAGAGGCCGGCCGGTTTGCGTTAGCCGGCAATTCGGGACACTCTTTTGCCAAACATCTGCATGTATCAATCTTAAAAAGAAAATCCCGCGAATCCGTGAATCCGCTCGCAATTTTTCCCAAATATGACGATACTAAGCCTCCGTCTATTAATTCTATCTATATTAAGATAGAAGATAAATATATTCAGATAAGAGATAATGCCTCTATCAGGCTGACACGGCATTACCCGCTGCTCGTTGAAATACGGGATACTGCTTTAGGGAACGAAAACCTCGGCGTTTATTCTCTTGAAGCTGCTCTAAACGGAAAGCGGGTACTGGACATAAAATTTGACACAATAAAATTTTCAGAGCAGGGCCTCACGGTTGATAACAAATTTTTTCCTTCCGTTATGGATGAAAAGGGCTACTATGTGGTAGACGGCTTGAAACACAAGCAGGGAGAGAATGTTCTTGAAATAACGGCATCCGATTTTAACGGGAATACAAGCCGCAAAGTATTCACATATTCCGCCAATCTTGATATGGAGCAGGCGCTTTAATGAAAAAAAAATCCGTTGCCGAAAACAGGATATCGATTATCCGCCGCGAAAAAAAAATTACGCAGAGGACTCTCGCCGCCGCCCTTGGCGTCTCGCCTTCGTATTTATGCAAGATCGAAAAAGTAGTTCAGGAACCTACCGATAAATTCATAAAAGCCTGCTCTGAGTATCTCGACGTTTCCGAAAACGAACTTTTTTCGCCGCCCCGTAAAAAAATGAAAAATAAATATCAATTCGAAAATAAGCTGTGGGAAATCCGTCAGGCCAAAGGCATGAAGCAATATGAACTCGCGAGGATACTTGAATGCTCCCCGTCATACTTGTCAAAGGTCGAAAAAGGGCTGCAGTTCCCTAACGATAAATTACGCAAACTGTGCGCCAGAGCGCTCAAAATCAAAGAGAAGGAGTTATTTCAGGAGGCTGAATAAGAATAGATGACTATACTATATTTTTATTGCTTCGTAATCGTGCTTTGTTTCTTGCTCTCCGCTTTCTTTGCTTCATCCGAAACAGCTCTGTTATCACTCAAAAAACCCGACCTTCATCGTTTTTCAGTATCGCAGTCCGGTAATGTAGAAAAGCAAATCTACAAGACTATGAAAGAGCCTCAAAGTATACTCATTACCGTACTCATAGGCAGCACGATCGCGAATATGGTCGCAACCAGCGTATCGACTCAGCTTCTGCTTATGAAATGGCCTGTATTCGGACATTTTATCTCGGCTTTTGCGGTGACGCTGGCTATTATGCTGTTTTGTGAAATATTCCCAAAGATCATAGCGGTCAACGCTTACGAAACGGTAGCGAAAAAAACTTACAGGATACTGAAATTATTTCATTGGCTGTTTCTGCCTGTAAGGTTTATTATACTTTTATTGGTAAACCATATAATAAAACTGTTTAACCTGAAACTCTTTTCAGATTCGTTCAGCAGCGATGAACTCGGACAAGCTGTTCGTTCGGGAGAGGCGGACGGCGTAATTAATAAAAAAGAGAGCGTCTTCATACAAAATGTATTGATATTCTCAAAGAAAGAAGCGGCCAATGTAATGTTCCCGAGAAACAGGGCGGTATTCCTGCACGACAAGGCTACGGTTAAAGAGGCTATGGAGCTTTTTTTGAAATACGACTTTGTGAGGATACCTGTTTACAGGAAGAACTACGACCATATAACCGGATATATCGATTCAAAGGATATAATCAGCAGCTACTTATGGCGCGGGAAAGAAAAAAGCATAAAAAAATTCATCCACCCGATTGCTTTTTATCCGTCTACAAAGGAACTGCATGAACTTTTGAGCGATATGATTGCGAGCAGAAGCCAGATCGCCGTCCTTGTGGACGAATACGGAGGAGTAGACGGAGTGGTTACCCTCAACCGGATACTCAGCGAACTGATGGGCAAAGGACTCTCAAAATGGAAAGAGAGAGACTTCGAGGTGAAAAGAATATCCGGCGATATGCAGATGTCCGATTATAATTTTGAGTTCAACGATATGATTGAAAGCGATGATTCCGATACGATAGGCGGGTATATTATCGAAAAACTCGGCCGCTTCCCTAAAAAGGGCGAATCCGTAAAAACCCGTTTTTATGAGTTAAATGTGCGCAGCGTTGAGAAAAACAGGGTTGTTTCGGTTGAGGTAACGAAGAATGGACGCTGATATTCTGCTCATATATGAATTGTTCATAGTATTATTTATTCTGCTTTCCTGTTTTTTTTCGGGAACGGAAGTTATGCTTGTTTCTTCCGGAAGGGTTGCCATTGAAACTCTTTCCAGGAAAAACCCCAGAAGGGGGCAGCGGGCTATATTTTTGCTGAATAATATTGAAGACGCTATAAGCGCCGTCGTTATCGGCAACACAATTGTCAATATTACTGCTACTGTCTTTATTACTTATGTAGCCTCACAGGCCTTTAAACTCAATGAAAACGGTATTTTTATAGTGACTGTTTGTCAGGCGTTGATATTTTTGCTTCTGTGCGAGATAACTCCCAAGATTGTAGCCAGAGCCAAGGCTGAGAAATACCTCTTGTTTTTTTCATTCCCGATAAAATGTTTTCTTATTTTTTGCAAACCTTTCAATGCGGTACGTCTTTTGTTTTCTTCCGGTCTAAAGAAAATTCTTCGCATTGAACAAAGCTACAGCAGTTTGGTTTCACGCGAAGAGCTGGATATTCTTTTTCAGATCGGCGCGAAAGACGGCATAATTGACGACGAACATCATATGTATATTTCCGGAATACTTTCATTCAAAGAGCTGACCGCGTACGAGATAATGACGCCCACTATAGATATAGTGTCGGTTGAGCTTAAAACGAGCCTGAAAAACCTTGTTCAGCTTATTGAATCAACGCGCTATTCGCGCATACCGGTATTTGACAAACGCGTTGATAATATTGCGGGATATGTTTTTTACAGAGATATCTTCAGCAAAAAAGACGCAAAAACTATTCAGGAACTTATGCATCCGGCCCGATACGTGCCTTCTACGAAAAATATATTTGACCTGCTAATAGAAATGAGAGACGAAAATATATCCATTGTGTTTGTGGTAAACGAATACGGCGCGGTCGTGGGAATGGTATCTAATGAAGATATAGCCGAAAAAATAGTAGGCGAGATACACACTTTTGATCACGGCGAAGACGAACTCATAATGAAGGTCAGCGACAGGGAGTATATGTTGAGCGGCGACTTGGATATCGACCACTTTAAAAAAATATTCATGGTAGACATAGAAAAGAAAGGTTTTGAAACCATTGCCGGATTCATAATGCACCAGCTCGGGCGCATACCTCAACAAGGCGAAAGTTTTAAGTACGGCAAGTACAGTTTTGCGGTTGATTCTATGGCCGGCCGTTCAATTACGAAGGCCGTATTTAAAAGCAAAAGCAAAATACGCGTCAATGCGTGAGCAGCGGCCCGAGTTGTTTGCCTCCCAGCAGATGAAGGTGAAGGTGATATACTTCCTGGCCGCTGTCGGCTCCGCTGTTCGTAATTATACGGAAGCCGCTCTCCTTAATGCCCTTTATAGACGCCGCTTCAATTGCCGCGTTAAGCATGGCCGCCATTATATCCGCGTCTTGGAGAGTTAAGGCTGCGGCGTTCTCTATGTGCTTTTTGGGTATAATGAGAACATGAACGGGCGCGAGCGGACGAATATCATCAAAGGCTAAAACGGAATCATTTTCGTACACTTTTGAAGAACTCATTTCACCGGAGGCTATTTTACAAAAAATACAATCCATAGTCGTTCCCTTAGAATTTATTTCGCAACGTAAAAAGTCCATATTGCGCTTGTCAAGCTCAATTAATCTCTATACTATTTTTTCAGATGATGCGGTTTTTAAAAATTGTTGACATTTTATTTACAAATCCTTACTAATGGTATACGATTATTCTCACACAATAAACTGATAGTTAAAGGTGAATCTAATGTCCCCAAAAAAAATGATGAAATCCATTGATGGTAATGTTGCGGCCGCGCATGTAGCTTATGCGTTTACGGAGCTTGCAGCTATTTATCCTATAACGCCGTCATCTCCGATCGCGGAGGAAATTGACGAGTGGGCGGCGCGCGGACGCAAGAATGTATTCGGCGATGAAGTAAAGATCGTTGAGATGCAGTCCGAGGCAGGCGCTGCCGGTTCTGTTCACGGCTCTCTTCAGACGGGCGTGCTTACTACCACATTTTCTTCTTCGCAGGGACTTCTGCTGATGATTCCCAATATGTATAAGATTTCAGGCGAACTTTTGCCCGGGGTTTTTCATGTTGTGGCGAGAGCGCTTTCGACTCAGGCTCTTTCGATTTTCGGCGATCATTCGGATGTATATGCCTGCAGACAGACAGGCTTTGTTATGCTTGCCTCCGGCGGCGTTCAGGAGGTAATGGACCTTGCCGCCGTAGCCCATCTTTCGGCTATAAAATCCAGCCTGCCTTTTATGCATTTTTTTGACGGATTCAGGACATCGCACGAAATACAAAAAATAGAGCTTCTTGACTACGATTACCTGAGATCGCTCATAGACCAGAAAAAATTGGACGAGTTCAGGGAAAAAGCCCTGCATCCTGACAGCCCTGTAACGCGCGGGACAGCGCAGAATCCGGACATATATTTTCAGACAAGAGAGGTTTCGAATAAATACTACGACGCCGTTCCCGATATTGTGGAAGAATATATGGCGGAAATATCAAAGGCTACCGGCCGTGAATATCATCCTTTCGTATATTACGGCGCGCCCGATGCCGAGCTTCTCATAGTTGCTATGGGTTCCGTAACAGAGACCATTGTCGAGACTGTTGACTATCTCAAGACAAAAGGCGAGAAGGTCGGTATGATAGGCGTCCACCTTTACAGGCCGTTCTCTGAAAAATATTTCATGAAGGTTTTCCCCAAGAGCGTAAAAAAGATAGCCGTTCTCGACAGGACAAAAGAACCCGGCGCGGGCGCCGAACCGCTTCATCTTGACATACTTGATGTATTCTACGGAAAACCGGACGCTCCGGTAATAGTCGGCGGGCGCTACGGGCTCGCGTCCAAAAACACTACGCCGGCTCAAATAATCGCCGTTTACGACAACCTTAAACAATCCGCTCCAAAAAATAATTTTACCCTTGGTATAATAGATGACGTTACGAATTTGTCGCTTACCGTGGGCGCGGATGTTACGGTTGTTCCTCAAGGCACCTTTGAGGGAAAATTCTACGGCTTGGGCGCGGACGGGACGGTCGGAGCGAATAAGAATTCTATCAAGATCATAGGCGATAATACGGGTATGTACGCTCAGGCCTATTTTGCGTATGACTCAAAGAAGTCGGGCGGTATAACAATATCGCATTTGCGTTTTGGAAACACGCCGATAAAATCAACCTATTTGGTAACGACCCCTGATTTTGTAGCCTGCCATGTGCCGTCATATATAAATCAATATGATATGCTTCAAGGCATGAAACAGGGCGGGACATTCCTCTTTAACAGCATTTGGGATGCCGAGGAGACAAAAAAGCGTTTACCCGACAAATTAAAAAAACAACTCGCCGAAAAAGAATGTAAGTTTTATATAATAAACGCATCCAAGATTGCTCAGGAAATAGGCCTTGGAAACCGCACCAACTCCATTATGCAGGCAGCTTTCTTCAAACTCTCCAACGTAATTCCATACGATGACGCCGTAAGACTTATGAAAGAGGCAATACTATCGACGTATGGCAAAAAGGGCGACAAGGTCATCAACATGAACTATGCAGCCGTTGACAAAGGAGGGGACGGGCTTGAGGAAATAAAGATCCCGGCGGAGTGGAAGAATATAGAACCGCGTGATTCCGTGCGTTCCGATGTTCCCGACTTTATAAAAGAAATAGCGGATCCTATGAACAGGCAGGAGGGAGATTCTCTGCCCGTAAGCGCGTTCCTTAAATATCCGGACGGTACATTCCCCAATGGAACGGCCGCATTTGAAAAAAGAGGGATTGCTTCGCATGTACCTTACTGGATCGCTGAAAATTGCACACAGTGTAATCAGTGCGCGTTCGTATGCCCGCACGCTGCCATACGTCCTTTCCTCGTTGACGAGAAGGAAGCATCGGGGGTTCCTTCCGGAACAACTATGCTTGACGCTATAGGAAAGGCCGCAAAAGGCTATAAGTTCAGGCTGCAATTGAGCCCCCTCGATTGTAACGGCTGCGGAAGTTGCGCGGATGTATGTCCCTCGGAGAAAAAATCACTTGAAATGAAACCCCTTGACTCCCAATTGGGAGAGGTTCCGAAATGGGAATACTTCAGCGATAAAGTAACCTATAAAGGCAACCTTTTCGGAAAGAATACCGTAAAGGGCAGCCAGTTCGCTCAGCCTCTCTTCGAGTTTTCGGGCGCGTGTTCCGGCTGCGGCGAATCCCCATACGTCAAGCTGTTGACGCAGTTGTTCGGCGAAAGAATGATGGTTGCCAACGCTACGGGTTGTTCTTCTATCTTCTCCGGCTCGGCTCCATCTACGCCTTATTGTACGAGCAAGAACGGCAGGGGCCCCGCCTGGGCAAGTTCTCTCTTTGAAGATAACGCCGAATTCGGGTATGGAATGCTTATCGCTACGCGTGTAATGCAGGATCGCCTCGCGCGCTTGGCGCCTGCCGCTGCCGAAAAGGTAAGCGCGGCCACCAAGGAGGCCTTGAACGAATGGCTTGCCGTCAAAAATGACGGCGACGCGTCGCAAGCCGCCGCCGACAAACTCCTGCCGCTGCTTGAAAAAGAATCGTCTTCTGAAGTCCAGGAAATGCTGCGCTTGAAGCAATATTTCACGAAGAGATCGGTCTGGGCCATAGGAGGCGACGGCTGGGCCTATGATATAGGGTATGGCGGATTAGACCATGTTATAGCATCCGGCGCTGATATAAATGTCCTTGTACTTGATACGGAGGTATATTCAAATACCGGCGGCCAGTCTTCCAAGGCTACGCCTACCGCCGCGGTCGCAAAATTTGCGGCAGCGGGCAAGAGAAGCCGCAAGAAAGACCTTGGGGTTATGTCAATGCTCTACGGTAATGTCTATGTAGCGCAGGTGGGGATGGGCGCCAGCCAGACTCAGCTTATGAAGGCAATTCACGAAGCCGAGGCTTACCCCGGCCCCTCGATGATTATAGCCTATTCGCCGTGCATCAATCAAGGATTGGGAGTAGGAATGGGCAAGAGCCAATATGAGACTCAACTTGCCGTTGAATGCGGTTACTGGCATCTTTGGAGATATAATCCGCTTCTTGAAAAAGAAGGCAAGAATCCGTTTATACTTGATTCGGACGAGCCTGATTGGAGCAGGTTCAGAAAATTCCTTGATGGGGAAGTGCGCTATAATTCTCTCAAGAAGGAGTTTCCGGATATTGCCGAAAAACTATTCCAGGAAGCCGAATCAGACGCGAAATGGAGATACTCAACATATAGACGCTTCGCGGAGATGACGTATGTGAAATGAAAATATCCGATATAAGCGAGTTTGGTTTTATTGAACGCTTGTCGGCATCGTTTAAAGAGCTGCTTCCAAAGGGGGTTAAAGGAATAGGCGATGACTGCGCCCTTTTTCCCAAAAACCCGGGTGAGTTCTATATGGTAAGCGCCGATATGCTCGTTGAGGATCATCATTTTTATAAAAGCAAAATATTGCCGCGTCAGCTTGGTTTTAAGTCTCTTGCGGTAAACCTAAGCGACATAGCGGCTATGGGGGGGACGCCTTTGGCGTCCTTTCTTTCAATAGGTTTGCCTGCTGATATGTCCATTGAATGGCTTGACGGGTTTGTGTCGGGCTACAAGGAACTTTCGGTGAAAGAAAACGTTCCCCTTTGCGGAGGGGATACGGTTGCCTCGCCGGTCATTACGGTTTCCGTTACGGTGATAGGCGAGGCCGAAGCCGCCGCTGTGCGTTTGCGTTCTATGGCCAAGCCCGGCGATATTATATGTTGTACTTCCAATCTCGGCGATTCGGGCGGCGGCTTCCTTGTCCTGAGTTCCGGTATTGACGCGCTTAGCGATGAGGAATTTTTGCTGAAGCGCCACTATGAGCCTTACCCGGAAATTTCAGCAGGGAAATGGTTAGGCAGCGCAGAAGGCGCTGGCGCAATGATAGACATATCGGACGGCCTGCTTTCCGACCTGTCTCATATAGTAAAGGAATCGGGAGTATCGGCATTTTTGAATCTTCAGGATATTCCAATCTCGCCGGAATTGAGGCGTTCCGCCGAAAGGCACGGCTGGGACAGCCTTGAGCTTGCCTTGAATGGGGGTGAGGATTACTGCCTTCTTTTGACGGTCAATAGAGATAATTTCAAAAAAGTATCGGAGGGATTTCTTAAAACATTTGCGCGTCCTCTTTTTGCGATAGGCGAAATTGAGAAGGGCAATGGGGGCATGCGTTTTTTAAAGGACGGCAAAGAGGTAGATTTACCCGGAAAGCCATTCAGCCATTTCGGCTAATTCTATTCAGGAAAATGAAAAGATGAAAGAGTATTGCAAAATATTGAGTATTGCCGGTTCCGACTCGGGCGGCGGCGCCGGGATACAGGCCGATATAAAGGCTATATCGGCCTGCGGCTGTTACGCTATGACGGCCATAACTGCCATTACCGCGCAGAATACGCTCGGCGTAAGCGCGATACATCCCATTCCGGCCGATATGGTGCGGGAACAGATAATTGCCGTCTTAAACGACATTGGGGCTGACGCCGTGAAAACCGGCATGCTTTTTTCGGCCGACATCGTTGAGGCCGTCGCCGGAGCGCTTAAAGAAAGCGGCGCGCTCAACTTGGTTGTCGATCCGGTAATGGTTGCGACAACAGGGTCAAGGCTTATCGAAAACGAGACTATCCCAAGTATGGTAAATTTTTTGTTTCCCCTTGCGTCGTTGATTACGCCGAATATTCCGGAGGCCGAAGCTATTCTCGGCCGTGAAATAAAAACACAGGATAGCCTTGAACAGGCGGCGAAAGAAATGTCGGATATTTCAGGCTCGGCCATTCTTTTAAAGGGCGGGCATTTCGAAAATTTGCGGGAAATCGTTGATGTTCTCTATGAGCCGTCATCCGGTTATTCATATTATAAGACAGAGTATGTGGATACTCCCAATACGCACGGTACCGGCTGCGTGCTGTCGGCTGCCATTGCCTCGCATCTCGGCAAGGGCAAAAGTATCCGTGAAGCGGTAGCCGCCGCAAAAAAATACCTTGACGGGGCTATCCGGGCCGGCGCCGAGTATAAACTTGGGCGCGGACGCGGGCCGCTTCATCATTTTTATGAGTTCCAATAAATGCGGCGGGAATTGAAATGCCGGAGGATAGGCTTGGTTAAAAAAATTCCCCTGCTGCTCGCTGTAGTCTGCCTTGCCAGTCCCGTTTTTTCTTTTTCCCTTCAGGAATTGCTGGGCAATGAATCAGCGCGAAATCTTATAGCCGCAAGCGAAATTACCATAAGCGACCATACCGGTATGAATTTAAAAATAGTTCCGCGCCATCCCGCTTTGATAAACCTGCTGAATCAAAATACTCAAACGCTGAAGCCGAATATTATGGTGGAGTCCCTTTTCTTGTATACCAAGCCGTCATCGGCCAATAAAAACGCCTGGAGCGCCGAAGAGCGTCTTTCAGTTTACAACGAGCTCGTAAAGTTGAGCACTTTAACTGAGGTTAAATATTTTTCGCGGACCCGCAACAAAACGTACACTTTGTACGAATTCTGCTCAATCATTGATGATATTTCCGCCCAAAATCCGCTCCCTGACCCGACATTTAAAGCGTTGCCGGCTAAGTCTTCTTTTTATGTGCGCCAAAAAGATGTCGCTTTCGGGTATAATGTTTATTCATATATCTACGAAACCTCAGCTTCGGTTTTTACGGTCAGCCAGAAAAATGTTTTTCCTTTTAAGCGGGCGGGTGTAACGCTGCTGGGAAAAGACGAACTCCGTTCGTTCGCGGCCATATTCGATGCGGGGCCCTATATTCTTCTTTACGGGGTTGTTATGGTTAAGGCCGATTTGCTGCCCGGCCTAAAAGAACCGGTACTCTCTTCGATTAGTAATCGCGTAACAGCTATGCTCAAATGGGTTGCTCAAAGGACCGATGCCGCCTATAAGAGGTAAACCATTATTGCGGCTTTTTGTAGTCGTCAAAAAAGCCGCGCAAAAAACGTCTGCGAGTGACGCCAGTATAAATATCTGTGTCTGGGCGAATCCGCCCCATGAAATCATCAGCTTACTCTCAGGACTTCCTCAACCGTTGTGAGGCCGTCAATGACCTTTTGCAGACCGTCCTCAAGAAGCGTTTTCATCCCTTCTTTGCGCGCCTGCTCTTTTATGGTCTCCGAATCGGCGTGAGACAAAATCAGTTTCCTGATATTCGGCGACATGGGAAGCAGTTCATAAATGCCGCTTCTTCCCGCGTAGCCCATGTTGAGGCATTTGTCGCATCCCTTGCCTTTGAAAAGCAAGCCGCCTTTTAAGTCCGACGGTTTTAGTCCAAGTTCCGCAAGTTCTTTGGGCTGCGGTTTGTAGGATGTTTTACACGAGGGACATATATTGCGCACAAGGCGCTGGGCCATGAAAGCGTTTACGGCAGATGCTATGAGAAAAGGTTCGATGCCCATGTCAACAAGGCGCGTAACGCCGCTTGCCGCGTCATTGGTATGCAGCGTTGAAAAAACCTTGTGGCCGGTAAGGGCGGATTGCACGGCTATTTCGGCGGTTTCAAGGTCGCGAATTTCTCCTATCATTACTATGTCGGGGTCCTGGCGCAGAATAGAGCGCAGTCCGTTTGCGAATGTAAGGTCTATTTTGGGTTTAACCTGCATTTGCCCGATGCCTTTGAGCTGGTACTCAATCGGGTCCTCGACCGTCAGTATGTTTACGTCTTCGGTATTCAGTTTGGTGAGCACGCTGTAAAGGGTAGTGCTCTTTCCGCTTCCGGTAGGGCCGGTCACCAAGATGATGCCGCTTGTTTTTTGTATCAGCGATGTGAAAGCCGCTAACGTGTCGCTTGAAAAGCCGAGCGCGGTAAGGCTGAAGTCCATATCGCTTTTGTTCAGGATACGCAGAACGGCGCGTTCGCCCCAATATGTAGGGAATATCGATATACGGATATCTATATCTTTGCCCGATATTTTAAGCTGAATGCGCCCGTCCTGAGGCAGACGGTTTTCCGCTATATTGAGGTTGGCCATTATCTTTATTCGGGATATGATGGCGTTCTGGTATTTTTTCGGCGGACTGTACATTTTGTAGAGTATGCCGTCTATTCTGAAACGCACGGCAATATCTTTCTCATAAGGTTCAATGTGTATGTCGCTTGCTTTGTCAGCCACCGCCTGTTTTATCATAGTATTGACGAGCCTTATAATAGGGGCATCGTTTGCCATATCCATGATGTCCCTTGTTTCCTCAAAATCGTTGGAGAGTATCTCAAAATCGGATTCCTCAAGGTCTTCGATAACATCATTGGCGGTTTCGCTTTGCTCGCTGCCGAAATATGTTTGTATGAGGCGCTGTATCTCATCCTTTGTTGAGAGTACGATATTAAATTCAAAACCGGGAAATATTGTTTTAAGGTCGTCAATAGGGTGAATGTTCAGAATATCGGCTGCCGCGACATGTATTACGCCGTTTTCCGTTTTGAAGGGGACGAGCGTGTTTTTGCTGAGAAACGACGATGATACTCCGCTTGGAAAAGTATCGCGGTCAAAGTCTATTTTTGCTGATGCCTCGATGCCGTAGAGTTTCCCAAGGGCTGCAAGAATCTGTTCGGGTTTGGCGTAATTTTTCCTTACCAGAATCTCTCCTATGCGCAAATGTGATGTTTTTTGCGCCAGAAGAGATTCTTGCAGTTGTTCCTTGGTTATAACATTGCTGTCGATGAGTAGTTCGCCCAGCAGTTTTTTAGGCATTTACCGTCTCGACAATACTTTTTTTGAGCCTTTCTATTTTTTCCAGAAGCTCTTTTTTCACGCTCTCAAGATTGTCTTTTTCGGCTTTCCTGTTTACGCTTATATAGAATTTTATTTTAGGTTCGGTTCCTGACGGTCTCACAGTCAAAAGCGACTTGTCTTCCAGATAAAACTGCAATACATCCGACGCGGGCAGACCCTCAATCGGTTTTTGGCCGCCCGCGTATTTTGTATTGAGGTTCAGGTAGTCTCTCGTTTCTGTCACGTTTATTCCGTCGAAGGCCTTGGGTGGATTACTGCGGAATGATTCCATCATCTTGCCCATTTTTTCAATACCGTCTATTCCCTTTAGTGTCACGGAGTGGAGTCCCTCAATGTAACAGCCGAAGCGCACGTATATTTCGTTAAGGAAATCATACAGGCTTATACCCTTTGCCTGTAAGCGGTCGGCCATATCGGCGAAGAAACAGCACGATGAAATGGAGTCTTTATCGCGGACAAAAGGCACGGGAAGGTAGCCGTAGCTTTCCTCGCCTCCGAAAATGAACGTATGCGAATTGTCAGTGTCATAAGTTTTCATTTTGTCAGCGATCCATTTGAAGCCGGTGAGTACGTTATCTATATGGCATGAAAATCCGGCGGCGATTTCGCTTTGGACATCGCTTGTAACGATTGTCTTTACGACAGCAGCGTTGGCAGGCAGCTTCCCGCTTTCGGAGAGGGCAGAGAGTATATAGTACTCAAGCATCGCGCCTATTTGGTTGCCGGTTATGAGTATGAATTTGCCGTTAGGGTCTTTGATGGCAACGCCCATACGGTCGGCGTCGGGGTCGGTCGCGATAACCAAATCCGCGTTTGTTTTTTCGGCTAATGCTATGGAACGCTCCAATGCCGCGCCTTCCTCTGGATTCGGGGATTTGACGGTAGGGAATAAACCGTCAGGCTTGGCTTGTTCCGGTTCGCTTTGGGTTTCTGTGAATCCGAAATGATTAAGTACCGCTGGGATTACCTTGTAGCCTGTTCCGTGCAGCGGAGAATAGACTATTTTCAGGCCGGACTTTTCTCCCTCTTTTCTTAAAATAAAATTTTTGAGATGTGATATGTAGGCGTCTGTCATCTCGTCGCCTATTATTTTTATGATACCCTTTGATACGGACTGTTCAAAATCGGCCTTTTTAATAGCCGACGGTGAACTTATCTTTTCAACCTCCGCGATTATATTGTCATCGTGCGGTGGAACAATCTGCCCGCCGTCGCTCCAGTAAACCTTGTAGCCGTTATACTCAGGCGGATTATGGCTTGCGGTTACGACGATTCCCGCTGTGGCTTTAAGTTCCCTTATGGCGAATGAGCATAACGGTGTAGGGGTTATATCTTTGAAAAAATGAACGCTGATCCCGTTGCCTGCGAGAACCATTGCGGCCTCGCGCGCGAATTCATCGGACATTCTGCGCGAGTCGCGCGCGATTACTACTCCGGCCGACGGGACGCCGTTTGCGATAATGTAGTTGGCGAGACCCTGACTTGCCATTCCGACGGTATATATGTTCATACGGTTTGTTCCGGCTCCGATTACGCCGCGAAGTCCGGCTGTCCCGAATTCGAGCTGCCTGTAAAAACGGTCGGTGAGTTCGGTTTCATTTTTTTCATGGACAAGGCGCTCAACCTCGTCTATGGTGGCTTTATCATAGGGGGGCGCGCTCCATTCCTGTATTTTTTGCTTGATGGGTTCGTCCATGGGTTCCTCCTTTCCCTTTTATTTTCTTATTCCAATAAGAGGGAAAGCGGCTTTTGAAAGTCAAGGCAAATATGTCAAATTCGTTCAAAGAAAAAGTTTTTGCGTACATAAAAGAAAATTCCCTTATAACAGGGGGGGAGAAGCTGCTTCTTTCCTTGTCTGCCGGAAAGGACTCTATGGCTATGCTGCGCGTTTTACAAGAACTCGCGGATGAGTTGAAAATAGGGGCTATTGCTGTGTTTCACCTCAACCACATGACGAGGGGGGATGAATCCGATGCCGATTTTGAATTTGTGCGCGGAGAGGCGCTGCGTTGCGGTATGCCTTTTCACGGAAAATCTTTCGATTTTTTGAACGCCGGTTACAGCGGGCTTTCTTTTGAGGAATACGCGAGGAATATCCGCTATTCCATGATAAAAGATATACGGGCCGAGTTTGGGTACGACCTTGCGGCTACGGCTCATAACCTTGACGATAATGCGGAGACCGTTCTGCTGCGCATGTTTCAGGGAAGCGGGATTTTCGGTTTGCGTGGTATTCCCGCCAAACGGGACGCTATAATAAGGCCGCTTCGCTCATGCTCCGTTTCGGAGATTATTGATTATCTCAAATCTAACAGCATCGTTTGGCGAGAGGATTCCTCGAATACCGACATCCGCTATAAAAGAAACTATATAAGGAGCCGCGTGCTTAACGCGGCGCGGGAGGAGTACCCGCTGTGTAGCGAAGCTATACATAAACTCGGCGGCCTTGCCGGTGATTACATGAATCTTGTGGATGACCTTGCCGTGTCTCTATTCGGGCAGCTCGTCTTCAAAACCGGCGCAGGCACGGCCATCGCGAGCTACAAGGTTGAGGAGAATAAACTTTTGCTCGCGCATCTGCTCGCGCGGGGCGTCAGAGGCGCGGGCGGCTTCGCGTCGGTATCGCTTATAGATGAAGCGCTGAAAAAATATCGTTCAGACAAGCCGCGCCTTGTTCTGTATGAAAATCCGTCTTTTGTTATTGAAAAAACGCTCTTTGACGCTAAGCGGCATATTGTGATAACCCCGGCAGGCGCGGCAAGCCGCGAACCGTTTCATAGCTGGGAATATTCGGTAGAGTGGGGTGGTCTTACGAGGCTTGATGATGCCGGATTAACCCTTTCGGTGAGGCGCTGCGATTATGATTTTTTCGCGGAAAATTTTAAGAATCCTGAAATGGTATTTGTCTCGGTACCGGATGAGGCAAAAATCAGCATAAGGAACAGAAGGGACGGCGACCGAATAAAAACCGAAACCGGCACGAAGAAGATAAAAGATCTTTTAATCGAAAAAAAAATGGATGCCGCTGCAAAAAGTAAGGTTCCGCTGCTTATTGTAAATTCGGAAATCTATGCAGTAATGCAGGGCTTTACCGAGGGCTGCGGCAATAGGGTGGCGCGGAACGCTATGGTTACTCAGCAGAGCGGGTTGATTCTTGTTTTTGAAAAGATAGATTCTCAGAGATAAACCGCTTCGTGTAAACCGGTATACGGCCGCTTGTATTTTACAGACTTTATTTCACAGTCTCAAAAAAATACCCTATATTTTCTTTACCCAAACATGAGTAATTTCCCCAAATACATATTTGCGATGCTCGCCCGGGTCTTTGTAAGGTTCACTCATGTAATCGATGGCTTCTTGTGAATGAAAATCATCCGGAAAAATAGGAACAGTAATTTGTGTTAATTTACATTCAATAATCAGTCTGGCTTCTTTGAAAGAGATATTTCCGGAAGGGGTTTGTAGCCCTGTCAATTCCACCTCTTTCATTTTATCGCTGTCTCTTCCAGATTTACTTCCTAAAAACATTACTTGTTTTTTATATTCATCAGGGAAATAAGACAATGTATATTTCTGTTCTTTTTCAATCAATTCAAGTGTATAACGATTTGAGGGAAAAAGTAACATTGTGGTAGGTTTTTTAAAAAGCAGCCCCATGCCGCCGCCGCTGGCTGTCATGGAGTTATAATTATCTTGTTTCCCCACAGTAACAACCGGCAACACTTTTCCTGTTAATGTAAATACGTTATCATTTATTTCTTCCGGAGAAATTTCTTTAAATAATTCATCAAAGTTCATATTCAACGCCTCTTTCTATTATTGTACGCATATAAGTAAGCGCCTGACACTCAAGCGTTATCCGACTTATCCGGCAGTTTATCTCTCTATTCTTTTTTTGCAATCAATTAGTGCGTATAGGTCAGCAAGCGGTTCGGAGGTAGTTATATCGAATCTCACAGGGAAGGTCGGCACTTTGCCCATTGTCCTAGCATCACGAATCAGGCGTTTTGTTTTTTCGCCGACATCGGTTTTTAGGGCTTCCAGGCGGTTTTTCTCCTTGAACCAAACCGCCACGCTAAAATATCCTTCACAAACATGGAGCCAGTAGAGATTTTTCTCTTTTCTTGTTCCGCGCGGAGTTGTCCAGAAGTGTTGTCCTTTTGCGAACCATGCCTTGTGAGGTGTGTACCATTGCCACTCTTGCTCTATCTCTAAATTGGGCAAGGCATTCTGGAATGTTTCATAAGCGGCGTAACTGTTGCCAAGCGCCTGCTCCAGCGCTTCGTTTGTCGGTGTCACTTCCGGGTCTCTTAACCGTAAATCCCTGTGGTTGTTCATTTTGCTCCTTTATACACCTCTGTCTTTTTCATGTATACTCTACATTTTTATTCGTTTCACAAATATCTTTAAAATTGTTTCCCAAAGCGTACAATTAAAAAACAGATGCCCCGCGCCGCTCAAAATTTCCAAATCTGCGTTTTGAAGCGAATTTACTAAAATCTGTATGCTTGCTAAATTTGCCGATAGATAATCGGTCTCCCCGTAAATAAAATGTATATTTATCGGTAGTGCGTTCAATTCGTCGTATATGTCCCGTATGTTTTCCTGCACTTTCGTATGGTTCCACGCGGGCTCTATATGTTCGGTTTCGTATAATCGTTTGGTGTATTCTGCCGCCATACTCTCGTCTAATTCGTAGCTTCCATTCAAATAATTCCATACCCTGAAAAACTCGTCTTTTCCATTTTCGTAGTCCGGATACATTTTGTTTGAAAGCAATACGTCCCATAATTGCCGTTTTGTCTGTTCGTCCGTTTCTATGTATTGGTTTTTGCCTTTCGCTATTATCGGTGACGCTAACAGAAATAATTTCTCTGTCCTGTGCGGATACTTAACGGCGAATAATTGCGCGATGGTAGCGCCAAGGGAATGCCCGGCAATAACGGCTTTTTGTATTTTGAAATAATCCAATATTCCGGCTGCGTCCTCAACCATGTTGTCTATGGTATATGGCAACAGTGTGGCGGAATTTGGACGGCACGGTTCAAAATGCGTAGAAAAACCTATATCCCTATTGTCAAACCGGATAACAAAACAACCGTCATCTGCAAGTCTTTTACAAAATTCTTTATCCCAAAATACTAAGGGCGCCATAGCTCCGGCAATCAGTATTATGGGTCTTCCTTTTTTGTTCCCAAAAGTTTCAACCCATATTTTTATAGAATTTATATCTATTAACATCTTTAGTATTCCGAGTCTTTGTTCGCGGAACTGTCCTCCCGTTTATCTAAAGCTATAACCCATATATCATCTAATTAACTACAACCCTATTTCTTCCGGATTTTTTTGCCATATATAATGCCTTATCAGCTTCATTCAATAATTGCGTCTGGGAATTATCATCATTGGGCACAGTAGTTGCCATTCCTGCGCTAATGGTTAAGTATTGTGAATGCTCGCTGGATGGGTGAGGAATTTTCATGTTTTCAACATTTGCTACCAATGTTTTTGCAAAAACAAGCGCTTCATCGCCTTTAATAAACGGAAGCAGGCAGATAAATTCTTCTCCGCCGAATCTTGCAACAAAATCAGTTTCCCGTTTTACATGATTTTTCATACATTGCGCGATAGCGATAAGCGCCTTGTCGCCTTCCAAATGCCCCAATGAATCGTTATATTTCTTAAAATAATCTACATCGATCATTAAAACGGTTAAAGGAAGATTTAAGCGGTGGTTTTGTTTCCATACTATATCTATATATTCCAAAAAAGAACGTCTGTTATTCAGTTTTGTCAGTTCATCTGTTGTTGATAATTCCCCCAATTTTTTATTAACAGAAATAAGATGCTTATTCAATTCATCCACGATCTCAGTCTTGTAACGCTCTTTTTGGATAGCGCTGTTCACGTTACCGAATAACCATCGCATACACAATGCAAATACCATGAAAGCGGCGGCAGCGCTGATCGCCGTTTGAAAAATAAAGATTCTCATTATTGCGTTATATTGTACACGAGTGGTATCCGCGCCTGCCAGACCCAAAAACTCGCCTGTATCCTTATGGAATATAGGAACTAAAGCGGCGAGCAGGTCGCCATATTCGGTTTTTATAAAATCGGAACCGAGAACAGCCCGCTGTTCCCGGAAGGCTAAGATGTCCATCCAGGTCATCTGCTCTTGCATACCGGGCGGAGAGTATACCGGGCTATCCGGAGGCTCTCCGTCCAAAACAAACGCAAAGGTATCATCATCTATGAACCTTTGCGTATATACATAGGTAATGTGTTTATCATTTTCCTGCCGTACCTTCATCATCAAAGTTTGCATACGCTTGTAATACGTGGAGTCCACAGTCATGTCATTAAGAAATTCAGCGTAACCATTGGAATCTTCCGCGATAACGGCGGCAATTGTTGCCGCCAGAGCATGGCATTTGTTTACAAGCTGTCTTTTTAATTCGGCGGCGGCAAAAATGTATGCAATTATACCTGTCACCAGTATAACCACGCAAAATACGGCAAGTAACATCATGATATGGCGTTTTGTACGTATGTCTTCTTTTGTTTCCCTCATTTTTAATCCTTCCCAAATACCCGCTTAAAATATATATTTTAAAATTTTAGGGGCTTCCGACTTTATAGTGGAAACGAGGCAGAAATAACATTTTTGCTAAAGACAGCCAGTTTTTCAAGCAAATTTCATTCCAAATATTGGCTCTTTTTTTCACCATATTTCCTGAAGAGCCAATAGTCATAAATGATGTGTTTGTGCATTATATCATTGAGACGACGGCTTTGTGCGGAGTTACTTTGTTCGGAAAAGTCATCGCCTCTAAAAACAAATGGATGATGGAAATATATTGACAAAAGATGAAATAATGAAATATTATGAAATCTAAAAAACGAAATGCAAAATTGTTAATGTATTAGAATTACAAGCCCTTCAATGATCGTACGCAACTCGTTGTTGCCTAAGCCAAGCAGAATGTGAATTTTCACATCGCCTTTTTCAATGAGTATTTCCGGCGTATGTTGTGAGGGAGGTATAATTTGAGTTGAAACTTCTACGAAACATAGCCGGCTTGCCGGTTCTGCTTTGGTCCATTTGAGAAATGTCTGCGGTGCAAGTCCAGGCGCTCTTGCCGGCGGTGCTTCCAAATTTAGCACAAGATGGGGATGTTTTGACGGATACAATATGTGGCTCTGAATATTCTTTGTAATTCATCCATGTCAAACAAGGGACCGCCCATGTTACACCTCGATTAGTTATTTATTAGAATTTATTGTATACTTGACGATAGCGCCGATTTATTTTGTGTCAATCTTTTAATAGTCTGATTCGTAATTTTTGGCTTTCTATTTGTAGGACGCAGAGCTTTTGTTATTTTATTTGTGATTGGCCGCAAGAACTGGCTGTTTAATAAAAGTCCTGAAGGAACGGAAAGTTCTTGCGGGATGTACTCGCTTATTGAAACAGCCAAACAAAACTGCCTTGAACCGCTGATATACTTGCGTGAACTTTTTGAACGCAGCCAGCTCGCTGTTTCAGCAAATGACTGGGAGAAGCTGCTCCCATGGAACATTTCTACCAGTACTTAATTTGACGGATACGTATCTAAAATTAAAAAGTCGTATTTACCATTTATA